>WNFU01002824.1_pt1 | contig 33175 bp, 29 predicted proteins | sample 5400121 | NCBI WGS metagenome assembly WNFU01 (sample SAMN13153360, study PRJNA577476) | soil metagenome | isolation source: 100 cm soil or saprolite under grassland replicate 1 | place: USA:California | collected 2016-06-15
GGCACACTCGGCAACCGCTTCTTCCACATGACACCGGCCTCGTAATAGCGATAGCCGCCGCCTCGATTGAGGAATCCGACCTGCGGATCGAACGCGCTGCCGACCTGGATGAAGCGCGCGACGTTGCTCCAGTGCTGCGTCTCGTACCCGAGCCGCGCGCTATAGGCGGCCGCATCGGTGTCGGGACCGGGCTTCGCCGACGTTGCGCCCCACCAGTCGATCGTCCAGGGATCGCGAATACCGATCCGGCCATCGACGCCGTACACGCGGTTCCAGTTTCCCGTGTTGCCGGTTGCCATGCGTTGAATGCCGATGATGCCGATGCGTGATCGCGTGGCGAGTTCATGGCTCACGCGTGCCACAGAGTAGCCTTGATGTTCCGTGAAGATTTGCAGGGTCCCGACCGTGAAATCGGCGACGCGTCCGGTGAGTCGTCCGCCGCCCACGATGGGCACGGGCTGGCCGAGGCTGTCGATGCCGATGCGGCGCGTGAAAAACAGGTCTACGGCTTGTGGCGTTCCGGCTGAGAAGATGCCGGCATTCTCGAGAAAGAACGGCCGCTTCTCCGGAAAGAACAGCGGAAAGCGCGTGAGATTCGTCCGCTGTTCGTCCACCTCGACTTGCGCAAAGTCGGTGTTATACGTGAGATCGAGCGTGAGACTCGGCGTCACGCCGTACTTGAGCTCGCCACCGACGTCGCCGCGCTGCCGCGCCTCCGGATCGACCGTGAAGTTGCGCTCCACGCCCGCGAGGGCGTAGGGCGTCGCGGTCAAAACCCGCCGCGAGGGCACCTGGAGGCCCTCCAGCGTACCGGCACGTGAGATTTTCCTCAGGCTGAACTGTCGTGGAATGAACGACCAAAATGCTTCTTCGCTCTTGCGGCGGACGCTGCGGACGAGGTTCAGTCCCCAGGTCTGCGACTCACCCGCGCCGTAGCGCAGGGTCGTGAACGGAATGCGAAACTCCGCGTACCATCCAGCCGAGTCCGCCGACGTAGCGACCGTCCACGTACCGTCCCAGTTGAGATTGAAGCCTCCGAGTGATCCAGCCGTCGCGCGCGTCTGACCCGGGAGCTGGATGCCGCCGCCTTCGCCCTCGCTCACGACCTGCGCGTCGTATTCGATGCCGGCGGGCGTGGTGGTGAAAACGAAACCGTTCTGCCGATCGTGATAGGTGTCCAGCAGGATACCGAAGTAATCGCTCTTCGTGATGTCGCCGTCGCGCACTTTTTCGCCTGCCACGATGCCGGCGGCGTCGGTGTCGTAGAGCCACGCACCGACGTACAAGGCCTGACCGTCCGTGAGGATGCGAACTTCGGTGCGTTCAGTGATGGGCTGACCTTCGTGCAGCTCGCGTTGGATGAATCCCGTGATCGGGGTGGCATCGCGCCAGGCGGCGTCGTTCAGCCGGCCGTCGATGATGGGGGGAGTAGAGACGGTGCGCGCAGTGGCAGTCGGGCCCTGCGCGCAGAGCGAAAACGACAAGAGGACGGGTAGCGTGGCTCCCTCGTCCTACCGCGCCGCTTCGCCGAGCGCGCGGGTCAACAGGTCGGTCACGCCGAGGCGTTCGGCCCAACCGGCCAGCTCCGCACGATCGAGGCGGGTACCCTGAGCCCGCAAGATGCCGACGACGTCGCGCCACTGTCGGTCTGACGCCTCGCCGCCGCGCCGAAACCATTCGAGCTTGCGCAAGACGGTGTGCTCAGCGGTATCGATCCGCAGCACCGCGCCGGGCTCGCCGCCTACGCGGACGTTTTGCCCCCGCGCCACCCGGTAGTCATCGAAGGGATCGTCTCCGACGACGAACACGTCCACCTTGACTCCGCTCGCGAGATGGATGGCGTTGAACGAGGCGCCGCGCGCGATGGCGTGAGCGACGGCTTCGTCGCTGATGTACCACTCCTCGCGCAGTGCGCTCAGGAGCGGGGCGGCATGGGCGGCGCGCAAGTCCGCGACGAGATCCACATCGTCCGTCGATCGAGGTTCGCCGTGGAGTGAGCTGGCGAAGGAGCCCGCGGTCACGTAGGGAACACCGAGCCGGTCGAGGATCGCGGCGAAGGCCAGTGCGACGCGGAGGGGATCGGGCAGTCCCTCAGGTGCCATCGGGCGCCCGCCACCCGTAGGCGCGACTGACAACGTCGGCGCCGAGGCGCAGCACGGCGAGCCGCAGCAATAACTCGCGCTCGTCCGCCCCGGGGTGGCGCTGCCGCAGCCCGGCGAGAGTCAGGGTGCACGCGGCGCGGGTCAAGTCCGCCACCCGGGCGGCCTTCTCGGCCGGCGACATGCTGGCGTAACGTCCGAATCGGACCGCATCGATGGCGGCGGTTGTGTCGGAGAGCTTTGTCAAGCGAGGCACAGACCAAATATGCGGCGGGATCGGCAACCCGGCCAAGTCAACGAAGGCAGCCGATTCGAGTCTTCGCTACGACCACATCGTCGAACCACACGGTTCCAGCGCTCGCGTCCGTGATGTAGTTCTGCAGCCAGATGTGGTTCAGTTGAAGCGCCGCGCTGCTCCGGAACTGGAGGTCCAACGGGCCCGGCAAGGTGGGCGAGTAGTTGCATTGCGAGCCATCGGCCCCAGCCGGGCAGTAATGGTCCTGCACCCAGTACCCGTTCGTACCGGTCTCGGGAAACCGCTGGACGAGGACGTCATTCTTCCACACTTCGAGCGCGGCCCCTGCGGCCGATCCCATGTCGGTGTTGAGGTTGGCGTGGACCTCGACGCACGCCCACCAGTCGTCCTCGACGGTGAAGGCGTTCCGGCTCACGAGGGCATTCCCCCAGTATGCGCCGCCGCAGCTCGAGCAGGTATGCATCTTCATCCAGTAGTTGTAGAAATCGAAGTGCAGGTTTGGAGAGGCGCCCCACTGGCTCCAGGGCGAAGGAGACGCGGTCGTCACCGACAGGCCTAGGTCCCCGCCTGCGGGTTGGGCCAGTTACTCGGAGGGTTGTAGCCGTTGCGGTGCGGCCTCAATGAGGCTCACAGCCGGTGGCTCAACCGCGAGCGCCGACGACGCCACCGACCTGTACAAGAGAGGCTCGAGCCTGGGGTTGACAGGAACTTAACGCCGTTTTACGTTATTACAACGTTATGATAACGCGTTCAGCAACCAGTCTACAACGCCGCCAGCGTGAGCGCACCGAGATGCGACGCACGATCCTGGACGCTGCGCGGGAGATGTTCGTGAAGAACGGCTATGAAGCGACGACGATGCGCGCGATCGCCGACCGCATCGGCTACACGCCAACCGCCATCTACCACCATTTCAGGAATAAAGAAGCGCTCCTGACCGAGCTCACGACTCAGGACTTCCGCACGCTCGCCCAGGCGTTCCAGAAACTTGGAGAAGTGGCGGATCCCGTCGAGCGGCTGCGTCGGATCGGCCAAGCGTACATTGAGTTCGGCCTCACCCACCCCATGCACTACCGGCTGATGTTCATGACGCCGCACCCCGCGGTGAAGGATCCAAAAGGCATTACACAGGGAGATCCAAGCCAGGACGCCTACGCGTTCCTCGTGCAGTCGTGCACGGAAGCGATCGCGGCCGGGCGCTTCCGACCGCAGCTGAAGGACCCGCAGCAGGTCGCCCAAATGCTCTGGGCCGGGTGCCATGGCCTCGTCTCGCTACGCATCGCGAAGGAACACGACGACTGGGTCGAGTGGCGCAACATACGCGAGACTGCGAACCAGATGCACGACGTGATGACGAAGGGGCTCGCTCACTAATTTTTTTTGACAGGTGACTTAACAATGTTAACAAAAGTGACGCTGTTCAGTGCGCTCGTCGTCGCGATCCTCGCGACACCGCTCTTCGCGCAGCGGCCCGACCCATTCGGCGGCCTCGTCGCCGAAGCCATCCGATCGAACCTGGGCCTCGAGGGCCAACGGTTCGCCGAACGCGCCAGCGCGGCGGACGTGCGCGAGGCGCGCGGACTGTTCTTCCCGTCGCTCACACTCGCGTCGCGCTACTCGCGGCTCGACGGCATCCCGAACATCGGCGACTTCGTGAACCCGGCGTACGCCGCGTTGAACGCGATCCTCGGCGAGAACCGCTTCCCGACGAACCTCGACATCACGCTGCCGCAGCGCCACGACTCGCACCTGGAGCTGCGCCAGCCGCTCTTCAATGCCGCGATCCTCGCGAACTACTCCGCGGCCCGGAGCCGCCACGACGGCGAGCGCTTCGCGCTCGGCGCCGCAGCCCGCCGGCTCGCGGCCGATGTGCAGACGGCGTACCTGACCGAAGCGAGCGCGCGCCGCGCCGTCGAGATCTACACGGCGTCGCTTGCCCTCGTGCGCGAGAACGAACGCGTCGCCGAGCGACTCGTCGCCGCCGGGCGGGCGACCCCCGAGGCGGTCTATCGCGCCCGCGCCGACCGCAGCGACATCGAGCAGCGCCTCGCCGAGGCGCGCCAGCGTGATGCGGCCGCCGCCCGCGTCGTGAATCAGATCCTGCGCCGGCCGGAAGGAACGGCGATCGACGCGATCCCCGACAGCGCGCTCGACCTGCCGCTCACCATCGGCGCCGACAGCGCGGTCGCTCTCGCCCTGAAGGGCCGGGAGGAGCTGCATCAGGTGGACGCCGGGATCCGCACCGCGCAGGCCGGCGTGCGCGCGGCGACTGCCGCATATCTGCCGAGCGTCTCGCTCGGTGTCGACTACGGCTTCCAAGGCCGCGACATCGAGTTCCGCTCGAGCCAGGACTACTGGGTGGCGTCCGTCGTCGTGTCGTGGAATCTGTTCAACGGCGGCCGCGACGCCGCCCGCCGCGCGGCGGCCGGTTACGAGGTCGATCGGGCGAGCACGCTGCGCAAAGACCTCGAGGACCGGATCGCGCTCGAGGTCCGCGTCGCGTACGACGCAGCCGTCGTCGCGCACGAAGCGATCGCGACCGCGGGCGATCGCCTTGCGGCCGCGCGCCGCACGTTCGAGCTGGTCCAGCGCCGTTACGAAGAGGGCGTCGCCAGTCCCATCGAGCTGGTCGACGCGCGCACCACGTTGACCTCCGCCGAGCTGAACCGCGTCGTCACCGCTTACGGATACGCCATTCACTACGTGGAGCTCGAGCGCGCCGCCGCGCTGCGGCCCCTCGACTTCTAGCACAAGGAGCAACGCCATGTCCCGCACTTCCCTCGCCCTGCTGTTGCCCCTGGCCTTCGCCGCCTGCACCCGCGGCCGCGCTGCCGCGCCGCGCGCGCCCGACGCGGTCGACGTGCGCCTCGCGCCGGTCACCGTCGAACGCATCGCGCGACCCGTCAGCGCGACCGGCGTCCTGGGGCCCAAGGAAGAGGTGCCGCTCAGTTTCAAGGTTGGCGGCGTGATCAGCCGGATCCTGGTGGATGAAGGCACGTCGGTCCGTGCCGGCGACACGCTGGCGGCGCTCGACCTGAGCGAGATCGACGCCGGCGTCACCCGGGCGCGCAGCGCGGCCGACAAAGCCGAGCGCGATCTGGCGAGGGCGCAGCGACTGTATAACGACAGCGTAGCGACACTCGAGCAGGTCCAGAATGCCCAAACGGGCCGGGATGTGTCCGCGGCAGAGCTCGAGGCCGCCACGTTCAACCGCCGCTACGCGGTGATCGTGGCGCCGGCCCCGGGGGGGGGCGTGATCCTGCGGCGCAACGCCGAGCCGGGGCAACTTGTCCAATCGGGCACGGCGATCCTGGTGTTCGGCTCCCGGTCGCGTGGCGTGGTCCTCCGCGCAGCGCTGGCCGACCGCGATGTCGTGCGCCTGCAGCGCGGCGACGGCGCTGCCGTGCGCTTTGATGTCCTGCCCGATCAAGTCCTCCACGGGACCGTCACGGAGATCGCCGCCGCGGCCGACCCGATGACCGGGACCTACCGCGTGGAGGTGACGCTCCCCGGTGCGGCCGGGTTGGCCAGCGGGCTCGTCGGTCAGGTGGAGATCGACCCTCGCACCGACCGCCCACTCTCCCTCGTGCCGATCGACGCCGTCCTCGAGGCTGACGGCTCCCGCGCCACGGTGTTCACGCTCTCGGCGGACGGCAGGCACGCCGAGCGCCGCGCCGTGCGCATCGCGTTTCTCGCCGGCGATCGCGTCGCCGTGGTCTCGGGGCTCGAAGGCGTGCGCAGCGTGGTCACCGACGGCGCCGCTTACCTCGACGACGGCAGCGCCGTAAAGGTCCTGCCATGAAACTCACCGAGTTTTCCGTCAAGAACTGGCAGTTCACGGTGGTCGTCTTCGTCATGCTGGCGGCTCTCGGCGTGACGTCGCTCCTGACGATCTCCCGCGGTGAAGACCCGCCGATCGACTTCCCGACGTTCACGATCGTCGCCGTGTACCCGGGCGCGAGCGCGGGGGACCTCGAGCGACTCGTCGTGAAGCAGCTGGAAGACACACTCCACGGCCTGGACGACGTGCGCAGCATCAGCAGCAACATCCGTCCCGGCGTGGCGCGGGTGCAGGTCGAGTTCGAGCCGAACGAAGACGCCGACAAGAAGTACGACGACGTCGTGCGAGAGGTGAACGCATTGCGCACCGCGCTGCCGCCCGAGGTCGCACGGCTCGACATCTACAAGGCGAGCACGCTGGACGTGAACATCGTGCAGGTGGCGCTCGTGTCGCCGCTGGCGTCGTACGCCACGCTCGATTCGCTGGGCGAGGCGCTCGAGGACCGGCTGACCGCCCTGCCCGGCGTACGCACCGCTGAGCGCTGGGGCGCGCCGGAACGGCAGGTGGACGTGGATCTGGATCTCGGCCGCCTCGCCGCGCTGCGGCTCCCGGTCGGCCAGGTGCTCGGCGCGATCGGCGGGGAAAGCGCCGACATTCCAGGCGGCAGCGTGGACGTCGGGCGCCGCAGCTTCAGCGTGCGGTCGTCGGGGAGCTACGAGACGCTCGATCAGATCCGCGGTACGGTCGTCCGCGGCGGGAGCGGCCGGCTGGTGCACGTCGGCGACGTGGCCCGCGTCAGCTGGGGATCCGCCGACTCGACGTATCGCGCCCGCTTCAACGGCCGGCGCGCTGTCTTCATCACCGCGACGCAGCGGGAGGGAACGACCGTCGGCGCCGTGCGCGACCACATCTACTCCGGGCTTGATCAGTTCGAGAAGACGCTCCCGCCCGGCGTCGGGTTGCACCGCGGCTTCGATCAGGCCGCGAACGTCTCGCACCGCCTCGGGCGGCTGGGCGAGGATTTCCTCATCGCGCTCGGGCTTGTGCTCTTGACGCTGCTGCCGCTGGGCGGCAGGGCGGCGCTCGTCGTGATGATCTCGATTCCCCTTTCGCTCGCGATGACCGTGATGTCGCTCGCGTGGACCGGCTTCACGCTCAACCAGCTATCGATTGTGGGGATGGTAATCGCGCTCGGCCTGCTGGTCGACGACTCGATCGTGGTGGTCGAGAACATCACCCGCTACCGGCGGGCCGGGCACTCGCGCACGCAAGCGGCGATCCTCGCTACCCAGCAGATCTGGGTCGCGGTGCTCGGCGCGACAGCGACGCTCGTGTTCGCGTTCGTCCCCCTGCTCTTCTTGCCCGGCGGCCCCGGGCGCTACATCCGGTCGCTGCCGGTCGCGGTGGTATTCGCGGTGTTGGCATCACTCATCGTTTCGCTCACGATCATCCCGTGGCTCGCGAGCCTCCTGTTGGGCAAGGACGAAGGGCCCGAGGGGAACCGGTTCCTCCGCGCGTTCGACCGCGGAATCCACGCCACGTACGCGCCGCTGCTCGACCGCGCGCTGCGCCGGCCCGGCCGTACGCTGCTCCTGGCGAGCGCGTTCGTGGTCTTGAGCTTTGCGCTCGTGCCGGTCGTGGGCTTCTCGCTCTTCCCAAAGGCCGAGACACCGCAGTTCCACGTGGACATCACGGCGCCCGAGGGCGCCAGCATCGCAGCGACCGACTCGGCCGCGCGCTACGCCGAGCGGGTGCTCGGCCGCGCTCCGGGCGTCAAGGCGATTTACACATCGGTCGGGCACGACAATCCGCGCGTGTATTACAACGTCTCCTCGCGCACCGACGACCCGCGCATCGGGCAGCTGTTCGTGCTGATGAGCCACTACGACACCAAGACCACGCCGCGGTTGCTCGATTCGCTGCGGGCGGAGCTGGCGCGCTACCCCGCCGCCGAGCTCGCGCTTCGCGAGTACGAGAACGGCCCGCCGATCGACGCGCCGATCGCGATGCGCATCGAGGGGCCGGAGCTCGACTCCCTCCGTGCCATCGCCGGCCGGGTCGAGGGCGTCCTGAAGGGGACCGCTGGCACCGAGTTCGTGACGAACCCCGTGCGGCTCGCGCGCACCGATCTCCGGGTAGCGATCGACCGCGGCAAGGCGGGCCTGCTCGGCATCCCAACCGTCGAGATCGACCGCACGGTGCGGCTCGGCCTGGCGGGGCTCGAAGCGGGGAAGCTGCGCCAGGGCGCCGGCGACGCCCGGCCGATCGTGGTGCGCCTGGCGCGCACCCAAGGAATGCGCCCGAGCCCGGAGGAGCTGGAGCGAGTCTACGTCACCTCGCTCAACGGCTCGCTCGCGCCGCTCTCGCAGGTCGCGGACGTTTCGTTCGAGCGTGCGGTATCCGAAATCCAACGCCATAACCGCATCCGCAGCGTGACGGTCACCTCGAACGTGCGGACGGGGTTCAACACCGATCGCGTCACGCGTCAGGTCCTGCGCGGCATCTCGCAGGTCAGCCTGCCGCCCGAGTATCGGATCGTGCCGGCGGGAGAGATCGAGAGCCGGCAAGACAGCTTCGGCGACATGGGCGGCGCGATCATCGTCGCGACGTTCGTGATCCTGGCGATCCTGGTGCTCGAGTTCCGGACATTCCGCGCCACGCTGATCGTCGCGTCGGTCATCCCCCTGGGCATGGCCGGCGGCGTGCTGGCGCTCCTCTTCGCCGGGCAGACGCTCTCGTTCGCCGCGACGATCGGGTTTGTCGCGCTGATCGGAATCGAGATCAAGACGTCCATTCTGCTCGTCGACCTGACGAATCGACTGCGCGCCGAGGGGATGAGTCTCGAGGACGCGATTCGGAAGGCCGGTGAAGTCCGGTTCCTGCCGATCGTGCTGACGAGTCTCACCGCTATCGGCGGCCTGTTGCCGATCGCGCTCCAGGGGAGCGGGCTGTACGCACCGCTGGCGTGGGTGATCATCGGCGGATTGATCTCGTCGACGTTGCTCGCGCGGATCGTCACGCCGGTGATGTACCGGATGCTGGCACCGCAAATCGTGGGAACGCACTCATGAGAAACGTGGTGATTACCGGCGGCAGCGAGGGGATCGGCTTGGAGCTGCGCGAGACGGGGCACGACTACGAGGGCAGGGGTCGCTGCCGGATGCGGTCGCCGGTGACCACTGTGAAATGGCCCTCGAACGTGAGGTCCTGGCGAATCGAGCAGCGCGACGATGAGCTGGACTGTCTCGGCGAGCGGCGGCGGCACGTCTCTGATCACGATGATTCCGGGCGGGACGCCGAGGCGTTGCTCGAAAACCAACTGCCCCATATCAAGGAGGCCATGCGGGCGATGGGGATCCGGTTTGCCCAGGCACCGTACGCGGAAACCGAGATCAGGCAGGGATGAGTTTCTTCCGCGAACCCAGTGCGCGAGCGACTTCGCCGGGGGAAGCGCCGACCGCCAGTACCGATCTGAGCAAGAGATCGATGGTCACGGAAGGATCCCCGGACTCCATCTTGGCGACGCGCGACTGACTCGAGCCAACCAACTCGGCTACACGAGCCTGCGACAGCTTGCGACGGATTCTGAGCTCGCGCAGGCAGCGAGCAAGAGCCAGCTTCATTTCGACGAAAGCCGCCTCCTCCTTGCTTAGTCCAAGGAACTCGGCGGCCGATCCGATCCTCCAACCGCCGGCCGCCAAACGGGCCTTCCTAGCACGATTCATTGCGAACCTCATTGCGAACCGAGCGGCTTGTCCTTTGGGGGGCACGATCTAAGGTATGTCAGATATGACATAATCGCAAGGGGCAACGAAAACGGCCGAGTGCGCGAGCCTCGCGGCCCTCGAAGTTGCCCCTCCTGGGATCGAACCAGGACTCTCCTGATCCAGAGCCGTGACTCGCTTGTGAATCCACAAGTTACTTAACGTACACGAACCGCGAGATCGTGTCGTCCGTATGTCGCGAGTCGAAGCGCTGAAAGTCAGAGTTAGTTCTAGTTCGTTGAACCCAAGATCACTTTCCCAACAGACAACCATCAAGGTGGCCAATGACACGCGAAGAGTTTCGCGCCAAGTGGAGTGCTCGGTGTCCGGCTGTAGAGCAAGGCCGCTGCAAACGAGGAAGCACTAGCCCACGCGCGACGGTTGGCGGGCAGACTAGGAATTAAACGAACCGCAGGAAGGCAAATCACAGTCTAATCGCTCTGCCGACCGATACTGCGGGTGGCTTAAGCGAGGGTCAAGAAACCAGGGAGATCGAGTGCGCAGCCCAGCAAGCACCGCCACGAACCAGTCGTCAACACGTCGTCGGGCAACCGACCCGTCTCATCACGTACCCGAGCCAGGCGTAGATCGATCCCCACCCTCCCCAGGTGAGCGCAGCGGCAATCCCGCACACCAAGCCTCCAAAGATCAACGCCACGATGGTGACGATCGGCGCCACAACCGCAACGATCCAGAAGAGGAAACAGTGGACTGTCTGCATCAGAGGACATGACGTGAAAGCCGCGCAGAATAGCACCCAGAGGAGAAACAGCAACAATCCGAGGACTGCGACAATCACGCCGGCGATCAAGACCCACGGCACGTGGAAGCAGACCCCCAGGATGACTAGGATGCCGCCGAGCAAGAGCAGCACGATTGCTGCGATGAGCAGACCGTCGCAGAAGGACGAGCCCGGGGGCGGCGGCGGCGGGGGCGGCGGGGGCGGCGGGGGCGGCGGGGGCGGCGGCGGCGGCGGCGGCGGCGGCGTGCCACAGGGACTCAGCGTTGGGGTCCTGACGCTGACTGGCGGACATGGTCCGACCGTCACTGAAGCCGGATACGGCCCGGGCGGGCGATACCCGTGGGAAGGGGTCCAAGTCGAGCCGCCCAACACGGGCATCGGTGGCTGAGACGAACCGTCCCCGTAGTCGATGGAAACGAATACGACGCCCGAGCCGGTGACGGGCACAGTGAACGTGACTACCCGATTGCCAGCCGAGTCGCAGTCGCCCGCGGTGGCGACGATGTCGCCTGGCTGAGGGCAGCACGGACCTAGCGCTGGCAAGGGCACAGGTATGTCCGGGCACCCCTCTGGCCAGACTATGTGTACAAACGCGGTCCCAGGGCCGGGGGTCGAGTAGGGATGACTCTTGGAGTAGGTGGGAGCGGACTCGGCGCCTGCGCCATCGGTGGGACCGTCGCCGAAATGAACTTCCGTGATGAAAGGGGGCGGCGCTAAAGGGGGCGGCGTGACCGTCACGTCAAAGGTGACAATGCGCCTCCCGGTTGCATCACAACCGCCGACGCGTGCAACGACGCTGACCGTTGGACAGGGCTGCTGGCAGTGGAGCACGCCCGTGAAGTGCGCTGCACATGTAGGGTCGGTTGCGCAGGCCGCGTCCACTGTCACGGGTCCGCCGCAGGTGCATCCGAGTGGCCCGAGCTTTCCGAATTCGACCGTCCAATTGCCGGTGGCGTCGACGACCGCGATGGCGCTCGCTCCAGCTCCAGAGCAGCTCAATCCCACCGTGACAGCCACGACCGATCTGGGACCGGTTGTAATGGGTCCGCAATCTGTCGCGGTCCCAGTAACCGTAATCAGCGTTGGGGAGGTACCGCTGGCGGGGATTACTCCAACGACCGAGTCGATCGTGATCCGACACGCCATTGCCGGACTGGCTCCTAGCGAAACCAGACTCCATTTAGCACACTAGCACGTCGCTCGCTAGGGTGCTCTGGATGCCCCCGAGGCGGTTATCGAGAAAGCAGCCATACTGCCACGCCGAGCCCACCGAGCACGGCAAGGAGTATGGGGATTCAATAACAGCGGCGGTGTTTGACTTCGGGCGCCTGGCTCATTTCGCTCTCCTCTCTTGTCGACGGTGATGCAAACGACGGTCTTCCGACGCCCAACGGGCCGCGCATAACGTGCGGGCGATTCGCACGCCGGCGCAAGAGAAGTGGACGGCAAAGAGCTGCCAGGCTTTGCGGGTGGCGCGACGCGCAGACGACTGACGGCAGTTCGACGTGAGGAGCACGCGCCAAGATACGGGAGGGAACCAGGACTCTCCTGATCCAGAGCGGCGAAGTGCTTGCGGTGCAATGAATTACAAAACGTAACCGGTTCGGGAGGCGATGTCGCCCGTCTGTCGCGGTTGGACGCTCGAGATGTCGGAGTTGGTCGGAGTTTGTTGCACCCCAGGTCCACGTCTCATGCCGAGGGCAGGGGTCGCTGCCGGATGCGGTCGCCGGTGACCACCGTGAAATGGCCCTCGAACGTGAGGTCCTGGCGATCGAGCAGCGCGACGATGAGCTGGACTGTCTCGGCGAGCGTCGGGGGCACGTCTCTGATCACGATGATTCCGGGCGGGACGCCGAGGCGTTGCTCGAAAACCAACTGCCCCATATCGAGGTCGAACGTCAGCAGGATTCTCGACTGCGCGCGGGCCGCCGCGAGAACCTCCTCGTCAGGTGCGCCACGCGCGTCCTCCAGAATGGCGTGGACATCGTGACCCGCTGCGCGAAGGGCGTGAACGGCGGGTTGCGGGATGTTCTCGTCGGCGAGGAGCCGACTCACCCGACGGCGCGCCGAGCGGCGTAGACCCTGTCGTCGTGGAGGACTTCGGCGGCGAAGGCGAACACCGCCTGGAGCGCCTCAGGCGTGAGCTGGGGATAGGCCTTCAGGACCTCTTCACGCGTCCATCCCTTGGCGAAGAGGTCGAGGAGGAAATCGACGGCCAGACGAGTGCCCCGCACCACCGGTTTGCCGGCGGCGACCTTCGGATCGGCGTGGATGTAATCGTGCCAGGTCATGGCGCGTAACATAGCTGATTCGGTTTACGCCGTTGAGCTTCGGACGCTGGAAATGCGCGAATCGATGCAGCCTGTATCGTCGCATTGCGCTTCGAGTTGCCCCTCCTGGGATCGAACCAGGACTCTCCTGATCCAGAGCGAATCCCCGAAAAGTCGATCTTCCGGCAACGCGTTATTACTCCGCGAGTTCGCGTCGTTCGTTGTCGGGAAGATAAACCGAAATGTCGGGGCTTGTCGGGCCTAACGTGGACAGAAACGGTGACACGAAAGTCATCTGACAACGGGTCAGGAGAGTTCTGGGGGGTCTCGTCTAGTCAAATCAAGCACTGTTGGACGTTGAGAAGCGCTCTCCTGATTCCGCATCAGGGAAGCGTTATCACGCCGATGGCAGGGCATTGGAAAACCCGCGGGATTGCGACGCTCCCGTGGGGTTCGATTTCTTGGGAGCCTTCGGGTGTCATCCTTCGGTAGACGTACCGAAGGTGGTTTGCGCGAGACGCGGATCGGCTGCCATCGTTTCTACATCCGCATCGGGGTGTTCTGTGCAGTCCTATCAGGAACGGTTGCAGCGTCATCTGGCAGCCTACAAACGCGACAGACTTGGTGTCACCCAGTCTGGTACGTTCCGGTACAGAGGAAGAGACGTCGTGCACGCGCACATCCTTCCTCGGGAGCTGCGTTGGCTCAACGTGCTGGAACCTGCCCGCGCCGAGGTACGTGGGTACATCTCGGCGAACCCTGGATTCAAGCTTCACAAGTACTTTCATCACCTGAGCTCGTCGCAAGCCTTCGCCCTGAACCTGTTCTATCCGCCTCTAGCGGCTGGTCCGTCTGCTTCAGAAGCTCTCGTCAAGGCTGTAACCGGTGGTGGCAAGCCTGCCTCTTGGCGATTCGAAGACGTGCCGTATGAGGAAGAAGAAACCAATGTCGACGTGACGTGGGTGCAAGCGGACGGCGCCCCCACGTACTGCGAGGTCAAGCTGTCGGAGGCGGATTTCGGCAAGGCTCCGCCGGATCGGCGCCATCGAGAGAAGCTCACGCGGACCTACACAAATGCTCTTACCGGCTATGTCGACGCGAGTCTCCTTACACCTAACGTCTTTTTCTCCAACTACCAGATCCTAAGGAATCTCTGGCTAGCCGCGAAGCGCCCGGCTGCACGAGTCGTGTTCCTGTTGCCTCGTGCCAACCAGAATCTGTGGAAGCCGTTGAGGGCAGTTCTTATGAATGTCGCTGCGTCGCTGCGAAGGCGCGTCACTGTCAGTGCCATAGAGGATGTCGTGGAAGCCCTGGAATCCTCGGCGACCGTTCCTGCAGTGCTCCGTTGGCACGCTCGCATGATTCGAGAGAAGTACGTTCTTCCAGCCTGAGTTGCTTAAGGCCTATCTGTGGACGATCGCTAACTTGAAGGAGCTTGGCACACAAAGGAAGCGAGATCGGTGCAGATGAAGCTAAGCGTAGCCAATGCCAAAGAATTCGATCGACTGCTCAGCGCGCTTGGAGATGACATCGTTGGCGCCGCGATTCATTACCGCTTACACAAGGATCTGCGCAACTCGGTAGGGATCTTCAAGCGCGAATTGAATCAGTCGCCAGCATTTTGGTCGCTCACCTTCAGCGCGCACCTTGACGCCACGCGGTCAAGACTCTTCCGGGCGTACGATCAAGGACAGGATACACTCTGCCTGCGGAACCTGCTTGAAACGGTCCGCGAAAACCTCGAACTCTTTGGAGCCGGATCCGGAGCATCCATCCCAGATGTGATCGCGCGAGGAGCTTCGGTTCCTGACCTTGCCGCGTTGGCAAGCGACTTGGAACTCGTGATACCAACCGATCCGCTGGTGAAGAAGCTCGTTGCGAATCGAGGAAACCTCTACGCGCACCGAAACGCGCTGAACGTGGCCCAAGAGTTGAAGCTCGAGGAGCGGTTTCCTCTCACGTACGGCGAGGTCGAAACGCTCGTAGACCGAGCCGTGACCATAATCAACCGGTATAGCGGCTTATTTCGGCGGAGTACTTGGTCCACGCAGATCGTCGGACATGACGACTACAAACAGGTGCTAACATACGTACGGGAGGCTGTGGAGCGACACGAGCAGGAATTCCAGGACGAGATGCGTCGGCTAGAGAGTGGGTCCTAACGAAAAAGGTGCACTAGTGCGAACCGTGCGATTTAAGTGTCGGTCCTGCGGCCACGAGGGGAAGGTCGAGATCCTCACGCGCGAAGAGAAGGCCGATCCAAGGATTCCAAAGCGCCCGGTAAAGTGCCCACTCTGCGGCAGCGAAGACCTCGAAGTGGGCTAACGCTTGCCCAAGCCGCGCGTCTTTGTAAGCTCTGTCGTTGAAGGCTTCGAAGAGCTCCGCGAAGCCGCACGCCATGGCGTGCAAGACGCCGGCGGCGAGCCTGTCCTTGTAAATGAGGACTTCCCATCCCTTCCCACTTCCCCACGCAACGCTTGCTTAGGCGGCGTTGAGAGTTGTGATATATACGTCTGCATTGTCGGGAGTCGCGGCGGCTGGACAGCGCCCTCCGGTAAGCTCGTTACTGAAGAGGAATACGAACACGCCGTGCAGCTGGGCGTCCCAGTCCTAGCGTTCGTCGTCGATGGTGATCGGGACGCTGAGGCTAGTCGGTTCGAAGCGCGCCTCTCAGACTATGTGCAGGGTCGCTTCAGGAAGGTCGTTGAGAACGCGCGTGATCTTCGTGCAAGCGTTGCACAGTCACTGACACCACTCATAGCTGGACTGGTTTTGCCAATGACCCCCCTCGAAGCAATCGGCGAAGCCCTAAGCGAAAGAGTTCCACTGTCGAACGAGACGTTGCTGAGGATTGTGATCGCTCCAGAGAGGGATGAAGAGCTGGTGGACCCTGTTAAGCTGAGCGACAGGGATTTCCAGGATCAGGTGCTTAGGATCGGTCATGAGTCATCAGTTCAGCTATTCGACTATCGGTTCGCCAAGGAACAGACCGTCACGGTCGAATGCCTGCTCACACACCAGGATGGGACTGCCGGTCCAAGAGACGAATCACGCCACCTTTGGCTGGATCTCTGCAGGTCGGGGCGCGTCAGAGCTGATGGCAACGTGAGTGGCAGGACAAGGCACGGCGCCGGGGGCGATTTCTTGGGCGCGATGGTTGTTGCTGAAGAAGACATCGCAGCGGTGGCACTTGCGGTCCTTCGGTACTACGGGCGCCTCCTCGAAGAGTTGGACAAGTACGGTCGCCATCAGAACTTTCTCGTAAACGCAGCCATGCTCAACCTCGGGTATCGCACAATAGCACGCGCTCCAAAGCCTCGGGGCTCGTATCCTGTGAGGATGGCCTCCGGCGACGCACCGATTGTGGCGTTCGATGAACCCAGAAGACTCGGCCGCGCCCAACTTGCGGATCCTGGTGCAGAGGTCGCGAGGATGGTCACGATGTTAGCCCGTCGCGCTGCCCGTTGACGGCTCCGCCCGCGGTGCCGTGGAAGACTTTCGCGGCGAGGCACCTAGGCCTCGGTCCAATTCTCTTGGTGCTTACCATTCGCGAGCATCAGAGGGGCGGACAACGGGTCCTAGAAGCCTTCCTTCTGGCCCCACGTCTCCCGGAGCACACCTTCCGTGGATGCCGGTTCGGAATCGGACCTGGTGTCACTCCCGATGATCGCGAGTTGCTCGAGACAGTCGACCCCGTCAACATAGGGCGTGACTGGGCTCGGGATGAAATGGAGAACGATCTACGCGCGTGGTACGAGCGGCAGCCCGTGGGTACCCCCTACCCGGATCCCATTGAGTTTACTGAGGTGCCGGGAAATGCCATTGCTGAGGCGTGGCTCAGAGGTCAGCTCAGGGATGAGATTCTACGGATCCGAAGTGAGACGCGGTGCCGTGAGCTTCAGGATCACATATATCGACTGAGCGAGGTACCGCCGATCAATCAGGGCCCCACAGGGGCTTAGGTTGGAGAACACCGTGAGTGTATCTGACTTGCCACTTGGCTCTCCTTCGCCCCGCGATTGCGGATGAGATCCACGGCACGCAGACTTACCAGTCTTGGTTCCAACCAAATCGCCCTGGCCGTAGGCTGATCATGAAGAGAAAAAGCCGGGAAAGCGTGACGAAGGGCGGGGTCGCGAAAGCGAAGGCGAAGAAGGCCTCTTCGAAGCTTGCCGACGTTGCCTTTTACTACCCAGGGCCCGTGTGGCACTCCGGGGAGTGGATCAAGAATCTGCTCTTGTTCTTTGATGGGATCGCGCTTCTTGTCCCAGATTACCTCCGAGACAAGCCCCGCCGCGTAGATCCGGTCGTGGCCGAGCCCCTTATTGACGCTGGACTTCTTCATGTGCTGGAGCCGGAGAAGATGCTGGACAAGGATGCGACTCGGCGCCTGGCCGACGTGTTGGTCCCGATTCTGGAATCGGGAGCCTTAGATCAACTGTCAAAGGACGGCAAGTTTCACGAACTCTCCTATTCAAGACTTGGCGGTTTCGGAGACCAAGCGCTCGCCGACGACCTGCTCCAGAGACTCATGGCCAAGGGTCTCGCTAGGGCAACAGAGGATGGCCTCTCGATCCCGATGCAACCCACCGTCCGCGTCCTAGTGCTCGTGTTGCTTTCCCAAATCTTGAGGCCTTATGGCCCTACGCTCGGACTGGACCTCTGGCCCGCGACTGATCAACCTCAGCTAGTTGAAGGCCTTGTGGAGGTACTCTCTCTCCCTTCTCTACCTTCTCAAGGCCAAGTTGTCTCCTTCGATCTGGAAACGGTCGGCGTCGATCTGAGCCGCGTGCCGATGGATGAGGTTTTAGGATTTCGAAAGGACTACGGGAAAGAGTACGCAGCCTATGCGCGCACGCTGCGCCAGTTCGTTCGCGAACTAGGCCAGTTGCCCAGGCCAGAGCGGAAGGGTGCGCTTAACGATAGGCAGGATGAGATCCGTGCCATGGCACACGAACTCCAAGAGCGAGGTAAGAGGGCCTGGAAGTCTCCTGCGTCGTTTGCTCTTGGCATCGCCGGAGCGCTTTGGACCCTGAAGCTAGGTGATCCGATTGGGGCCGCGATAATGCTCGGGCTTACGGGGTTCGGCGCGTCACCTAGTGCACCTGAGGTCGGAGCATACTCGTATCTTTTCAGAGCAAGGGAGCTCCACGCTTAGTCGCGCGAAATCGGCAGACTTCGTGAAGGGTGCAACGCTTCTCAACATGGACCTAGCTCAACAGATCGCGGACCAATTACTGGCCATGGAGAAGGAGTTTACAACTTCGGATCCGATTAATCTCCATTCGGGCGCTAAGTTCATCCGTGAGTTGGCGTCCACCAACGGGCAAGAGCAGTTCTTGCTCGACTTCTACCAGGGTACAATCCGACTCAACAAAGTGACCTCGAACCACCGGTATGCTCGGACGATAATCTTGGCCCGACTCGACTTGAACGGCTCGCCCCACATGAACCCGGACGGACAGGTCATTCATGGGTCCCACCTACACCTATATCGAGAGGGATACGGGGACAAATGGGCGAGCCTCCTTGACGCAACCGTATTCACAGATGCTGCTGATCCAGCCCTCTCCCTGCGCCAGTTCTTGGGATTCTTGAATGTCCAGAACATTCCCGCGATCCAAGCCTTGCTTATCTGATGCCTGACCTGCCGATCGTTGAGGCCTATTTGGACTGGCTCCGTGAGACGATTCGGGTAGAGGAGGTCGGAGACTATCTACAAATAAGCACACCGTTCTTGGACCGGCACAACGACTATGTGCAGATATATGCCCTTCCGAATAACGGTCGCATACGGTTAACGGATGACGGATTCACGCTAGCGGATCTGCAGAGTTCAGGAGTGGAGTTTGGTCGAGGCAAGAGGCAGGACCTACTCGACACCACACTGCGGGGCTTCGGGGTGCAGCGCGGACCTAGCGATGAGCTATTCGTGATCGCGGACCGCCGAGACCTCGGTCGGAAGAAACACCTTCTAGTTCAAGCCATCTTGGCCGTGGGCGACCTCTTCTACACAGCTAGAGAGACTGTAGCGTCGCTGTTTCGGGAAGATGTCGAAGCGTTTCTGCGCCAGCACGAGGTGAGGTTTTCACCCGACATAAGTCTCATTGGACGCAGTGGCTACCCTCATCGCTTTGATTTCCTCATTCCGGCATCTCATCGAGCGCCAGAGCGTATAATTGCAACTCTCAGCAAGCCGAGCCGTCAGCGAGTGGAGCTGAAGCTTTTCAGCTTCCTCGATATCCGAGACGTGCGCCCTGACGAATTTCAGGCAATGCTGTTTATCAACGACGAGGAGGGCGTGCCCGAGAGGGCCCTTGATGCACTCGGTCAGTATGAGGTGCAGCCGCTTTTCTGGACGCAGCGGCTTGAGTATGTGGACCGGTTACGAAACTGAGGCGGCCAGGCGCACCAAGGGGCATCCTCAGCCGCGTGCTGGGCGTCAGCATCCTCGGCGAGGAGAACAGCGCGGCGGTGCTAGCAGCCTTCGACTTGGCTGATGACTGACCCCACCTTCCCACGATCCTTGACCCCCGATGAAGAAAGGTTGGTATGGCGCGCTCTTGGGAGCGTGACGAACTGATCCTAGCCCTCGACCTCTATTTCCGGGTCGGCGCCATGGTTCCATCAGACAATCCTGCTGTCGTAGAGGTCAGCAATCTTCTGCGAGCTTTGCCATTGAACCAACGTGCTCTCAGGTCTTCGACGTTTCGCTCCCCTGATTCGGTTCACCTGAAGCTTCAGAACTTCCTGTCGATAGACCCAACCCAACGCGGCAAAGGGATGGCCCACGCAAGCCAAGCCGATCGACAAGTCTGGAAGGAGTTTGCGGAGAGCAGGATGTTCGTCAGTCGTTTGGCAAGCGAGCTCAGACAATCAGTGAATAGGCCGGAACTCGGAGGAGGAGTCGAAGAGGAGGATGAGGAAGAATTCCCGGAAGGCCGGATACTCTACAGAGTCCACCGACGCCACGAACGGAGCCGAGCTCTTGCCGCCAAAATGAAGACGCGCTGGGTGAACAGGCATGGGAAACTGTCGTGTGTTCCCTGCGGCTTTGACTTCGAAAGGGTGTACGGGGTGCGAGGCAAAGGGTACATCGAATGTCATCATATCGTGCCCGTATCGGAGCTGCGACTTGGCGCGCGGACCCGGGTAGAGGACCTCGTCCCTGTTTGCTCGAATTGCCACAAAATGCTTCATCGTCGGCGTCCGTGGCTTTCTCTTGTAGAGCTGACAGACCTGATCAGTGTGCAGCCCTGACGCCGTGATACATTGACGCGGCCTTCCCCGTTTCACGCGATCCGCATAAGATAGGCGAGCATGGGCGGCAGACGACACGCATCTATTTCACGATCCTTGGGGTGAATAAGAATGAGCGCCGGGACGTCGCCTCAACCGAGACTGGAAGAGATTGGGCACAAGGTACGACGTCTCCGACTGGAAAAGGGCTTGTCACAAGACAGGTTGGCGTTGGAGGCTCACGTCGATCAAAGTGGGTTGAGTAAGTTCGAAAGAGGGAACCGAGGTTTGGGAAAGATTCCTCTCGCCCGAATCGCGACAGTGCTAGGAATCTCGCTCGAAACGCTTATTTCCGGGACCGATTTTGAGGAGACAACAACAAAGACCTAAAACAGTCTGTGAAACTGCCGGCACGCCGTAAAGGTGCCCGGCCACACCGGGCAACGTGGAGCTCACGGGCATGGCGAAGAGCATTCCGGTAATTGATCTGTTCGCTGGCCCAGGAGGGCTGGGGGAAGGCTTCAGCGCCTACCGGCCCCCTAAAGGCAGTCCCTTCCGCATCGCGCTCTCCATTGAAAAGGATCGGCTAGCTCACGCGACGCTGGAACTGCGATCGTTCTACCGACAGTTCGCTGACAGCCGCGTTCCTGAAGCCTACTACCGCTTCTTGCGGGGAGAGATCACACGCCAAGAACTGTTCAGCGCAAGCCCGAGAGAAGCGCGAGCCGCCGCTTGTGAGGCTTGGATGGCTGAGCTTGGAGCCGAACGCCTCAGCGTCGTAAGGGATCGTATTAAGGAAGCACTACCGAAGCGAACTCCTTGGGTTTTGATAGGTGGTCCTCCTTGCCAAGCGTACTCTCTTGTCGGCCGTTCCAGGAACAAGGGCGTGGAGTCGTACGATCCCGAAACTGACGTAAGACAGACTCTCTACGTCGAGTACCTCCAGATTATCGCCGACCATCGACCAGACGTCTTTGTGATGGAGAATGTGAAGGGACTCCTGTCGGCGACTCTCGCTACGAATCGTCTATTCGAGCGGATCGTGGATGATTTGTCGCAGCCTCTTAAAGCGCTGCGCAGGGAGGGACGGACCGCGGCCGGGACGCCTCGCACGCTTCGGTACAGCGTGTATCCCCTGGCCATGACAGAGACACTCCTGCCTCTTGGCCCCGAGTCCTATCTCGTCTATGCGGAGCGTCATGGCATTCCTCAAGCGCGCCACCGAGTCTTCTTGCTGGGGGTGCGCCAAGACCTAGATGGAGAACGCCCGAGATCCCTCAAGGAAGGTCAGCCCGTTCCGTCCAAACTGGTCTTGGCGGGACTGCCGCGCGTAAGAAGCGGCGTAACACCCGACGGCAACGACGAATGGAAGAGCCTTTTACAATCAGCCCGCCGCTCTGATTGGTTGGATGCCGTTCGCAGCAACGGAGGAATCCGCGTAGCTCACAAGGTCTTGTCAGTCTTGCATGGACTTTCCACTCCCCAAAGGGGGCGCGGAGCTGAATTTGTGGAGTGCGAGTGCAATGTTGACTACCAGAAGGAGTGGTTCCTTGATCGACGCATTGGAGGCGCGTGCAACCATTCCACCCGCAGCCACATGGCAAAGGATCTTCACCGCTACCTCTTTGTTTCCTGTTTCGGCCGCGTAAACGGACGGTCACCGCAGCTGAAAGACTTTCCCAGGCAGCTTCTGCCCAAACACGAAAACGTACGCCTCGCGCTCCAGGGAAGCATGTATTTCGCCGACAGATTTCGGGTGCAGCTCGCCGACAAGCCTGCAACAACTATCACATCTCACCTTTCCAAGGATGGGCACTACTACATTCATCCTGACCCATCGCAGTGCCGCAGTCTTACCGTCCGCGAAGCGGCGCGCCTCCAGACATTTCCAGACAACTACTTCTTCTGCGGCGATAGAACTCCCCAGTTCGTTCAAGTGGGGAATGCAGTGCCACCTCTGTTGGCCAGACAGATCGCCGGGATCGTCCATGAACTGATCGGATGACCGCGTGGACAGAATCTCAAAAACAAGGCGTAGTTGGAACATGTCGCGAATCAGGGGTGCGAACACCGGACCTGAACGTGCAGTCTGGGAGATACTCCGCAGTTTGGGTTTTCAGCCACAGTTGAACCGGCGTGACCTGCCAGGCGTGCCTGATCTCGTTCTACCAGCGAGGAGGATCGCTCTGTTCGTCCATGGTTGTTTCTGGCATCGACACACCAACTGCAGGTTCTCTTATTCCCCCAAGACAAACACCAGTTTTTGGAACACCAAGTTCAGAGCAAACATTGCGCGCGACCGCCTCGTAAGACGTCAGCTGTCGCGTCTGGGCTGGCGAACCCTGGTGGTCTGGGAGTGTGAACTCCGAGTCATAGACCAACTCAAGGCAAGAATCCGTCAGGGGATCAAGCGAGCCGGCTCTCGGTCAAAGAACGGTAAGTCGCGCAGGGTCGTCCGGTAGCGCCTCGATACACAAGCTCACTCTCCTAGTCGTCTGCGCTCGTTGGTCGAAAACCCAACGCTCGCCCGGCTTCTAGAGCAATCAGACCCTGTCGAGCCTGTTTGACACTCGGCCGTCGTCCCTGGCCGGCAATTCTTCCGAGACTATAAGCGAGCGCCCGTTGCCAGGGAGCCAAGTTGTGCGTGTCCTTCGCCCAGTTCGAAAGTTCGAACCACGCAGTGGCCGGTATAGCGGCAGCGGCATCGACCAGTTTGGTCTCGTTCTCATCTGGGGCAGACAAGTCTTGCTTCTGCGGACCACCAACATCCCGGCTGGGGGCAACCAGTGTCAACCGGCGCGGCAAGGACACGTCAATCTTGCGCACTGCTTCCCAGCACGCGTCACTCTTGCACCATTCCGTGACGTTTCTGCCTCCGGGCGGTGCCGCGATAACCGCCTGCACGCGACGCGAGACCTCCAAGATCAGCTTCTCAAGCGAAGCGGGGACTTCCTGGGTCTTCCAAATCTCAGTGAGCGACAGTCGCTGCGAGGTCGCGTGAGCTATTAGAGCGAGCGTGTAGGTAACGATGTTGGCGCGGTAACCCCCGTATTCCTGTGCCTGAACAAGCTTCTCGGCCCGTCGAAAGAGCAGGGCCTTTGCAACCAACCACTGGAAATACTGCTCGTCGGGTTCGTATGAACCTTTCTTCGACAGTTCAAGCGTGAATGACGCGAAGTTCTTCTGTGCACCCTTGCTCACCCACTGTGGCCTCTGCATCCAAGTATTCTCGAACTTGGCAAGGTCGGTCTTTGTGAACATTTGGGTGCGCGGGTTTATGAGCTCGAACTCCCGCACTTTGGCTGGCGTACCAGAGCGAGCACGCTCATCCGCGTATTGACCGCGTGCTCGTTCGTAGAACCAACGAGTCTGGCGTTGACTGCCTTCCTTTGCCGGAGCCCACACCGTTCGTGAGAGTGCTTCGATTCGGCGGTGAAATGGATCATTGGCTGAGAAGTCCGCGACGTTGACCTTGTTCTGGCTGTTGGCGAACTGGGAGATTCGCGAAACGATCTCATCAATGCGGCTCATGTCCTTGACCAAGCTGAGCTTCAGCTGAACAAGAACTGCTGAAAGATCGGCTTGGTCTTTACGGGCGCAATGAAAGATCGACGCCGTAGTTTGACCGCCATTCACGATCTGGAAATCCCTCAGGCGTTTGATCCCCTGCTGGCCGTCAGCCGTCGTTACCAGTTCGACTTCCGCCGCTGTGGCGGTGAGACCGTTGTTGTAGGCGAGAAACCGGTGCGGTTCCTCCAGCAATGTCTTCCGAATCCCTTTGTTGACCGCGCCTCGAGCCTGAAGAAACGACCGTACGTTGCGTTCCAAGAGCCGTGCACCGAAGCGACCATAAATGTCAGCCAAGAGGTTGCCGGGAATGAAGGCCAAGTAGGTCTCGTGATCGGCTCCATTCGTGCCAGTCATGCGCAGGCATTCGAGCGGCTTGCCCATCATTTCAACCAAGTCAATCTGGATCTCTTCCCTAGCGTGACCGGATGTATACCAGCGGAACAGGCGTTCGATATCCCAGATGTGATGGGAAACCTCATAGCCGTCCAACCCGTCCTCACGTCTGCGAACTTCCTGTAGGATCTCATCCGGATTGCGGGCTCTGACAATCCCATCGGTGATCAGAAATAATCGGATTCGTGAGACGGCATCGTCCACCCGCAGTGCCTCACGAACCGCAAAAGCGGCCTCAAAACCCGGACCCGACTCTTCTAGACGTTCATGCAGACCTTTTCGGGCCCGTTGCAGAAACGTCAGCAGTTGCCGAAAGGCCTGTTCCACCTGACTCTTGTCAACGGTGGGACTGGGCACTTGGCCAGCGTAAATCGCAACAACGAGATCCAGCGACTCGGCGTCGACATCCAGCACATAGGCGTTCAGCTTCGCCCCATGAGCCCTATAGTGCACGATTTCGGCGTCATCGATCTCTCCCGCATCCGCAAGATGCTGCAGGAAGCGGTCCACAAACGCGTTCTCCGCGAAGTCCTCGTTGTCTTCGACTTCGCGGGCGGCCAGCACTTGGGCCCTCAGTTCAACGGCGAAGGTCTCGAGATCCATGCGTTGTCACGAGGCGAGTGAGCTCTCATCGACGAGCTGATGTCTGCACGCAGTCAGATCAAGGTCATAGCCCACCCGTCGCACTCCCTGAGGTAGCTGGCTTGCAACGATGCGAGGCATTTCATCCGTTACTCGGAAGAGTCTCTGATCGGCCGTCGAATAAGAGCGGGCTGGGATGCCATCGAAGTGAATGTCCGAGAACCCAGCCTTCAACAGCAGCTCCTCGAAACGAACCAGGCTAACGGGGGCGGCTTGAGACAGTTGGTCACGGACGCGGTTCACCCAGTCTACCACTGACCCGCTTTCATCGCCGTCCTCTTGAAGGGTTACGACCCAGAGATAGAGTGAAAAGCGGGGCTCAATTTCCAGTTGGTGCTCGTTCGAAATCCTGACGACGTCTCGGTCGCCGCTCACCCGGGCCTTGACCTCTACAGCAACGCTACCCATCCGAAAGTCGCGATCGTCGGCGTCGGGACCTGTCCAGCAGGCGATCGCGTCTGGCCACGACCGGAGCGAGGCGAGCTTGAGAAGCACAGCGAGTTCGCCGATCAGGCCTCGCTGCCGTTCTTCCGACATCTTTGTGAAATCTTCAGAAAAGAACCGAAGCCAAGACTTTAGCCTCGCTGAAAGAAGACGCCACGCGGCTACAGCGTCGTGAACTGCAGTCACGGTCTTGAGAAAGTCATCCAAGACCAGACAGTAGTGATCGAAGTATTGAGGATCGCGTAATTTCACCAGTATAGAAATCACGCGAGCCGAATCGTCTGGGAGCTTACGCTGTTCCACGGAAACACAGGCCGTCGAAAGGCCCTCCACCTGTACTGCACGACTCCCTTTCGGCACCTTCAAACGCAGAACAGGTAAACCGGAGGGGATTTCCTTCCCAACGTACAGGTCCAGTTCTCCTTCAGGGTTCATGCGGCGAAGCACAAACCCAGGTTCTGGGCTCTTGGGTTGGGCCTCGGCAACCTCATCGAGTAGCTCCTTAAGTGTCGACATCGGCGGCGTCGTCGAACAAGTGCAGCTGCTCGTAAACCTGGTTGACCAGATACTCAACCGGGATGGATTGATCGTCTCGAGGGAAGCTGACCGCGAAACCAGTCATGGGAGTCTTGGGCTCCGAAGCGAAGCCGCCCATTGTGGGATAGATGATCAGCAGACCTCGACTCCGCCTGCGCATGTCGCGCACCACTCTCCCATTGGGGGCCTTGGGCGGGTCACCGCTTCCGGACTTTATCTCACCGCGGCTATGGCGCGACCGGGTAATCTCGAGGGCCACCTCCGCCAAGTCGTGCCCCACACCCTGTCTGACAATCTCCAGATCAGCACCGCCCCCGCCCAAAGTGAATAGTTGGCGCTGTTGCAACTCCTCGACGTGATCCTTCGTGAGTGGGACCCCTCGAAAGTCAGCGTACTGGTCGGGAGGGTTCAGGATGTTGGCCTTCCTGAGTGCCAGCACGGGAGGCATGGCACCATCGCTCGGGGCGGTTGCCGGAGACCTCACAACAGGTCCTATATCACGGCCGACGGGAAACGGTTCGGCTCCTTTTGCGGCACCGCCTGCCAGCAGGACGCTCCACTTAACCAACGCGCCCGTAGGTACCTGTTTTTCGATAAACTCTGCGAGCCGCCCCCCATTGGCGTCTACGTCTTTAGCTGGGACAGAGATTTCACGGAGAAAGCTGCACACCCAAGTGTGCGGCACGTCTTTCCACAGAATCTGATCGCGATTCTGGTCTTGGATTCCTGAACCTAGTTCGCGCAATAGCCTGACCGTAGACGCGAGATTCTGCTTTCTGACTTTCTCCTCCGAGTAGAGATACTTGGTCTGCACCAAGCGCCCTGAGAACGAGACACTCAGAGGCGTTGTGAAGCGGGATTTGTTGAGAGCTGTAACCAATAGGCCACCGGGATGCGTGCGCACGCGCAATCCGTATTCCGTTGGCGTCATTCGACAGTCCACCATTGTTTGGAATTCGCGCCGCAGCTCGATATCCACCGAAGCAATATGGCGGTACCAATCTCGAAGCTCCTCCGTTGTGTACAGGCGACAAAGATCCAAGTAACCGTCCCGATACCCGAACCAACGACCCATCTGCATCAGGGTATCGTACATACGGCTTGCTCGGAGGTAATACGACACGGTCAGGCCCTCCAATGTCAGGCCTCGGGACAGTTTGTCGCCTCCGATAGCGACCACATTGATTCCGTTCGGATGCTCGTGATAGTCAAGGATATCGCTGGCTTGACCATTGATGAGCTTCACGCGGATTCGCTCAGCGGCTTCTCGGATTTCCCTTCTGACGTCCTCCCAGGGAATTGGCTGGTACCCAAGCTCACGCAACTCATCATCACTCCAAACCGGCTCAAACTCGTTTTGCCAAATGTCTTCCAGCTCCATCCAGATGGGATCGTTCCCCTTTTCCCCGTAGCGCACCCGTCGTACGAGCTGGACAAGATCTTCTTGCACGAGTTCGTAAAGCTTTTTCTGCACATCCACGAACCGCGCGATGTGGATAAGCATCGAGTTGTGTGCCGTCACTGAGCCGCGAGCTCGCCGCGCCGCCGATGACAGCACAAACACTCGAATCGCCTGTTGGAGGCTTGGTGGGAGCGACCCCGGATTGTGATCCTTTCCGTATTTCTCTGGAAAGAATGGGAGGTAGTCCTTCAGTATCCTGACGATCGGGAGTCCTTCTTGAAGCTCTATGCCGGCGTCGGGATCCGCGGCCAGCCCGAATACTCGCGCGGCGCCCACGTAGTTTGATGGCTCAGTCAGTGAGTAGATGAACGACCGTGGGAAGACATCATCCTCAAGTTCGTCGTGCGACGCGTCTGCAGGAACAAAAATGTTCGCGAAAGGGGTGGCGGTATAGCCGACGTAGCCTACCTTTTCAAAGGCCCCGAGGAGTTCCCTGATCTTAGCGTTGATCGCCGTTGGATCGTAGTCCCTCGGATCGTCGCCGGGGGGCACTCGAGCGGTGTTGATGGACGCGTTGTCCGCCTCGTCATCAATTACTAGAAGAGGAACGTTTCGTATCACCTTGCGTCCGGAGGGCCCCGGCACGCCGTTCACATGCAGGGCCCACTTAATCAGATTCGCAAGGATTGACTTGTTCTTCTTAATTACCAGAACGTATGGATCGCCTCCCAAGGATGTCGTGATTTTGGATGCTGTTCCTCGGCTGAAATCTCCATCGTTCCGGCTGTTCGTGAGCGCGTTTACCCGAAGCCGTGGCCACTGTGGCAGCACTCCCACACCGATCCACTGATTGGTATCACTGAAGGCCGGATTCTGCGAGGTGTCGAAGCCGACAATCCCCTGGTCGATGCGCATCTGGGTCTGGGATCGGAGACTGTTATGAATCCCGGCGAGAATGACAACGAGCTTGTATCCAGCGTCAAGCGCCTTGCAGATCAGACCGGAGTAGTTGGAGGTCTTACCGGATTGAACGTTTCCAACTACCAGGCCACGCCGGTCCCATGAACCTTCCCGAACCGGGTTCTCAAGCTGCGCAAGAACGTCGTCTGTCGCAGTACCCAGTCTGGCCACTACTTGCGGGGGCAGACGCTGGACTTCTCTCAAGAAGTATTCGTAACGTCCCCAGAAATCCCATTGAATCTTTGCCCGCAGATCTGGCAGCCAAGGAACGTGTCCGGTCTTGTCTTCCAAGACCTGCGACTGCATGGGGAAATGGACGGAGTAGATGGTTTCGAATTCGCGTACCAGCGATGGTTCATCAACTTCGCCGCTCAGGTTCCGGTCGGCATAGGCAAGAGCCGTCGCCTGCGATACGGCCGCTTTCAGCTGATCGATGGTTGGTGCTTCCTTGTCAGCCAGGATAGCCCTGACCACCCGTCGTACCTGCTCGGCTTTCGCTGACACCTTATGGTTCCCTCGCGCGTGGGGACTTGTTCTAGAGCCCTCAAACCGCCGGGTCAAACGTCTCGAGAAGCTCGGGGAATCGATCGAACGGCTCTATCAGACTCAAACGGCGTTTAGCCTCATCGGGCCGTTGCCCAGTTGCGATCATCGCTGCGTAAACTGCCCGCATTAGATCGAGAACCTCCTGATCGCTCACACCTTCGAGAGGCGCTGCCTGTGATGTCGGTTCCTCCGATTCCATGATCGATATCAACGGTGTCGGAACAGTCTCCTCCAGAAGCCTGTAGAGCGCCGCGACAGCCCGAGGGTCGGCACTCGCCTCGACGACAGCTTGGACGAGAGGGTGATTGCGTTCCAGACGGTAGACATTCTTGCCACGGAAGCGAGAAGGGACCCAAAGGAACGTCTTGCTGGATCGATCATGCGGAACCAAGCGCGCGCCGCGGTGCCGATAAACCTCCGCCGCCTTCTGACGAACGAGACGCGCGATGCGTTTGAGATGGGGTCGTAGCTGTGGAGGTGGATGCGCCCGCGACTTGCGAACATCGAGCTGCCAGGCGTCATCGAGTGAGTTCGAAATGTCAATCCGGACTCGGGCAAGATCATGGTGCTTCTCTCGGCCCATGCCGAGTCCCAGCCACCCGCCGGCCACGATGAGGCGACGGTTTCGGAATACGTAAAAGCCCTGCAGACCTGCCCAGTCGCCCCTCGGGCCAGCGGCCGACTTGTAGTCCTCCGGGGACAGCTTGGAATGATGCGGAAGCACGAACGGCGAGACCCGCACGCGCTCTGCGCCCATCATCAGTGTCTCGGTCGGAAGAGCTTGCGTCGCCGCGTGACGATCAAGAAAGGGGTCCCATGGCGCCACAGGAGTTCCGTTAACGTGAATAACCAAGTCTCCGGCATGGAGGAAGTCGGTAAAGGTTGACCGTACGTGCTCAACAACCTCGTCAGCAGCCTGATAGAAATGATCGCGGGCTGTCGCGTCCTCGAGGCTGGCGTCACCCACCAAGCGATCCAAGCGACCCCACACGACGAGAGTACCAGCTGATGAACTGTTGAGGGCGCTAAACGTGGAAGCCATGTCGTCCGGTGTTGTTTTGCGAACAAGCCACTTGTCGGTATCGCGAACCAAGTCAAGGTCCCAGCAGCGCAACGAGGACCGGCCCTTCTGCTTGCTGAGAACGACAAGGAGTCTGCACTGTGAGAACGAGGCCGTCTTCAGACCAAGTCCGAACCGACCTAAGTCATCGGGATCGCGTGACTCTTGGGGGCCCATGCTGCCCAAGCGCATTGCCTCAAGCAGAACCTCCTCGGACATTCCACGCCCGTCGTCCCGAATCGAAATGACGGAATCCCTGCCGTGCCATTCGAAATCGATCCAGACATTCCTCGCCCCTGCCGTAATGCTGTTGTCGATTAAATCGGCAACTGCAGTCGGAAGGGCATAGCCGAACGCCCTCAGAGACTCTATGAGGGCGGACGGCCTTGGTGGGGCGTCCTCTACTTCCACATCTTCCCCGCATTCGGCCAGTCTTTTCCGAGTCGAAGGCGTGACCTCTTTAGGAGCATATCCACCGCTAGAAGAGATAGCCGGATGCACTCCTCGATCTGCGTGAACCTCACATTCAGCCGGCGCAAAGGCACATCCGCATGTTTGGGAGCGACTTACATATGCACTCCCACTGGGACACCGGCTAGGCTGTTTTTGCGGCAGCGAGGGGGCCCTTTGCGGCATTCATTAGGGCCGAACCCCTTGACTTCTCAAGGCCTTGGAGCGCACAATCCCCCACGGGCACAAACACCCCTCGCGCAAAATCGCGGGGGGTGTGTCGTTTCATGGCTTCAAGGCCCAGTGCCGTTCATGAAGCAGTAGCTGCGATCCGCGCCAAGGCCAAGGAATTCCGAGAGGCCTTCGGCGATGAGCCCCGGGCCCGCTCGCTCGAGTGGGCAGCCAGCAAGGTTGAGCAGGCGTTGCGGGACGAGAGCGACGATCTCTTAACGCTTAGCGAAGCCGCTGAAATCTCCGGCTACCACCCCGACTCCCTCGCCCGCATGGTCCGCGACGGGCAGATCCCCGACCTCCGACCCCCGAAATCCAAGGGCATGATCCGGATCCGCCGGGGCCACCTTCCGATCAAGCCGGGCCGGGCGCATACTCCCGATGCGGACGTACGCGAACTCGCCAGCCGCCTCGCGAGAGGCAAGGAGGGCCGTTATGGCCACCCGTAAACGCTGGTCGAGAACCGTAGGTACCCGACGTGGCAACCGGATCCGGATCTATCAGCGCTCAGCCAGCGGCAATCTGCAAATGGCCGTTTGGGATCCGGAAAAGAAGCAGTACAAGCAGGTGAGCCTGGGGCACACGGATCGCGAGCGCGCGACGCGCGAAGCGGCCGAGATGGTGCGGCTCCGGGACGCCGGTGAATGGATCGATTCGCGGTCACTCACGTTGGGCATCCTCGTTGCGCGCTACCTCGCGGAGAATACTCACGCGCGCGACGGCTCTTTGAAAACCGAACACTACAGGAGAGGATGCGAGCGGTACTCCGGCTATCTCATCGGTTGGTTCGGCGCCGATACACCAGTCGTCGAGCTCACGCCGGAGCGGATGGCAGGATACGCGACGGCCCGACGCAGCGGCCAGATCAACGGCATCGCGGTCGGAGCGACGGCGCTTCACCAGGACATCAAGCTCCTCAAGTCCATGATGAAGTGGGCGACGGGAGTCTACAACAACGGCAAACCACTGCTCGATCGGAATCCGTTGACCGGTTTCGCAATTCCCAAGACGCGGAACCCGATTCGGCCGCTGATCGACGCCGAGACGGTCGAGAAACTCATGGCCGTCGCGGACCGGGTGAGTCCGTTGATGCCGCTGTTGATCACCTTGATGGATTCAACCGGGCGGCGTCTCAGTAGCGTGCTGGGGCTCAGGTGGGACGACTTCGATTTCGAGGAGCGGACCATCACGTGGCGCCCTGAACTCGACAAGAAACGCCGGAAGTGGGTGGTGCCGATGCCCAAGCAGGCCGAAGTGGCCTTGCTGAAGTTCCGAGCCGAACACCCGGCGATCGGGAGCGCGTTGGTATTCCCGATGCAGAACGACCCGACGAAGCCAGTCACTCGGCACTCGCGAGCGATTGGATGCACCGGGCCTATCGATATGCAGGGATCGTTCGTCAGAAGGGCAGGTTGTGGCATCCCTTCCGACGGAAGTGGGCGACGGAGCGCAAAGCCTATCCGGTGCGCGACACCGCCGCAGCTGGGGGGTGGGAAGATCTACCGACCGCCCTGATGTACCAGCAGCCGGACGACGATACCCTGCGGCACCTGATCGACCACCCGAAGTCATTCAAGAAACGATCGCAGAACGGCTGAGCAAACGGGGCGCGGCGGGACTCAACATCCTGTCGCGCCTCGAGTTCAGTCGGTGCCGCCGGTCAGGACTCTCCTGACCGGTGCGCAGTGGAGTCTTGGAGGACGACCTTTCGTCTGACTACAGTTAGCGCGTAAGCGACGCGCCAGCGCAACTACCGAACGCTACCCGAAACCTTTTTTATCCATACGATAAAAAAACTTTTTCGCTGCTTTTTGATCCGCTACGCCAGCAACAGCACGAACAGCACGACACACAGCACGTCGAAGCTGTTACACCGTTACGAGCGCCGTACGGACGGCCGTACATGCCGTACGCGCCGCCATACACGCCGCCGTACACGCCGCCGTACACGCCAGCTCGGTGGACGGCTCGGTCAACTGCTCGGTAGAGAGCTCGGTAGAGGGCTCGGTGGAGGGCCGGTAGGGGTACCGGTAGAGATTCGCGGCGCGAAATGCTTGCACCCGATGCCGTGAAACCCGCATCACGTCTCACGATGTCGAGAAGGTGTCGGGAGAAACGATGACAGAAACGATGACAAACGCTCGCAAAAACGAAGAGCGCGACACCGCTTATCGCAGCATCGCGCTTCGAGTTGCCCCTCCTGGGATCGAACCAGGACTCTCCTGATCCAGAGTCAGGCGTGTTGCCAGTTACACCAAGGGGCATCACCAGTTGCAAGTTGCGCAGACGCCAAGTTGCAAGCTTTGGCACTTTTGAGCCCTGCGCGTGAACCCGATCTCCCGCCCAACGTCAGTCTCAAGCACAATCACTGCTCAGCAACTGCACAACTTGGCGTCTTGCAACCAGTCTCACCGGCGTGTTGCCAGTTACACCAAGGGGCATCGGTTATGGAGCTGAGGGGGCTCGAACCCCTGACCTCCTGGGTGCGATCCAGGCGCTCTCCCAGCTGAGCTACAGCCCCGAAGGGGAGTTGAAGGTAAACTCGCCCGAGGGCTGGTTCAAGCGTATCTCTAATATCACTATCAGACAAATCTCCCGGAGGCAACCGATGCGCGTCCTCACCGTCTGCACGCTCCTGAGTTCGGCAGTTCTCCCCCTCCCCCTCACCGCCCAGGAGCCGTGGACCGCCAATGTCCCGCGGCGCGGCGTCGCGCTCGACTTCCTGCGGCCGAAGTTCCAGGGCGGCGGAACGTCGCTCACCAGCTTCGCCGTGTTCCTGTCCGGGCGCG
>WNFU01005539.1_pt1 | contig 33147 bp, 38 predicted proteins | sample 5400121 | NCBI WGS metagenome assembly WNFU01 (sample SAMN13153360, study PRJNA577476) | soil metagenome | isolation source: 100 cm soil or saprolite under grassland replicate 1 | place: USA:California | collected 2016-06-15
TTACTGGACGCAGGAACTTCTCGCCCATGTCTCAGCTTTCGTTGATCGTTGGATCATCGATGCTGGCGCGGTCGGCGGAAGCAGCCGTGGAACTTGGGGCGTTGGTGCTCTTTTGCGGCTGGTTCAAGTGGGCAATCTACAGGCTTACGTCTTCCTGTTTGGTTTGGGTGTCGTCGCTATCATCTACTTCGCCGTTTTCCGTTAATGGTCCTTTTCATCATTTTCTGTCCGATCATTGCGGCCATTTTGATCATGGTCGGCATGCCCGCCCGTAAGACGGCGTTAGCCGCGTCAGTTTTGACGTTTTTAGCGGCGGGCTTTCTCCTTGCCTCATTCGGACACGGCCAGAGCGGTTTTCAACACGTCACCTCATTTACCATCTCTCGCGAGTGGCGACTCAGCTTCACAATGGGCATCGACGGCTTGAGCCTGATAATGGTGCTGCTTGCCACTATTGTTACGGTGGCTGCGGTCTGGTTTGCCGGCGCTATCGAGAGATATGAAAATGCATTCTATGCCTGCCTCTTATTTATCTCCGGTGGCGCGATCGGCGCATTTGCTTCAATCGACCTATTCTTCTTCTATGCATTTCACGAGCTAGCGCTGATTCCTACATTTTTGTTGATTGGAATCTGGGGAAGCGGAGATCGGGTCTCGGCGGCATGGAAAATTACAATCTACCTGGCGATCGGAAGTTTTATTTTGCTGCTTGGCCTGATCCTGTTGTATCAAAGCGTTCCGGCAGCGTCACGCAGCTTTGACATTCGCGCGTTGCAGACTGCTGCGAGCGCGGGACAAATCACAGCAGACGCACAACGTCACATCTACCTGCTGTTGCTCATCGGCTTCGGAATTCTCGTTTCGCTCTTTCCATTTCACACATGGGCGCCGGAAGCCTACGCTTCGGCCCCGGCGCCGGCAGCGATGTTGCACGCCGGAGTGCTAAAAAAATTTGGCCTGTACGGACTTTTGCGTCTCGCCGTTCCGCTGCTGCCGGAAGGCGCGCGTCACTGGACGAATCTGCTCGTGATCTTGCTGCTCGGTAACATCATTTATGTAGGGCTGGTTACAATCGCCCAGAAGCGGCTCGATTGGATGCTCGGTTACTCAAGCGTGATGCACATGGGCTACATTTTTCTCGGGATTGCCAGCGCTGGCATTCTTGGTGTAACCGGTGCCGCTGTGTTGATGTTCGCTCATGGTCTTTCAATTGCGCTGTTATTTGCGCTCGCAGGTGAATTACGACAGCGGACAGGCACATTGGTGTTCGATGAACTTGGCGGTCTAGCCAAGGTCATGCCCTTCGCTGGGCTAGCGTTTGGATTTGGCGCATTTGCCGCGATCGGCCTCCCCGGCCTGGCGAACTTTGCCGGCGAAATCATGATCTTCTTCGGCGCCTTCAAGAACGGCTGGGTCATGGATAGCTTTCACATTTTTCAAATCGCGACCGTGCTTGCGCTTTGGGGAGTGGTAATCTCGACGGTTTACATGCTCCGCGCCTATCGCAAAATGTTTATGGGCACGATAAGCGAGCGGTGGAAGCAACTGCTCGATCTTCGTCTGGCGTTGCGCGTGCCAGTTGCCCTGCTGGTGGGCGCGCTTCTTTGCTACGGATTCTTTCCACAATCCTTCGTGCGAATGGTGGCGCCCAGGTTCCGGACTTATCTCACCGCAGACAGATGATGACGATCACAGCGCCAGAACTTGAGATTACGGTGCTGGTGCTGGGGATGGTGATCCTGCTGGTCGAAACGTTTGCCACGAAAATCGATAAACGGATTCTGGCCTTCGCTGCAATTGCCGGTCTGGCGATAGTTCTTCTCGCAACCTTCTTCGTCGCTCCGTCTCCCTCGCCGGAGCAAGCGACCGGTTTCTGGGGTTTTTATACCGCAGATCGGTTATCGATCTTCTTCAAACAATTCGCGCTCCTGACCACCATCCTCGTGTTAATCATGATGATCGACTACGCCCCAGTGGTGCGCCGTTCCTTTCCCGGTACGCAAGACGGAGTGGGCGAGTTTTTCGCAGTGCCAATCTTCACCTGCGTCGGGCTGATGTACCTGGTATCGGCCATCGATTTTGTCTTCATCTTTGTCTCGCTCGAGTTGGTTACGATTTCGTTTTACGTGCTGGTCAGCTTTACCCGGCGCAACCCGATCACTCTGGAAGCGGGCACGAAGTATCTGGTGCTCAGCGCACTCTCCACAGCGTTTCTGGTGTACGGAATCGCGTGGATATTCGGCGTAACCGGGCAGACAAACCTGCACCGGCTCACAGAGGCACTCGCGAATCCGTCAGCCGACCGCGGTGCAGCGCTGCTCGGCATGGTTTTTGTCCTGGTCGCGCTAGGTTTTAAGATTGCGGCGGTGCCGTTTCAAATCTGGGTGCCGGATGTTTACCAAGGTGCACCCACGCCGGTAACTGCGTATCTCTCCGTTGGTTCGAAGGCGGCGGGTTTTGTCGTGCTGCTTCGCGTGTTACAGCCGTTCCTGGTGCTGCCGGAAACGCAGCGGCTGGTCGTTCTGATCGCGCTGCTCACGCTGATCTACGGAAATCTTGCAGCGCTGCCGCAGGCGAACCTAAAACGGCTGCTCGCGTATTCCAGCATCGCGCATGCGGGCTATCTGCTTATCGGTGTGGTCTGTTTCGATGTTCGCGCCGTATCTTTCTATCTCGTCGCCTACTTGCTGATGACGCTCCTCAGTTTCGCAGTCCTGATACTCGTTGCTCAGCAAACTGGCGAAGAAATTTCCGATTTCGATGGTCTTGCCAGGCGTTCGCCCTTTCTCGCCTTCGCGATGCTGATCGGGATGGTCTCGCTTGCTGGGGTCCCTTTCACGGCGGGATTTTTGGGGAAGTTCTATATCTTTTACGCAGCAGTTCTGCAGCGTCAGGTCGCGCTGGTCGTTGTGGGCGTGCTCACGGTAGGCTGCGGATTTTATTATTATCTCAAAGTCGTTCGCGCGATGTATTGGCAATCCACGACAAACATTGCCAAAATACCTGTGAACGGGCTGTCGCGTCTGGCAATTAGCGCGCTGATTCTCTGTACGATCTGGTTCGGTATTTACCCGCAACCGATCTTGGACGCGTTGAAGCGATAACCAGTTAGAGCGATGAAGCGGCGGCTCCGCTTTAACGGTTCAACCCTTCAACGAATCACGGGCGAATTGAGCGATGCTAATCACTCAATTCCACATTCCAATACGCGAGGTCGACAAAGTGCTTCCAGAGATCGTGCTGGGGCGCAGCAAATGTGATCTGGACAAAGGGCCGCCACTTCGGTCGCTTCGGTTTCCGGATTAGGCTCATGTGAGCTTCACGCGGAAGCCGGTTGCCTTTGCGTGTATTACAGGCGATGCACGAGCAAACCACGTTTTCCCAACTCGTCGTTCCTCCGCGATCGCGCGGCACTACGTGATCGAGATTAAGCTCGCTGCGATCGAAAATCTCACCGCAGTATTGGCAGGTGTTCTTATCGCGCTCGAAGACATTGTGCCGGGTAAACTTTACTTCCTTTTTCGGAAGCCGATCGAAGACCAACAGTACGATCACCCGCGGGATACGAATTTTAAATGAAATAGTTGTGACCACCTCGTGGTCGGGCGCATTCGCCGATAGATCACGCCAGCTTTCGAAATCGTGCGTCAAGAAATTGTTCGCGTCGTCGTCGGACGAGACAATCTGGGCGTGACCCGCATACACCAACGCAAACGCGCGTCGGGCCGAGCAGATGTTCACCGCCTGCCAGAGGCGGTTTAGCACCAGAACCTGACTGTTTAACGATGTATGCAAATTTCCAATATCAGCTGTGGTATAGCCAGTTTTGCGGACTTCCGCGTAAATTTGCGCGACGGTACCACCGGCATTTTTCGCTGTCAACGGAACAGCTTTTGCACATGACGCTGAACGCCATTCCGTGTAAGATGCAGTTCAATGAAAACTGCTGAATTGAAACGGGTCGCCCAGCGCCGACCGTTCCGTCCCTTCGGCATCCGTTTATCGAACGGTGCGCGCTATTTCTTCCGTGAGGCCCGACAGTTCGGCGCGCCAAAGGATTTCCACGTTATCTTTTTTTTCCGTCAGAAGGACTGGGCCCTTATTGACACAGAAAACATTGTCGAGATTCTCCAGTAGTAGCTCGCGCTGAGTTTCCGCTCGGCTTTTAAAATTGCTGGCCCTCCCCGTCAGATCAAACACGAATTAACACCAATAGACTCGAATCACTGAAGCAATTGCCGAGGCAGGCTTTTTCTGAGTTCGTTTTTATTCGTGTCCATTCGTGGTTAAAATGAAATCGCAATTTCCAGCCGAGCAGACCGAGTCCGGCGAGTTTCACCGGCAGGAAGACGCCTTCCGTGAATGGATCTCCAATGACGGATCGACCCCATACTCTGCCGCGGCTGATCGTTACCATCTGTACGTTTCGCTCGCGTGCCCCTGGGCGAGTCGCACGATCATCTTCCGAAAGTTAAAGGGACTGGAAGACGCGATCAGCATGACAATTGTCGACCCCATCCGGGACGAGAAAGGCTGGGCATTTAGAGATCCAAGCGGCAAAATCCCGCCGGGGACACCGTTTGAGTCGACCGACCCGATCAACGGCTTCCACTTCTTGAGCCAGGCTTACAAGGCAACCGATCCAGATTTCGATGAGCGTGTGACGGTGCCGGTGCTCTGGGACAAGAAAACGAACCGGATAGTTAACAATTGCGAGGATGACATCTGTCGCATGCTCAATGATGTCTTCAACGATTTTGCCCGAAACAAAGATCTGAATCTTTTTCCAAAAGATATCGAAGCCGAGCATGCGAAGCTCGCCAATTTTCTCCACGATAATGTAAACAATGGCGTTTACAGAGCTGGTTTCGCCACGCGCCAGCGGCCCTACGAGAATGCCTGTCGCAAAGTTTTTGCAGCGCTCGACCAACTCGAAAAGCGTTTGTCGAAAAGTCGGTACCTGTTTCGAGGTCGAATTGTGGAGGCGGACTGGCGACTTTTTTGCACGCTCGTTCGCTTCGACCCAGTCTATCACGGGCATTTCAAATGCAATCTGCGCCGCATCATCGATTACCCAAACCTGCAAGGTTACCTGATGGATTTATATCAGCAGGCTGGAATCGCCGACACCGTGAACTTCAATCACATCAAACGCCATTATTACATGACGCACACGGAAATTAATCCCACCCGTATCGTCCCCATCGGACCGGATCTGGATCTGCAGAAACCGCACAATCGCGAACGGCTAACCTAGTGTGGGAACGGCTACACTTCGTTGCTTTACATCAACGCGTTAATCTCGCCTCTTCCTTGCCAAGGGAGAGGGCGGGGTGAGGGTTTGCGGCTTTGGTTTCTTTGTTCCTCGCATGCCCTCACCTCAATCCTCTCCCCTACAGCAAGGGGAGAGGCGAGCAGAACGCAGCTATTTTATCGGAGCCTTTATATGCAACGTAACTTGTGGCGCACTATACCAAGAGCTTCAATTGGGCATCTGGCGATGGCGGCGATCCGTTCTCCAGAATGCTTCGATCTCTTCCAACGTGCGGCCTTTCGTTTCCGGAACCAGATAATAGGCAAAGAGCCACGACGCCACCGACGCAAACGCATAAAGCAGAAACGTTGAGCTCGCGCCGAGTTTCTCGACCAACGTCAGAAACGTGAGTGACACCAACAGGTTCGAGCCCCAGTTGAATGTGGCAGCCATCCCCTCGGCCAACCCGCGAATTTTTAGTGGATAAATCTCGGCGATCATGAGCCAGAAGATTGGCCCGAGGCTAATTGCAAACGAAGCTACGTAGCCCATCAGGCAAATCACAGCAATCCAGGCGAGCTGTACCGATTGGTTTGAGATGCGAAAACTCAAACCGAGCATGCCGAGCGTGACGATCATTCCGGCGATACCGACCAGCAACAGTGGCCGCCGCCCGGCGCGGTCAACCAAGAACATCGCGATAATTGTCATGCCGACATTTACGACACCGACGCCGGCGGTCGCGAGAATTGCACCCGAAGCGGAATTGAATCCAGCGGCCTGAAGAATTTTTGGCGCATAATAAATCACCGTGTTGATACCGGTAATTTGTTGAAAGATGGCTAGGCCTAATCCAACAACGAGAGCAGGCCGCACCTTCCGGCTTAGCAAATCGACCCAGCGTCCGCTTTCAGTCTGTTGGGCCAGGCTCGCCTTGATCTCTTCGATTTCCACATCGACATCGGCAAGTTCGCGGATGCGAATGAGCACCCGGTGCGCGACTTCATGTTGCCCGCCGCGAATGAGCCATCGCGGCGTTTCCGGCAGAAAAAACATGCCAGCGCCGAAGACCAGTGCCGGAACAACGGCCAGGCCTAGCATCCATCTCCAGCCTTCCATGCCGGCGAAGGCGTAATCGGTCAGATACGCAATGACGATGCCGATGGTCACGGCGAGTTGAAAGAGCGATACGACCCAGCCGCGCGCACGCGCAGGCGCAACTTCGGATAAATAAACCGGAACGTTTGTTGAAGCGAGACCGATCGCTAATCCGAGAACGACGCGGCTGACGATCAGGATCGCAGGTGATGGCGCCATGGCGCTGGCGAGCGCGCCGATACCGAAGATTGCCGCAGTCATAAGCAAGACCTTTCGTCGCCCGAAAAAATCACAGAAGCCCGCCCAATGCTGCGAATAACGCTGCAATGTAAACAAACCTCTCGCCGCGCAGGTGTGCATCGCTCAGTGCGGCGATCCCCTTATCGGCCATAATTGTCGATTCTACACAGCCACAGGAGCGCGAGAAGTCCGCGTCCCGCAAAACGCCAACTCGACGGCGTCTGACACAGACGCCCTACAGTAAATTCCACGATTTTAGCGGCATCTGTGAATTGTAGGGCGTTTCTGTGAAACGCCGGCAAATTGCCTTTGCCAGCGCGGCAATTCTTCATAGAGTCGTGCGCTTCAACTCCGACGCGATGATGAATTTTCTGGCCTTAAATATTCTCAACGCGGGCGTGCCACTGTCGATGGTCTGCGCCGCGATCGGTCTGGCATTTGCCTTCTTTTTGATCGCAGCAGTGAGCCGGGCTCCTTCGGGAAACGAGCGGATGCGAGAGATCGCGGGTGCTGTGCAGGAGGGCGCCAGGGCTTATTTGAATCGGCAAGTCAAAACGATCAGTGTGATTGCAGTCGTGATTTTTATTTTGCTGTTCGTGTTCAAAGATCACGCCACGGCAATTGGATTCGTGATCGGCGCCTTCTGTTCGCTAGCGGCAGGTTTCATCGGCATGCGTGTGGCTGTGCTGGCAAATGTTCGCACGGCGCAGGCCGCCACAGTCGCGCGACTCAATGCGTTACGGATGGCGTTCAACGGTGGCTCGGTGACTGGTTTGCTTGTAGTTGGGCTGGCGCTTCTCTCGGTCTCGATCTTCTACATGATCGCGGCAAAGCTCATCGGAAGCGACGCGGCCGTTCGCAGCCTGGTTGGACTCGCGCTGGGTGGCAGTCTCATCAGCGTTTTCGCGCGATTGGGCGGCGGCATTTACACAAAAGCTGCTGACGTAGGCGCCGATCTGGTCGGCAAGATCGAGAGCGGTCTTGAAGAAGACGACCCGCGCAACCCCGCAGTAATCGCCGATAATGTCGGAGACAATGTCGGCGACTGCGCCGGCATGGCTGCGGACGTTTTTGAAACTTACGCCGTCAGTTTGGTCGGCGCGATCCTGGCTGGTCTGTTGACACTTTCCGGAAATCCAGCGGCCATCGTTTATCCGTTCGTCCTTGGTGGAATTTCCGTGCTGGGCGCGATTTGCGGAATTCTATTTGTAAACGTAGCGCGCGGTAAACCGGCAGCCGTCTTGATGGGTGCGGTCATGATCAACACGCTGATCTCTGCAATTTTGTTCTGGCCGGCCACGCGCAGCCTCTTCCCGGGCGGAGTAACAATCGACGGCATCTTGCGCTCTCCCGCTCAGCTCTATTTTGCCTCGCTGGTCGGTCTGATAATGACCCCTGTCATCGTCGCGCTCACAAATTACTACACATCGTCTCATTTCCGGCCGGTTAAAAAAATCGCATACGCATCCGAGACCGGTCACGCCACGAATATCATTGCTGGGTTGGCGGCCGGAGAACACGCCACTGCGCTGCCTGTGCTATTCATCGGAGCAGCGATCCTGGTTACTTTTCATTTCGCCGGGCTCTATGGAATTGCGATTGCAGTGATGTCGATGCTGTCCATGGCGGGCGTCATCATCTCCCTCGATTCATTCGGTCCAATCACAGATAACGCCGGTGGCGTGGCGGTAATGGCCGAATTGCCGAGGGAAGTTCGCGTTGTGACGGATGACTTGGATGCAGTTGGGAACACCATGAAAGCTGTTACAAAAGGTTATGCGATCGCTTCAGCGGGACTGGCTGCACTGGTTTTATTTGGCTCGTATGTGGAGGAATTGCGCGGGCATATCAACGCTAGCGGCGGAGTGTTTTCGTATCAATTCTCCCTCAGCGACCCGAAAGTGATCATCGGACTTTTCATCGGTGGACTCCTGCCATTCACGTTCACGGCATTTAGCATGGACGCGGTAGGCAAAGCAGCCGGCGCGGTCGTGCGCGAAGTGCGTCGGCAATTGCAACTAAAGCCGGGAATCCTGACCGGACAGGACAGGCCCGAATACGGCACGTGCGTGGACATCGTGACGAAGGCGGCTTTGCGAGAAATGATCGTTCCCGCATTGTTGCCGCTGGTCGCAGTCATTCTGGTAGCGATCATTAAACCGCTCGGGCCGGTCGTCCTGGGCGGGTTGCTGGTTGGCACGATCGTGACCGGATTATTCATCGCCATCGCGATGACATCGGGCGGGGCCGCATGGGACAACGCGAAGAAATTTATTGAGGAAGGAAATCTCGGTGGCAAAGGTTCGTTCGCTCATGCTGCAGCAGTTACTGGAGATACGGTGGGCGATCCTTATAAAGACACCGCTGGACCTGCAATCAATCCGATGATCAAAGTCGTCAATATTCTGGCGATCTTGATCGTCCCCATCTTTTTTTAGGTAGAGCGATTGACCTCAATCGCCCGGGCGGTTCGGGTAAACCGCCCGTACCACATCATCAAATCGCTTGGTTTAATTAAAAACGCGTGGCAGAATCCACGCTCTCTTGTCCATGCGTAGCGTTTCAGTATCGCCCGCACGAATCAAATTTTGGGGGACGCGCGGCTCCATTGGGGTGCCCGGCGTCGGCACCGTCCGTTACGGCGGCAATACCACTTGTGTAGAGGTGCGGGCAGACGGCGAAATCATCGTGCTTGATGCCGGGTCCGGGATCCGTCCGCTCGGGAGTACATTGCACAGGGAATTCGGCGCGAAACCGATCAAGCTCTCGCTGTTAATAACCCATGCGCATTGGGACCACATTCAGGGGCTGCCTTTCTTTTCGCCGGTATACGACAAGAAAAATGAGATCTGCGTGCTTGGCTACAACGGCATCGATACAAGCTTTAGCGAAATTCTCGCTGAACCGATGAAAGCGCCATTCTTCCCGGTAGCGATGCGTGAGCTCTCCGGCACCGTGGACATCAAAGCGCTGACCGAAATGGAGTTCACTATCGGCAAGGTGCAGGTGCGCGCCATGTTCGTAAATCATCCAGGCGTTTGCGCCGGCTATCGCCTCCTCACCAGTGCTGGTTCAATCGCTTTCCTGCCTGATCACGAGCCGTACGATTTTCTGCATTCCGCCCGCGGAAATCAGATGAGTGCGGAACAGGCGAAGAAAATTGGCGCGGAAGAGCGGGCCAGCCTGATTCAATTTCTTCACGGCAGCGATATCTTGATTCTTGATGCGCAATACACCGACGAGGAGTATCAACGGCACATTGGATGGGGACACGGTTCGGTCTCAAGTGTCGTTTCGCTCGCCCTCGACGCGGAAGTCCACAGGCTTCTGCTTTTCCATCACGACCCAGGCCATGACGATCAGATGGTAGAGAAAATGGTGAAATACGCGCGCGAGCTCGTAGCAAAAAGTGGAAAACCCTTGAAAGTCGAAGCTGCTCAAGAAGGCGCTGAGATCCTGCTCGAACCGAAGATCGCGGTGACATAAATCGTCCGCGAGCGCGACTGCGCATGTTTGCAGGCCGCCGTATCTCTTTTAATTTTCTTCTCTCATTGCCTCGTGGTGTAACGGTAGCACTAGAGACTCTGGATCTCTCTGTCTAGGTTCGAATCCTAGCGAGGCAGTTTATTAAAGTGGGAACACCTACACTAGGGTGTAGTGGGAACAAGCGCTAGGAATGCCCCTTCGGTGCGCCCTAGTTGGCCGCTGTAGCGCGTGCGGGGATCGAACCCGCTTGAGAAGTTTCCATTTCATTCGCGCTCTTGCGCAAAGAGTTGACGCCGTGCGCTTAAATGCCGACGCCTAAGGTTGGGCCATTTGCACGAGGGCGAACCAACGCGCAGAGGAACTGCCATGCACTGCCATGCAAACGGACAGCACTTTCCACGCCGATTGTGATGACCTACGCCGAGCCGAATTAATCCAAACTTGCTACAGGACCGCGCTGGACTCAAAATCCAAGGCTACGCGAGAGAGCGACCGGTCCGTTGCCACTCTGTTGCCGTATAACCTTCACCCGAACAGGCCCGCGCCGGGCCGCATTTGGGCCAATTTCTGCGTTTGAGTGCCGGAACGGGTCCAAAAGGGGACAGCGGAAGCGCCCTTGCGACGCGAATGTGAGGCTTGTAGCATGGCACTTTTTCACCGGAACGTTGAAAACGCTTTTCAAACCGATGCCGCGCCATGATCGGAAAATCGTGCGACTTGTAGCGCGCTAATCCCACAATGCTGAATTCCGAGGAATCGAATCGAAGATCGGCCGCATACGAAGCGGTCGTTGCGAAGCAGTTCAAAAAGTTGGGGTATGCGGTTGAGCGACTTGATCGCCAAAAGAAAAGGCCGCGACCCGACTTTCTCATTTCAGACCGCGCCGGCTCTCGGCAAATGCTTTGTGAAGTCAAAACGGTTCTTTCTGCGGGGTATTTGCCGGACAGGCACGCCAACGTTTCAATGCAGGATGAAAACCTTGCGGACACAGGGCCATTCAAAGCCGAGATTGACCTGACAGGGATTAGCGAGGGACTCGCCGATGCTGTTCGCAAGCGTCGTGAACTGGTTAAAGATGATTCGAGTTTCGCCGATCTGCCGCTGCTGGTTGCTTTTTCTTTCGACCCTTTTGCTGACCACTTGCATTGTTACCCGCGCACTTTTGACGAACGCGACGAACGTTTTCGGGAAGTCAGCGGCATTTTGACGATTAAAGAGGACGTGGCCAGAACGAAGGCTTTTGAGAGACTCAGCGATGAAGAACAAGAGCGACGCATCAGAACCCGCTCGATGACTGGCCTGCCGCCACCGAGCAAGGACTTTGTTCTAGTGCGCAACAAATCGGCCCTTCGCGTCGTGCCAAAGGATTTTCAACTTCGGTGTATCACCGAAAGGTATAACGAATCAATTTAATGTAGAGACCGTTGCCATGTGGAAATGAAGGCGATCTTATTGCTCGCAACGATCTTGCTCGCGCTCGCGATGAACAGCGACCAAATAGTGCTGGTGGTGCTCGCGATGTTTTGGCTCGTGCTCTTTATTTTTTCGCGCAGGTTCCGCTGGGACCAGCGCGCATACGAGCAGTTCAAAGACTCGCGGATCATCTGGTTCTGCCTCGACGTATTCAGAGTCCCGAAGACGCGCGAGAATTGCCTGAGATTCTCGTTCGCTGTGTGGATTGCAATGCTCGTGCTCCTGTCAGTCTTCACTATTGCCGCTCTCCGTTCCGGTGGCTAAGCGTCTGATGGCCATGCCACGCAATGCATCTAACCAATCGCTGGCCGGTGCGATGACTTGCCCACAGCATTTTTACGAAGTGCGACCGCGTAGCAACAAGCGCGGCGTCGATCTAATTTCCGATGTGCTGCCGTTCGGTCGCCTGTGGTATGGCGAGCCGAATGCGATCAGCAATGCAGTCGTTAGGCACCTTCATTTGAATAGCTCGACGGTCGCGAACGGTTGAGCCGACCACGGCCGGAAACGATTGAGCGTAAACAAGGCGACTCATTTGGATTATTGAGCATGTCGAAAACAGCAGCGGCACCGAAAAGCGTTATTCAGAAGTTCGAATGTCACATGAAACGAATGCAAACGTATCTCGATTACGTTTCCGCTGTGCAACGAATCGTCCCCAAACTCGCTCTCGGACTTTCCAAAGAATGGCTCGAACACATTCGCGAGGATATTCGAGAGGTCATTTATCTAACTCGGGAAATTTATAACCGCCCCGATCTCGGCTCGTCTCCTCCCAATCCTCTTTCCGTAGATCCGGCTTGCCCGGACTACCTAATCAGCGACCACATGCGCGAGCTACTTGGTAGGAATAATCCTTTATTTGACCTCGTTAACGCGCCATTTACTCATCCGATCGGAACCGAACTGGCAATGATCTGCATTGATAATGCGTGGAACGGATACGATACACTGGTGAAGGAATTGATCGGAGAACTGGAAGAGGGCTTTCCGAAGCATCCAAACATTACAGCCCTAAAAAACGCAATGAGTTTGAAAAATAACCTGCCGACAGATCAGCGGTTAGGTATTCTGCGAATAGCGCCGGATTGGAAAAAGATTTGCGAATGTATTGCTCTCCATAGCGACAAATTTCATGTGAAAGCTGAACAAGCACAACGCACTTTCGAACTGGCGAAAAAACTGCGGACGATGCGTGCTCATCTCTTCGGTGAGCCCACATCGAAGCTTTTAAGTTTGATCGATGGACAGTCCTTCGCCGACTACAACGTGAGGCTTCTCGATGGAGAACTCGAGGTTACACTTGTGTTCTCGCGAAACGTTATTGAGGTCGTTGGTTTGAGGGCGCACGCGATCTATTCGATGGCACAGGGGGTCTACGGTTTAGAACGTCATGTGGGAAATATGGGAGTCGACTTCACCGGTTAAGAGACATCCCCAGGGGCCAGCTGCTGCGTCATCAGCATTATCCTCGGCGGGCTTTGCCGTGGCCGGCATCTAGGCAGCCCGTCGATTTTGATTTCCGATGCGCTGCCATTCGGCGGGCTGTGGTACACCAAGCCGGATGATGCTGTCGAAGATGCCAAGTTTTTAGGTGACCACATGATGCCGTCATTCGCGTTTACGATGAAGCTGGCAATGTGATAGAAACACACGAGCACGCGGGCGAGTTCAAAGAGTCCTGAAAGTTTGCGAGCCGTTCCTCAACCGGTCGAGCACCAAGACAGCGCCTGAGGGACTCCGAGCGTTCTAGCGGCCTCCGGTGTGACAAATGCCTAATAATTCGGTACGATTCTCACTAGGTTTATGCTGTTCTGGTTCGGTCTGCTCGTAGCGTTAGTTGCCGGACTTCTGTCGATTGGGTTTTCTCGAGAAGCGGTAAAGCTGCGTTTTCCCGTTGTTGGAGATTATCATCGCCATGTAGCGGCGGTTGTCTTGCTGATCTTTTTCTTCGGCCTTGCTCTTTCGGCTGTTGAACATTATCGCAGCGAGCGCACGTTCCGGAAATTGGTGCTTACGAGTGGAGCGACCGCGAAGCCGACGGCAACTACAATCGCGACTCCCATCCCAACGGCGACTGGGGCTGCTATTCCTAAGGCAGTATCGCTCGATCAAGTCATCGACAACGCTAAGAGCAAAATGACTTCGCAATCAACCTCCGAAGAACTCAAAAAAGGTAAAGACACAGTTGCTAGAGGTGCGGCCCAGCAGCCGTCGATACCCTGAAGTTCAGCAGATGCCACCCGTGCCGTTAGTCCTCTCGTGACCGACGACGCCGATACCGTTCCCCCGGGACAATTACAGATCAATTCCGATTTTACCTTCACACGAACTGGCTCGACGAGGTCGTATTCGGTCCCGATTACGCTCCTTTTTACCCCGATGCTGGCCGAACGCACCAGATGATCAAAACCGATTCCCCGGACTGACCGGAAGATCGTCGCGGTTGCCTGAAACACGCGCTCGCGAACAAGAAACGGTCAATCTTTCGGACAATACGCGAAGCGCGCACTCACCGGCTCTGGTAAATTACATTATTTAGACATGAAAGCGATACTGCGTGTAATCTACTGCGTGGTTGCAGCGCTCGGAGCGGTGACGGTTCTGAGCGCACAAGATGTGCAGACGACATGGCCGGTGGCCTTGGCGGTCGCGCTCGGCACGTGGTTGTCAGCGTCACTCATCACTCATCACTACGCGCAACGACCGGCGCGGCAGGATAAACCGAGCATCAGGGCTGCCGCGGGAGCGCAGACCGGTGAATTTCCGCACGGTGGCGATTCGAGATTGACGTACGCATACATCGAGGAGAGCACGTGGCAGTGGCTTCAGCGCAATCATCTGCCCGGACTGCCCGGCAGGGACAACGTTGAACTGGAACCTATCTCAATACTGGTTCCGGTTGATCCGTTCGTTGAGCCGAAGCCCGGAGAACTGCGCTACGACGCGCAGATCGAACACGAGCTGGACGGCTCGAACCCGCATAGTTACGTTCGGCTCTACCGGCGCGGCGTGTTCGTCGGCTACGACATCCGGCGGACGAGCCGACTTGAGATCCACCCGCAGGAAAGGGAATACAACCCGCCGGTCACGCCGACGCTGGACGGCGAAACCACGTGGCAGTGGATTCAACGGAACCACCTGACCGGACTGCCCGGCAGGAACAACATGGAGCTCGAACCGCGCCGCACCCTGATCGCGACCCAGCCGTTCGCCAAACCCAAGGGCGGCGAGCAGCTCTACGACACCAAGATCGAGTTGGAAATACAAGGCGAGAACAAGCGCGGCTACTACCGGTTCTACCGGCGCGGCGTGTTCGTCGGCTACGACATACCGGTACCGGCCTACACGACGAGCGCGTAAGACATTTCAGGCCGAAAGGCCCCGTACGTGACAACTTTTTCACCGCGACGAGACGCAAGGGAAGGCAAGCGGATTAGATCGAATTAGTCCGCTTCCTAAATGCCGAATAATTCGGCACAATTCGCGCCGTGCAGCCTTTTAATCGCTTTCCCCTCGCAACGGCATGAAATAGATTGCAAAATGCACCCGAAATATAGTTAGGCCACAGTTAATGAAGTTAACCGTTAGGAGGAAACAACATGATTGAAAGTTTGATTTTGATCGAAGGACAAAACCTGAGCGAAGAAACTCTAAGGAGCGTTTCTCTAATGAACGCTAAACAATTGGTGGTCGGAAGGACACCTAGAAGCGGCGTGATTCTGCATGTTGCTGCGAACTCTCCTGCTGACCTTGGGGCTGCCCTCCTTGAATTTGCGCAACTTCCAGGCGTTACGAAAGTATTGACACTGGCGCTTCAGACTTCGCGGTGAGTACCCGTGGCAGCCAGACCCCACAGCCGTCCGAACGGTGGTGACGACTACAAATCCGCTGCTGCTTACCAATCCGTTTTCATCGTGACGGGCAGGGGATGTGAATAGACTTCCGCGACGATTCCGCTTCCTAAATGCCGAATAATTCGACACAATTCTCGCCATGCAGGCTTTTACCCGCTTTCCTCGTCGCACGCCCACCGAACCCCCGCAAACGAATCAGCCAGACCCATCTGTCGTCCCAGGGCCATCCAACAGCACGTTCATGCCAACGCAATCCGGCGCTATTCTCTCCCGAGGAGTTTCGATCAAAGGCTCGGTCAAATTCCTGAACGAGCTGCTCATCGACGGCGACGTGGAGGGCACAATCGATTCCACCGGAACGCTCACGATCGGGGAGCACGCGCGCATACGCGGTGAGATCAGGACCAAATCGGTGAAGCTGCGAGGGACGGTGGAGGGCAATATTTTCGTGACTGAAGGCTGCGAGCTCCAGGCGGGTTGCACACTGCATGGTGACATCGAAGCGCCCCGGCTGATGGTTGATGAGAATGTGACATTTCGGGGCAACGCAAAGGTCGGGACGGGAAAGTCGCTCCCGGCCTGACGTTTGCTTTGGGGCTTGTGTTTTTCTCCCGCTCACAGGACGCCGTGATCCGGGTTTACGATGAGGCTGGCAACGTTATCGAAACGCACGAGCACAAGGGCGATTTCAAAGAGTGGTGAATGCCTGCCCTTAAAGCTCGACGTCCGAGGATTCTTCGCCCACAATCTGACCAAGGACTGTAGGACCGCCATGAGCACAGATGAACCTTTTAGGACTGACTATGAGTTTTTGAAAGGAGTCGATTATATTTTTGTGTCCTTTGACCGGAATCTGTCCGGCGAAGAATGTCACGAACTTGCCGAGAAGTATTTTGAGACTCATAAAGGGATGACTTTGCCCCGACAGGCGTTGCGTGTTGATTTGCGCCCGGCGTTTCGGAAACCGTTAGCTGATGTCACCCCAAAATTCCGCGCTGTTTCTATCGGCCATACCTTCACGCCACAGCGATGAGCATCGGCACGTATGGCGAGGCAAACGTAATCGGCTATGCGCAATCTATTTTGCTTTGTTGGTTTGGGACTCCGTGCCTGCTCGCCATACCTCCATCGCCGAAACTGCGGCCCGCCCAAGCCAAGGAAGAAGAAGCAGAAACGTTATGACTATGGTTGCGCTGTCGTGATCTTTCATAGATTTCCATTTTCCTTTCTTTGCTCACACAAGTAGTGCGTAAAGTCCGGATCGAGGTTACACGGAAAGATGCGGAACTGCGTTAAATCCGTTAGGGCAATGTGATCGAGACGCACGAGTACAAGGCGGATTTCAAAGACTGATAAACTTGCTTGCGCTTGCCGGGCGGCTGAGCTTGTGGCTCGTTTTATGAACTATCGAGCGTTGACTGTCGCTGTGGCGCTTATCGCTGTTCGCTTGATCGTTCCCTTCGCCTCCGCTGAGCCAAAAGCCTACGACACCGTCTTCTACAAGGGGAAGGCGGCTGGCCTGAGAATCGTCTTTGAGTTCGACCACGGCCATGTAGAGGCCAGCAATGTCAAGATCACCGAATCTGCGAACGGAAAAACAACAAAGTTTTATCTGTCGGGTAGAGATCGACAGATGGGAACGGGCAAGATACGATTTGCTCCTGTGAAGGGCGCAAAAAAAGAGGTTTTGTTAGAGATGGATCCGTTTGGCGATCCTCTGTCCTCTATCAAGGGCAGTTATACGGCCGCCGGAAAAACTGTTTCGTTCACTCTTACAAAAAGGAAGAAGCACTGAACGGCTCAACTGCCGCTTCAAGTTCAACAAACGCGCTGAGCTTTTCATCCGCTCGCACAACGTAACGCTTTCCGTCGTCTTGATGTGCGTCAGCAATCCAGATCGTTCGCCCCTCGGAATCAACGGCTGAGACGTAGCCCAAGCTCCAGCCGGCTTTGCTGAGATTGTCAGCGATTATTTCCCAGTACTTCACGCGAGGCCCATTATGCGCGTTCACGATTTAGCGGGCAATCTGATCGAGACACACGAGCACGCGGGCGATTTCAAAGAGTGGTGACGGAAACGCTACTGCTGCTTTACTGATCGTTCAGAACCGTTTTCGGCGCAGGTTTGCTCGTCTCAAGCTGTGCGCTCACTTTCTGTAAACCCTTGGTAAGCGCTTCAATTTGCTTTTGCAGGCTTGCAATGGTCGCTTCCTGTTCCTCGTTCTTGCGATGTTCTTTGAGGAACTCATTGAGCAGCATTGCGTTCACCGCTTCGTAGCGCACGGTGTACGGTTTTCCTTCTTTATCGGGCAGCACCAGGGCGGGATTCACCTTCGCGACTTCTTCGGCAATCAAACCAAATTGCGGTGTACCTTTGGTGTCCGTCTTGTAGTGGAACGTGACCGGTCGGAGTGACAGGACTGCTTCACTGGCCTTTTCCATGGTGCTGATGTCCTTCTTGAACCGCTCCGAGGACGCGACAATCATGGCTGTTTCGCGCTCCACACCGCAATGACAAAATGATATGTCTTCCGGCTTGCTCTCGCGGGAACTCGCCGCTAAAACGACTTGCGTGATTCCGCTTTTATCGGGCAATCCCCAGGGAGGCAAGCGGATTAGACGGAAAAACCCGTAATTAAAGGCATTTTTCCGTCTACTTCTCGTTAGATGGCAAATCAGGTGGAGTGAGAATGAATAGAAACATTATTACATCGAGCCTAATTTTTATATCGCTTGGCATTGTTCACGCAGAGTCCTTCAATAATCTAGCTCAAGCCCTCGCATCTCCAGAAAGAGTTACAAGTCTGTCGATCAAAGAATTCGACCCCAACATGAAACACCTGCCGCCAAAGCTAGGTGCCTTAATAAATCTGAAGGAATTAGAAATTTCCTGTCTAGAAAACCTTGAGGACATCCCAGTTGAAATCGGACAATTGAAGAAGTTAGAAAAACTAATTATCGATAATGGAAACGCGTGCCTAATGAATGTTTCCATTCCTGCATCGATTGGAGAACTCACCAATCTAAAAGTTTTACGATTGTTTGGCGCGTTAGGCCCCGGAGAAATTGGATCGTCGGTCAAACCATTGCCAGCAACAATTGCAAAACTTCAAAATCTTGAAGAGTTAGATCTGGGAGGAAATGGTCTGCAAACTATTCCACCAGAAATTTCAAATCTAAAAAACTTGAAGAAATTAGAATTGGACTACAACGACCTTCACAATATCCCATCGTTCATCGGTGAATTTAAAAATCTCCGAGAACTCTCTATAAGGTCAAACCGTGTTATCAAGCTACCCCAATCACTATCGAAGCTCTCTGGGCTGAGGATCTCGATGTGTAATAACTATCTTAAATTGAAAGACCAAGTGGAACTTAGACGCCAGTTTCCTAGCGCTACTTTTGATTTTGTAAATGAATATGACGATGATGCTGCGAATGAGGAATCCCCTAAGTGATTTGCCTTAATAACCAGCGGCTGGTGCGGATGCGTGCCTGCGGCCCGCGCCGCACAGCCTTATTCGTTAGATGATATGCCTCGGCTCCGAACGATAGCTCTCACATCTATCGCAGTGGCAGCGGTAAGGCGGAAAACTGGTGACAGGTGCCGGGGTATCGACGGCTGAGACGTAACCCAAGCTCCAACCGGCCTTGCTGAGCCTGTCAGCAATGATTTCCCGGTACTTCACGCCACTGCTGCTCTTCGCAGAGCAATCACAGAAATGGGAACATCAGCATCAAAATCTGTGGGCCAAAAAATCAGAAAGCCGGTGAGTTTCCCTCTTTTTCGCTGTGATGCGTGCCTTAGACAGCGGGCGATGATTAAGGCATAAATCACCATATGCAAACAGGTATTCCATGCGCCTACCTCATTTTGGCAGGCACTGAAGGCGATAACTTCGGTTGTACTTGGACATTGTGTTCGACACAGTCCGGAGACGGGTGACCCCAGCGATCGCAATTGCAGCGGGGCATCCCTTCACTCGGACGTTGTGTCACTTTACTACCTGCAACGTTCTGCAATCTCGGCTTAGGTGATCCGCTTTCGTCATGTAATAAAAGAATTGTTTTCATCAGTTACCCCTTTTTTGCTTGGCAAACCTACGGCCCGGCGTGATTGCAAGACTTCAGGCGGATTTTTTTTTCTTTGCCAAAACTTGCTTAGACCGAAACCAATCGCGACGATCTGAAACTCCTCCTCGGACTATCGCGCACCGCCTGATGCTCGCCAAGTAACTTAAGTTGCCTTTTTACGACTTATCTTCGCCTGAACACTACGCTGTTCTTGCCCTCGCGGCGCCGATCTGATTTCCGATGCGCTGCCATTCGCTCGGCTGTGGTACGGCCAACCGAATGCAGTCAGCAACGCAATCGACTACGCAAAGTTCTACAGCCGCTCACATGAATGGCCGTTGGACCGGGAATCGCCACCTTGATCAATTACTGGCCTTTATGACTATCCTCTAATCACTCTTAACTTATCACAATTCACTTTCTAAACGCTCGGTGTCCGCACTCAAACTCATCGCCGGTATTGTCTTCAACGTCGCGTTTTACGCTCTACTGCTCTGTGTGCCCGCCGGCACATTGCACTGGTGGCGCGCATGGGTATTCCTTGCAATAACCCTCGTCGTGACCGCCGTGGCGCTCTGGAGGATTGCGCGCGATAACGCTGACCTGCTGTCCCAGCGCGCTAAGGGGATCGTACAAAAAGGACAGCCGCTTTGGGACAGGGTTCTTGTGGTCTTGCTGGTCGCCTCGTATGTCGGACAGATCATCTTTATTCCGTTAGATGTGTTCCGGTTCCATCTCATGCCAAAACCCGGCGGGCTCGTTTCATTTTTCGGGCTTGCGCTTTACGTCGCGGGCTGGTGGATCATGACACTTGCGATGAAGGTCAACCCCTTCGCCGTGCCGGTGGTGAAGTTGCAGGAAGACAGACACCAGCGAGTCATCGATACTGGTGTCTATGGCGTGGTGCGGCACCCAATGTATGCAGGCTTTGCGCCAATGGCCGTTGGCCCGGCGCTCTGGCTGGAATCATATGTAGCGGCTTTGGTGGCAATCGTTCCCACCCTGGTGCTGGTATTGCGGAGCATATCGGAGGAGCGATTTTTGAAACGGGAATTGAAAGGCTACGAAGCCTACACGGAAAAGGTCCGCTACCGACTGATCCCATTTGTCTGGTAGAAACGCGGGCCGTGGTTGAGCCGGACTGGAGCGACCAACGGTACTTATGAGCCAAACACGTCCTCGCGGAATCACCATCGCGGCCTTGCTGATGATTCTCTTTGGCCTTTCGGAGGTGCTGACGGCGTTCACCCACGACTTTCTCGGCATCTCCACGTCCAGCGTCAACATCTTTACCTACTCAGCCGCTGCCGTCGGCGCTTTCTACGTCGTTGCTGGGTTGCTTATCTTGAGCATGAAGAAGTGGGCGGCTGTGCTCGCCATCGCGCTGCTTGCTGCGGACATCGTCGGGCGTATCGCTCTCGTCGTGGCTGGCCTTTATCCCACAGATTCTCTCAAGCAGACCTCCGCCATCATCGTCGGCACAGGCATCGTAGCCGTTTTTGCTCTCTACATTGGATTGAAATGGAAGTCCTTCAGGTGAGCGAGGCAGAATCATAGCTGTAAGTTCAAGCTGCAGTCGACTACGCAAAGTTCTACAGTGGGTGACATGATGCTGTGATTCGCGGTTATGATGCGGCAGGCAACGTGATAGAAACGCACGAGCACGCAGGCGAGTTCGCTAGCGGTCAGCGCTCGCAGACTGTTTAGAGAGGAACTCCCTGATGACGCGTTGTTGATCCTCGTTCTTGATGCGCGTGAACAACTTTGTCCCCAGCTTAGTAATTGTTTCTGGTTTATCGAACGGCAGCTTCTCATACATCTGGCCGCCTTGAAAATGACAGGGCTGGCAGCGGGACTGGAGTATCGGCCTGATGTCCGAAGCGAACGTGGGCCTTTCCGCCAATGTCTGGGTAGAGGTGGTGGGCTTATTCATGGTGGTGCTGGATTTCGTTAACGCATTTGGCTTCGTGCCATTACATGTTTTAAAACCAGCGATGAGAATCAACGTCAGCATCAGCATGCTTTTTGGCACAGCTACATGTTACTCCCGTGAATCTGCCCCAGCAATGCCGATTACTTCGGGCGCAATCCGAGCTGTTCCCGCTCCGAAACAGTGCTGACTTCGGGAACGCTGACCTGCGCAGCTGCACGAGTTCGAATCGAACCATCCGGATTCCGCTGTAGGTGGGCTCGCCTGCCCGCCCGGTCGGCAATCGTGACGTAGATATTGTTGAAGGCCATCCAGTAGCACAGGAACTGCTGGATCGCGTCGGACCGACGCTCCGGCGTCTGCGCCGCCATGGCGACCATCGAGTATGCGACGGGGATTTCGTAGTCCGCGAGTACCATGTTCATCTCATTGTTGCGTAAAGGTGTGGCGCTTGGCGCCTAACGAGAATAAGATCAGCCACCGCTCGTAGGAGCGAGGCTGGCTTGAATTGATAATTTGTCAGTCATGGAAAGTGAGGCCGTCACGCCGTCGAGCGGTTGGCTGCATCGTCTTCCATGAGAAGGCATTCAAGTTTAAAATGAAATTCATTTCATTGCTTTGTTAATAAGGTGGGGTGGCGGTTGGGATCGGGCTTCCATACGGACTCGATTCGATTCGGTCCATGTTTAGATCCAAACTTACCGTCATGGGCGTCATGGGTGGAACGTTGCCATCTGGTTATCGAAGTCTCTCAATCAGTCGCTTCCATGCGATGCAGCGCAATCGTTCCAGATCGTCGGTCCTCTTGCTCGCCATTTAGGCAAGCTGCGGGAAAAGGTTGGTAGGGTTGTTGGCTCTTCCACAAACTAAGTAGCAGCACGGCAAGTTTTCGCGCCACCGCTACCGTCGCCCGCTTCTTGGCCCGCGCCGTTCCATCGGCCGCCAGCATCAGGCCATAAGCGCGCAAGGCACTTTGCGGGCCGAAGGGACCGAGGATATAGTGCGCGGCGCTAACGAGCAGTCGGCGCAGGTAAGCGTCGCCGCGCTTGGAGATACGCAGCTGCGGGTCGCTCTCGCCGCTTTGATCGCGCCGTGGACATAAGCCGGCGTAGGCTCCGACGTCGCGCACGTGTGCGAAACGATTTGGATCCTCAATCTTGAGGACAAAATAGAGGGCCGTGATTGGTCCGACCCCGGGGATCTGCTGGAGTTGCGCGCTTTGCGGATACTTCATTTGGGCCAGGGTGTTGATCTCTAGTTCGAGCATCTTAATGCGCGCAGTGAGTTCGGCCAGAGCCTGCACGCTGGGCGTAATCATCTCACGCACCGACTCGGGCACCTCTTCCATCACCACTTTGTGGAAGCGCGCACTGGATGAATTACGCACCGTGTAGCCAAGACTCTTCAGCGTGAAGCGCACAGAATTGATCACCGCCACTCGAGCTCGCACCAGGCTGTCGCGCAGCTTGATGCGCAAGAGATCCTGTTGCCCCTCCGCCGTGCCGTGACGAACCGGATAAAGCAGAGCCAGGTCCATTCGCCCAATACGCGCCAGCATCAGCGCATCACGCTGGTCACTCTTGCGCTCATGCTGATAAATCGCTCGCACCTTGCGCGGATTGGACACCACTACCCGCCAGCCAAGTGCTTCCAGAAATCGACTGATCCACGGACTATGCGCTCCCGCCTCCATCACCCCGAGCGCACCGTGATAACGACCGGCCAGCTTCTTCAGCGAGACTCGATCGTTGCAGATGCTGTCTTGCTCGACTACTTCTCCCCGCTCATCCAGCGCACAAAACCTGTGCCGGCGATCTCCCAAATCCAATCCTACCGTAATGTTACTGCTCTTGGTTTGTTGCTTCATAGGCGTCGAGCTTACCTGAGCGCAATCGCTCAGACGCTCTTCGCCTTCTCATCTAATCTGGTTAGGTTCTTCACCATCAAAATAGTCCAGCGGCTCTGAGCGGACATTCCTGCGCTCGGGGATCGGCACGCCCCACTTATTACTGTCGGGCTGATAGTATGTATCGCCAATCGGATTGTCCGCCACCACGTAAAGGATCATGTCTTCTATAGTGTCATTGGTGATCTGGTGTGGCTCACCCGGTTTGAAAATAAATGCGTCGCCAGCCTCAATCGGAGTAGTCCCATCTTTATGGCGGACGACGACGCCGCCTGAAATCACATGATAGAACTCCCACTGTGCGCTGTGTGAATGATACGAATAGGGAGCCTTCCCCGCCGGAATACGCAAAATCTCGACATCAAAGGGATGCCGCTCGTTGAGGTCGGTGGACTCGGGCTTGCGTCCCAACGCCTCTGAAATCTCTTTGCCCGCACCGCTGAACTTTCCCTTCGGTGAGGACCATGTGAGCTCTGCCATCTTTGTTGTATTGACCTTGTGCACAGGCGAAGTTGTCTAACGAGAATTCGACCGAATTTTTGGACATTTCTGTTGAAACGTCCACTTTATGGGTCTAATCCCACTTGAGTTTGACTCCGGGAAAACGAAAATCATTGCCATGCCCCCAATAATAGCGAGCAGCCGGTTCCCGGACAAACCGAAATTGCTGGATCGAGCGCAGGATGGTGAAAGTCTCGAGTGCCTAAGTGGGCTGCGGCGGCGGAGCAACGGCTACTCCTGGCGACGCCGAAGGACCTTGGTACTGCGCGCTGCCAAAGCCGAGGATCGGCCAGAAAATGATTCCCAAAAGAGCGAGGCCAATTCCGAAGCCCGCACCTTTACCGAAGCTTTTCGCCATATCGATGGAGAGAATTATACAGATAATGAAATTCACGAGCGGGATAAGCATCAAAATGATCCACCAGCCGGGTCGGCCGACAATCTTGCACCAGACGTAGAGGTTATAGATTGGGATGATGCTGGCCCAGCCAGGCTTGCCGGCTTTCGTGAACACCTTCCACATCGCCACGATCAGCAGCAGTGCGATGAGCAGCCCGATAACCATCGCAACTGGACTGGGAGGCTTGCCTTCAGCGCTGTAGCTGTAATCGACTTGCGCGAGCAGGGATAGGGGATGGATGAGGAGATTTTGCATAAGTGATATCATATGGGTTAGGGCGTTGAAGGCTCTGGTCTAACGGGCTGCGCCTTAATGGGCAAGCAAAATCTTTGAACCTTTTCTTTATGCGGGTTCCGCCAGGGAATCCGAAGGCGTTCGGGGCTAACGAATACGTTTAGTCGCCACCATCATCTCCTCCATCGTCATCTCCGCCACCGTCGTCTCCCCCATTGTCATCACTCATGTCCTCGCCTTCGTCATCTGAAGCGTCCTCCATGCTGTCGTCATCGGCGGAGGCCACCTCTTCGTCGGTGTCTTCCTCAGCGGCGACTTCTTCCTCCTCGGCATCCGACATGTCGAATGATTCGTTCTCAACGTAAGATTCTTCCGAACTGATTTCTTCTTCGGAGATCGATTCCGAGACGTCCACTTCCTCGCCGTAATCGATGTCGACGGTTGTATCCACCAGCGCCCAGTCGTACGAAACAGAGTTCTCCCATTCGTAGTAACTGGTCTCGTACGTGCGGACCCAATCTACAAGGACGAGATAATCAGCGCGCCACGGCTTATCGACGTAGTATTCGTAGCCGCGGATGAGGCCGATCTGATCATCGAGCAGGTAAAGCGTGGCGATATAGGCATCCAGCGTAACCGGCTCCTTGACGATGTGTTCGGCCTGCTTCTTCATTTCGAGCAAACCTTTCTCCAGTGCCTTATCCTTTTTGGCGCCTGCCTCCAGCTTCGCGATCTTCGCCAGCAACTCCTTCTGCTGCGCTTTGATCTTCTCGAATTCTGCCTTTTCCTTCGCGGTCAATTCGCCGCCTTTCTTCTTTCGGGCAGCCTCCTTCGAGAAATCGGTGCGCAGTAGTGCGATGGCGTGACCGAGCTTCTTGCCATTCTCGATCACCTGGCTGTTCTTCGAATCGGTCGGCTCCCAATCCACTTTCATTTGCTCTTCAGCCTGGCGCGCTCCTGCGATGCCTTTGAAGAAGTCGTTGCTCTTCGCTGCGAGCCCCGTCTTCGCTATTTTCAAATTTTTGGCGATAAGCTGGGTCGATTTCCAGAATGGCTTGTTTTTCGATGTCTTTGGGTCTAGACCGGTATCGGCGCGTGCAGCCTTAATCATCGCAGCCAGCGCCTTGTTCGCGTCGTCGAACAAAGCCGTGGCGTCGGCTTTTTGTCCGGTTGGCTTCTTCTGAGCGGTTTTCGCAACTACAGCCAGGATTTGCCCAGGCTCCGTCGCCCGCGCCACAGCAAAAAGACTGAGCGAAAGGCAGAGCGAGAGACTAACGAGTTTTTTCATAGTGGCGCGAAGCCTAGCTGAGTACGAGACCTGCGTCGTATAAGACTTTGGGGCTCTCTCCGCGGCGAGCGTAGTTGGGCCAGAGACAGAGTGTCAATGATCAAGGCTCAGTAGCGCTGCGCCTGACTTTACGAGTCGCAGTCAACACGCGATGGTCGAGCGCAGATGAAGATGAAAAGCACATCGGTTGATGTGGTACGGCGCGACCGGTCCGAGCCGGACTCGCGTTGGGCGCGTCGATGGGGCGTGCCACTGGCGTGGCTGACTCTTTGCGTTGTCTGGAGCTCGACGTGGCTCGTTATCAAGATCGGGTTGCGTGATCTACCGCCGATTTCTTATGCGGGTATCCGTTTTCTCGTCGCAATCATCGTCCTTTTTGCCGTATCCGCCGGGCGAGTGGCTTTGTTACCGCGGCGCGGGTTCGATTGCCTGCTCCTGGCTTTTACTGGCGTTCTGATGTTTGCCGTAAATTACGGTCTGCTTTTCTGGGGCGAGCTGCACGTTTCCTCCGGTCTGGCGGCTGTACTGCAGGCGACCATCCCGATCTTCGGCATGCTCTCCGCGCACCTGCTGCTTCCCGATGAACCACTCCAGCTGCACAAGCTTCTGGGCGCACTTCTGGCGCTTGGCGGCGTAGCACTGATTTGCGAGCGTCTTCTCGGATTCAATGGATTCATGGCCTTCTGGGGTGGGTTGGGTATCGTTTTTGGCGGTGCGAGTGCGGCGTTTTCGAACGTGTTGCTCAAGGCCCGCGCGGTTCAAATGGCGCCGGCGATGATTGCTGCGTGGCAAATGATTTTCGGTGCAGCGCCATTGCTCTTGATTGGATTTATGGTTGAAGGAAATCCCTTGAAGTTCCATTGGAGCGCGGTGTCGATTTTTTGTCTGGTTTACCTCGCGGTAATCGGCTCGGCGCTCACGTTTCTCCTTCTTTACTGGCTATTGCCACGAATGACTGTCGCCAGGCTACAAGCAATCTCGCTCATCACACCACCCGGCGCTGTCGCGTTAGGCTGGGCAGTTGGCGGCGAAACATTTTCCCTCTGGTCGCTCCTTGGCGCATGCTTGGTTCTCGCCGGTGTGTGGATGATTTTCCGAAAAGGAGACGAGCCGGAGCCAGTAATTCAGGAAGGTTAAGATGGCACCGTTCTCGCTAGTGTGAAAAGGAGCGCCGAGGAGGACAGGCCACAGGCCGGTGCCTACAACATTCATCAAATCACTCGAAGAACATGCTAGCAATACCTTATCAGGTCACACATTGGCTTCCACCCAGCCAGTTATAGTTGCTTGCGAGTGAGCCGTGCCAAAGAGGCGGTCAGGGCAGCTGGTTCCACCTGGCCGGCAGTAGCCTGGTGTGAAGTCGTGGCCGAAGATGTTTGTGCGCGGAATATGGTATTGCTCAAGCAACCAGCGAATAAGGGCTGCGGAAGCGGCAGCCTGTGGCGCAGCAAGAGAATCGGTTTCAGTGCCGACATGTTCAATACCGATGGAGCTTTCGTTTGCGCCCATACAATGATTGGCACGGTCGCTGTCGCTCACCATCTGGTAAATGTCGCCGTTTCGATCGATGACGTAATGCGCTGAGACTTGGCGGCCGCCTGATTTTTGGAACTCCTCGATCGTACCCGCCAGTGATGCCTCGGTGCAGTGCAAGACGATCTTGTCAATTCTTGCTCCATTGCGGCACGAATGATTCGGGCTTTGAATGAATTGTTTGATTGTCGGTTTCGCATGCGGATTACTGCTGCCGTGACCGACGCGCTTTATGGCTAGAGTTGGCTTCACCGGTATGGCTCGGCGCGCCGAAATTGTTATCCTAACGATATCGTCCGTGTTAAGTCCGAGCGCCGCTGCCAGTCCTGGCGATAAGTCTGCGACACGTCCGGTGGAAGGATGCGGTCCCCAATCGACCGGACGCGCGTCCGCAGCTCGACCGTTTGCGGGATTCTCGACGCGTGCAAGAGCGCGCCGCAAAAACTCTCTTGGCGTTGCAGTATAATCCCAACGACAGGCGAAATAGTATTGATCCGGGTTCAGCCGGCGTCCAAGACCGCTTGTTCCAGGCGGTGACGCCGGCAGAAACAAATACGCATACTTCGGGTCCTGGAGATCTGCCTTGGTAAAGAGAGCAAGGTCTTCGTTTGCAGCCATCCCGAGATCGTGCGGTCCGCCAAAGGTGGACATTTTGCCTTCCACACGGAAAAGAATTTCCTCGGGCTGCGACGGTAACGGCCGCACTGCGGCGGCCTTTCTCGGCAACTTCGACCGGGATTTCGAGTGTTTCGCCTTCTTCGTGACGCGAACTTTTCGCGGCGAACGCCGCGAAGCTGGTTCGCCTGACTTTGGTTTACGTTTGCGCGGAGACATTCGCCTTTACTTATTGCGGTGGTGGCCAGGCGCTGCCGCGAGTATATCCAAGCGTTTCCAGGACGCCGCGGTCGAGACCGCGGAGGATATGCCGCATTAGATTGAGCGTGCCATCGGTGAGGAAATACGCGCCGTGAATGTCTCCGGTCCCCTGCTGGAAAAAGCTCGAGCAATCCACGTCCCAAACATTATCTGTTGGCGACGACGGATCTGCCAAAGGTGGATGATGTGGAAGACCGCTTCGCCCCAGGCGTCGCATGCCGAAATGCTTCAGACCTGCAGACGCGCCTAGGACAGTGTCGCGTCCGCTAAAAAGTGCCGTGATCCGGTAGGTGAGGTTAGCCACGGCATTGCCATCGTTGTTATCAGGTGCGCCCTCATCGAACAAATCGCTGTCAACGTCGGCTGCGACCATGAGGAGTTGATTGATGAGACTAACGAGCAAAGGCTGGTTCTTACGGGTCCACGCTGCAGCCATTGCCTTTTGCACCACATAGTTTCCCATGCTGTGAGCGATCATGGAGACTTTTGCCTTACAAGCTTTTGCAGGATTGTTTATGGTTTGCTGTTGCTTCTCGGTCAGCCAATCGAATAGCGCGCTCAACACGTCTGTTAAATCGCGAGCGCACAGGCGTGCATGCGAACGATCAGGTTCATACCCCAGGATGTTACCGCGCGATGGCCAGTCGTACAGGATGCAAAGCCCGAGACTGTCGGGACCGTCAAAAAGGCTGCCGCAAAGCTTCTCGTAAAACGCTGCGGCTTTTGCAAACGTTTGGTTGTAACCATGAACGAGAATCGTGACATGACTTTGTTTCTCGTTCTCTGCCTGGTCGTACTTCGGAAACTTGTCCGACGTTGCGACCAACAGCTTCTGAAAATTGGCGGCGGTAACCTTGCGCCAGTTGTTGATGTCGGTGAGCGGCTGTTTGTCGCTGATCCAATAAGTCATGCCATCGGTGCTGACGTCAGGTCCAACACCGCCCTGGCTCCGGTTATTTATCATCCAATATTTTGGCATTTTGTTAAGCGGGTTCGTAGGTTAATGCACCAGGCGAATCGTCCAGAAGTCGTCTGAAAGATTGTCGGTGAGCAAGTAAGAGTAGGGCATGGTGAAATAACCTCTTTTGCCCCAGCTAGTACCCCATGAGTTGCGCACCATGAAGCGCTCGGGTTTGTCGTCGTAGCCAACGGCAAGAACGGCGTGGCCGCCCACAACTCCTTCTCGCGGCTTAGGCATTTGGAGAACGCCTGTCCTGGCGACTGCCGCGCTCTCGAAGCTGTCGTAAACAGTGAAGCCAAACACGAATGGGAAGCCATCTGCGAGACAGCCTTTCATCTGCGAGAGCGTGCGGTCAACTCGTTGATAACTGACCGCACGGAATTTCTTTGCGTCTTTGTAACAAGACGCCGGCGGTTTCTGCCTTGGCTTAGCGCTAGGAGGCCAGAGATTAGTGTTTGAATCGGCAGGAGTATCGTCGTAGGACCACTCGGTTTCCGGACAAGCGCCTTGTTTAGCGACACTTTTTATGCCGTCGCGAATCTGCGCGCCGTTGTCGAGCGGCACGCTGCGCTCGATGCTTCGCTCGTTGTAATAGATGAAGAGACGCGATGGGATAAAGTCGCGTAATTTTTGCTTCTTGCGATCGAACTCGATAGCCGCGGCGATTGCGTTTGCGGTGCAGGAACCGATTTCTCCCTGGTTGTAAACCCGCGGGCAATGTCTGCGGAGATCGGCCTTGGTGGGAAGCACACGCAGTTTCGCCAGCGGCGCGGAGTAAAGATGATCGCGATTATCGGGAAGATCCGGCATCCAGCCGAAGCCGAACCGGCTATTTTTTGCTGTTCTTTTCATTGTTCAAGACTTGAGAGTTGAGTTGGAAGGCGAGCACAACTGAAGGGTTGTCGTTTGATTTCTGCCGGCAGTTGCCCACCGGCTGCGGTTTGGGTGTTTTACAAAATTTGGGACCGGAGTTCAAGACTTCTTTCCAAGCCCGTCGACCGGATCGCGGTGGAATCTTTTTTGATTGCCGAATGAAGATTGATGCGGCCATGATGTCATCGACGATTCCTGCACATGTTTATCCTGCACATGTTTGAGAAGTGCGCCCAAATCAAGAAATGCAATCTATGAAAAGGGCGAAATTAAGATGGATAGCGATTGCACTCATCGGTGCACTTGCGATGTTCGCCACATCGACGGATGCCGGGACGACGAAGAAAGGCTACGTGTTCTCAGACTCCCCGCTGTACATATGGGAGTTCAGGAACCGGATAAAGGGGCGCGACTTCGCAGGAGCGATGCGAATGATCAACGAAAAGAAGGTTCATCCGCTTAAAGAGGGATTAGACGTGGTTATTGTCGAAGTAATCCAGGGCGGAATCGTCAGGTTCAGACTTCGCAGTACGCCAGTCGGATTCTTGACTATAAAGGGAACGCACTACACCGCGATCGAGGCAATGCAACAGTGAGCCGTACGTGGACCGACGATACCTGCTTATTAAGTTCGTAGGTCGATGAAAAATCTTCTAATTCTGACGGTACTATTTGCGTTGTTCGGCATCAGGTGTCTGCGTGGTGACGATCGGCCATTCTTTGCTCCGCGGCCCACAAAGGATTCAATGGCCAGCAAGAAGCATTGTCAGGGGGCGGGAATATTCGAACTGATTGTCGATAAAGCGTCAGGCAAAGTTAAAGGAGTCTTCATCAGGAGCAGCACAGACGATGTATTCCTCGACGCTGACGTTATAAACACATTCTTACAGTGGCGTTTCAAACCGAACACACAGTCGTCCGTTAAAATTGTGGTGGCATTCACTGCTGACAAGGATGCCGCTCTTTATCCGGTAGGTAATACCGTGCATCCCACCAATCGTGGTTTTCCTGCGCCCTTCGATGAGCCGGTTAAGCCGGAGAAATTATGGCAATGGTTTCCCGAGCGCTACGGTGCCGCAGGCCATCGATGAGACACACGTGCACATCGGCGATTTCAAGAGAATGGTAGTATTTCTGCTCGCGCTGCGTTACTGATGGTTGCGCACCACTTCGGGCGAACGTTTGCTCAGCTCAAACTGGTCGCTCACTCTCTGCAATCCAGCAGTAAGAGCTTCAATCTGCTTCTGCTGTTTAGCTATGATCGCTCCTTGTTTCTGTACCTGATGATCCTGTTCTTCGACTTTGCGATGCTCTTTGAGGAATTCGTTGAGCAACATCGCGTTTACCGCGTCGTAACGCACGGTATAAATCTCACCATTCTTGTCGCGCACCACCAAGTCCGGATTGACCGCTTCCACGTCCTCGGCAACCAGCCCAAATTGTGGAATCCCTTGCGAGTCTATCCCCTTTTTGTAACGGAACGTAACCGGTTTGAGCGCAAAGAGCGCTTCGCTGGCGTGGTCCATTGCCTTAATCTCCTGTTTAAATCGCCGAGAGGAAGTCGTCGTGCCAAGTTTGCCGTCCGAATTAATGAAAACGGCCGTTCCGCCGGAAGAGGTTTGGCCAAAGATACTGCCAATATAGCAACGGTTGCTTACGTCGGCTCCGGCGACGTTCGCGCCGATACAAATAACGTTACCGGCCGTGGTCACGTTCTGGCCAGCGCTATCGCCCAAGGGGATGTTGCCGCTGCCGGCGGTGTTGTCAAAGAGCGCATCCGCACCTAGGGCCGTGTTCGCGGTGCCTGTGGTGTTACTAGCGAGCGCAGCTCTTCCAATGGCCGTGTTGTCGGTGCCTGTCGTGTTGCTAGAGAGCGCAGCTCTGCCAATGGCCGTGTTGCTGTTGACAGTGGTATTGCTAAAGAGCGCATCCACGCCGAGGGCCGTGTTGTCGGTGCCTGTGGTGGTGCTAAAGAGCGCAATTCTTCCAACGGCCGTGTTGTTGCTGCCGGTGGTGTTGCTAAAAAGCGCACTAGCACCGTTGGCCGTGTTGAAATTACCCGTGGTGTTGCTCTGGAGCGCACTAGCACCGACGGCCGTGTTTCTCGCACCGGTGGCATTGAAAAAGAGCGCTGCCTCACCGTCGGCCGTGTTGAAACTGCCCCTGGTGTTGCTCAAAAGCGCCCCTGCGCCGGTTGCCGTATTTTGGTCTGCAGTGTTGAAAAGGAGCGCCCAGCGCCAATGGCTGTGTTGAAATTGCCCGTGGTGTTGCTCTTGAGCGAGAGAAAACCAATGGCCGTATTGTTTGTGGCGGTAGTGAGACTGAGAAGGGCATCTTGCCCTTCTGCCGTGTTTCCCCCGGGATAGCCTCCGTCCGGTGCGGGACTAACAGCCTGCGCTTGTGGCAAAAGCCCAGTGCAGGCAATCCCGATCAGAATGTGAATCAAGTTTTGAAGTTTCATGTTTATTTTTCCTTTTTTGGTTTGCTCCCGGCAGATTGACCATTGGCAGTGCACGTCTGAAAAAGGGGAAGAAAGCTCCGGGAGAAAAGCTTCCTGTCCTTATCCCGAATCCAGATTTATTCTGGATGCTGCCGCGTCGAGTTGTGAAAAAATCTCGCCTGCTTGTCGAGACAATTCACCGCACGCGCGAATCACTGATTCGAGTTCCAAAAACGCCGTCAACTTTTCATCCACGTGCACAATGAAGCGTTAACCGTCGCGCTCTGCGGCGACAACCCAGATTGTTCGCGCTTCGCGATCCACAGTCGCAACACAGCCTCAACTCCAAGCGGCTTTGCTGAGATTGTCTGTAGCTTTACTGATTGTTGGTGACCACGTGCGGTGGAGGCTTGCTCGCTTCAAGTCCGTCACGGGACGGACTCGCTGCAGCGAGCTGCGCGGTCACCTTTTGCAAGCCCGCAGTAAGCGCTTCAATTTGCTTTTGCTGGTGCGCGATGGTCGCTTCCTGTTGCTCGTTCTTGCCATGCTCTTTGAGGAATTCATTAAGCAACATCGCGTTCACCGCTTCGTAGCGTACGGTGTAAATCTGGCCGCTTTTATCACGCACGATCAGATCAGGGTTCACCTTCGCTACTTCCTCGGCAACCAACCCAAATTGCGGCGTATCTGTCTTGTCGCTCTTGTAGTGAAATGTCACTGGTT
>WNFU01001481.1_pt1 | contig 33127 bp, 34 predicted proteins | sample 5400121 | NCBI WGS metagenome assembly WNFU01 (sample SAMN13153360, study PRJNA577476) | soil metagenome | isolation source: 100 cm soil or saprolite under grassland replicate 1 | place: USA:California | collected 2016-06-15
CGACGGTGCGGCCGACGCGGCCGGCGGCTCGCATCCGCCGCGTGACGCGATCGACCAGACCGACAAGAGTGGCGTCCACGGACTCGGGAGATTTCCGGGAACGGGCGAGCGCGCACTGCGATCCGATCGAGCCGCGACGGCGCCCAACCTTGACCGGGCGCGGATCGCGGTTGTGGGCGAGGGCGAAGAGCTGCCGCCCCATCGCCCGACCGACTATCGATACCAGCTCGTCCTCTTCGAGCCACGCGACCTGACCGACGGTGGTTATCCCGCGGCCGCGGAGCTTCCTCGCCGTGATCGGCCCGACGCCCCACAGCCGCTCGACCGGGAGCGGGTGGAGAAATGCCAGCTCGTCTCGGGGCGGTACGACGAGCAAGCCGTCGGGCTTCGCCACGCCGCTTGCGACCTTCGCGAGGAACTTCGTCCTCGCCACCCCGACCGTGATCGGCAAGCCGACTCGCTTTCGCACGGTTCGCCGCAACCGTTCGGCGATCTCGATCGGCGAGCCCGAGAGCCGCTCGAGCCCGCGGACGTCGAGGAAGGCCTCGTCGATCGACACGCCCTCGACCAGCGGCGTCGTGTCTTCAAAGACGCTGTAGACCGCCCTGCTCGCCTCGGCGTAGGCGAACATGCGGGGCGAGACCACGATCGCCTGCGGGCAGAGCCGCCGGGCCTGCGCGCCGCCCATCGCCGTGCGGACGCCGTACGCCTTCGCCTCGTAGCTCGCCGCGAGTACGACGCCCGCACCGACGATGACCGGCCGCCCGCGCAGGCGAAGATCGTCTCGCTGCTCGACCGCCGCGTAGAAGGCATCGAGGTCGGCGTGCAAGATCGTTCCCTCGCGTTGCACGAACGTATGTTCGCATCCCGGGCGGCGGCTACTCGTTGAACTCGGCGAGCTCGGCTGCAGCGGCGTCCGCAGCGTTCCGGAGATCGTCGGCAGCCTTCCGCGCCTCCGCGGCAGCCGCTTCGGCGCGCTCGGCCTTCTGTTCGGCAGCCTCCGCGCGATTTTCGAGCTCACGGACGTTCTTCTCCAGCCGACGTCGTTGCCGTTCTCTCTCCGCCTTCCGTCGTCGCCGCTGAGCGAGCTCGTCTCGAGGCGCCGCGGATGGCCGCGAGCTCAGCGCGAGTCCCGTCAACGCGTCGAACCCCGATACCTTCAGCTCGCCCGTCAACCGGCCGGCTTTCAGAGCGCTTCGTCCCGGCTCGGTCACGGCTGCCGCAGCGAGGGTCGTGCTGATGCGCTCGAGGATCGCGCGGGTGGCTGGCCGTCCTGCCTCCTGCAGAACCTCGTCTGCACGCTGTGTCAGGTCACGCACGGCTTGACGCTCTTCGGCCTGGGCGGTGCGTAGAGCATCAGAGTGGCTGCCGGCGAGCGCTCGCTCTTGCGCCTTCCGCAGCCTCGCGCCGGCGTCGAGAAGTGCTTTGACCATCGCCTTCTCCCGCCTCGCGAGCTGATTGATCGTCCAGGCTGGGACGCTCGGCTTTGCAAGCGACCGGACCTGCTCGGCACCCTCCGTCTCGCCTTCTCCCTTCAAGCGCCGCGCTAGCGCGTTGCGGCTCGACGTGAATTCGTCGAGCGGAAGCGCGAAGAGCCGGTCGATCTCACGTTCGAGGTTCGCCACGCAGCGAGCGCACTCTACGATGCCGGCTCGGCGAGCTGCTCGACATGGCCCCCTTGGCGGCGCCCACCCACGGCGCGATCTAGCCGCACCCGGGCAGCCGACGACCGCCTCTACACTTCCCGGGACGGGGCGTTAGCTCAGCTGGGAGAGCGCCGGCTTTGCAAGCCGGAGGTCGCCGGTTCGATCCCGGCACGCTCCATCGGAAAGTCGCTGGAAATAGCATCCTTCTGTTGGCAGCGTGATCGGTTCAGGGCCATCGTGACTTGACCGGCGCCGACGCGTCAGCCGAGCTGGCGCAGTGCCGCCAGGTCGCTCGGCGTCGGTTCCCAGGCGCCCGCTGCCGCATTGGCGCGCACCTGATCGGGCTTGGTCGCGCCCGCGATCACCGAGGCCACCGGCGGCTGCGCGGCGAGGCCCCCGATCGCGACCTCGAGCAGCGTCATGCCCCGCTCGGCTGCGAACGCCTCGAGCGCCTCGATGCGGTCGAACTCTTCGTCGCCGATCTCCTGCCCGTGCAGGCGCGCTCCCTCCGGTGCCGGCCGGCCGCGGCGGTACTTGCCGGTCAGAAGGCCACTCGCGAGCGGGAAGTACGGGATGAAGCCGAGGCCGAGGCGCTCACACGTGGGCAGCAGGTCGCGCTCGGCGTCGCGCGCGAGCCACGAGTACTGGCTCTGCTCGGACACGTATGGCTCCTGCGCGAGGGTCGCCGCCTCCTCGATCCGCTCCGGCGAGTAGTTGGACGTCCCGTAGGCGCGGATCTTCCCCTCGCGTACCAAATCGTCGAGCGCGCCGATCGTCTCGGCCAGCGGCGTTTCGGGATCCTCCTGGTGGTGCTGGTAGAGGTCGACGTAGTCCGTCTGCAGCCGCTCGAGGCTCCCTTCGAGCGCCCGCCGGATCTCCTCGCGCGAGCCCTTGCCGTTCCCGACCCTGCCGCCGCCGCCGAACTTCGTTGCGAGCACGACCCGCTCCCGGCGGCCACGGAGCGCATGGCCGAGGAACGCCTCGCTCTGCCCGCCTCCGTAACTCTCGGCCGTGTCGAAGAAGCTCACACCGGCATCGAGCGCCGCGTCGACGACCTCACGCGTCCCGTCCTGGTCGACCCGCCTGCCGAAGTTGTTGCAGCCGAGGCCGACGACGGAGACTTCGAGCGGTCCGAGCGTCCGCGTCCTCATCGCTGTGAGCGTATCGGGCGCCTCCGGGGATACCGAGCTCAATCGAAGAGGCTCGGACCGAAGCGCAGCACCTCCCCGGGGCCGGCGAGGACGCTCTTGTTCGAGATGTAGAACGCGCCGTCCGGGCCGAACACAACGCCACCCGGGGCGACGAGGTTGGTCACGACGGGCGTCTTCGTCCCGTCCGACTCGAGCCGGTAGAGGATGCCGGGGCCGGTCAGACCTGGCCCGCTGGCGAATTGGAGGACGTAGAGATGCCCGTCCGGCCCCCAAGTGAGATCGATGAGGAAGCTGAAGGTCGGCCCGTATTGCTGCGGCGGCTGACCGGGAACCACGCGGTAGATGTGCGCATCGCCGACGTTGAACGGGATACCTGACAGTTCGCCGACGTAGTAGGCGCCGTCGGGTCCCACCGCAACGGAGGTCGGCACCGAATCCGTCGAGCGCCCCGGGCGGGACGGGAAGACCGCGAGCGTCGAGATGTCCCCGTTCGACTCCACCCGGAGTAGGTCGTTGCCCGCAGCGTCCGCGAGCACGCGTCCGCCCGGTACGGCGAGGAGTGCATACGGGTTGCTGTCCACGACGTTTCCGTCCGGGTTGTTCGTCTCCTCGTAGCCGGCGATGTCGTCCTCGTAGCCCCAGTTTCCGTCCGGCTTGAAGCGGACCGTTCGGCCGAAGCCCTGGCCCATGACTGCGCGGAAGGGAGAAGGAGGAGTGCTCTCTCCGCCGAGGCCAACCGCTACGTAGGCGTCTCCGCGCCCGTGGAGCGAAACCGCGAACGGCCCAGTCGCTCCGTTGCCGGAAGCGGCGGCGTACGACGGCAGCCCAGTGACGATCCGTTCCTGATCGCCCTTCCAGAGACGCGAAACCGCGCCGCTGGGGCGGCACATTGCGTCGCGCCGCCTCTCGCTCGTCACGGCGGCCATGCTGAGCGATTTCTTGTCGACTCGAGCGGTCCGAGGGAACCCGTTCTGGGCCGAAGCGCTCCGAACCTACGAGCCGTGGGGAGGCCCCTACCATCTACGTCTCTGGCTTGACGCTCCGGAAGGACATGGACGGATGGTCAGCTTCGTCCGACACAAGCGGGACTTCAGCGATCGTGATCGCACCCTGCTGCAACTGCTACGGCCGCATCTGACGAAGCTGCGCGCAAACGCCGAGCTGCGTCGGCTGGCAGTGTCGAGGCGCCGGACGGAATCGAGCTCACGCCGCGGGAGCTCGACGTCATGCGCTGGGTGGCGCGCGGCAAGACGAACGCCGAGATCGCCGGGCTCCTCTGCACCTCGACAGGAACCGTGCGCAGGCAAATGGACAACGTATTCGCGAAGCTGGGCGTTCACACGCGGACGGCGGCCGTGGCGCAGACGTTCCCACGTCTGGCGCAGCCAAACCAGCCGTCGCGCTTCGCGGGCGTGCCGCTTCAGGCCAGGTCCGCCCGCGTCGCACTCCCGCCTATCTCGGTGTCGTAGAGTTCGCCGATGGCGTCAGATGCGTCTGCGGCACTCGTCTCGGCCCAGCTCGCGGGCACCTTCGTCAGCCCCAAGGCGTCGGGAAAGAAGATGGTCGGCCGCGTTGCTGGACAGGTCGCCGGAGGCGTCCTCGGCGGTCTCGCTGCGGATGCGATGACCGGCAAGAATCCAGAGGCTGCGCCTTCCTTCGGAAGGATCGGCTACGTCGCGATTACCGAGAACGAAGTCGCGATCGTGCAAGGGAAGAGCGGCCTCATGAAGCCGAAGGTCGGCGAAGAGGTTGTTGCGCGCGTTGGCCGGAGCGAGGTCGCATCGGCCGAGCTCGAGCGGGGCGCGCTCCAGTCGACTCTCACGATCGCCTTCCACGACCGCAACCCGTGGCAGTTCGACGTGGCGAAGATCTATCGGAAGGGCGCCGAGCAGATCGTCGGCGAGCTCAGCGGCCAGACGGCGTAGCTCCGAAAGCGCAACCGCGGCCGCCGGGGAGCTTGACGACGGCCGCGGCTGCTGCCCTCCCCCGTTCTGCCGAACCTACGACGATTACCTCCGACCGGATTTACGCTGCTCCCATGCCGGATGCCCGCCGAGCGCTCTTCACGGAGCTGATCGACCACGCCCCCACCTTCCCGCCGGCGCGCCTCCCGCTCGACGAGGGCCTCGCCGAGCACCGGCACGTCCGCGACAGCGAGTCGGGCTGGCTCGTGAAGCGGTTCGTCTGCCCCTCGTCGAAGCTCGGAGACCTCGGCGACGAGCCGCTCCGGATCTCGGTCGTGATCGACGACGGGAAGCTGCCCGCCGGGGATGGGCGCGTCGAAGCCGTCGAGGCAGCCGGGCTCGATCCGGAGGTCCTCGTCGACGCGGCGCCCGAGATCTACTGCGAGCTCCCGCTCCGCGACGACGTCTCCTTTCGCATCCTGCGCCTGCGTGAGCTCGGGCTGCGCGCCAAGGTGCGTTGCGGGGGCTCCGTCCTTCCCAGCGTCGGCTCCCTGGCCGAGCTCGTTCAGTCCTGCCGCCGGCTCGCGGTTCCCTTCAAGGCCACTGCCGGGCTCCACCACCCGCTGCGCGCCGGCGACGAGCACGGCTTCCTCAACCTGCTCGCCGCGGCGGTCTTCGACAGCGACGAGGAGGAGGCCCTGGCCGAGGACGACGCGGCCGCCTTCGCAGTGACTGCAGACGCCTTCAGCTGGCGCGATCGCACGGCGAGCCCAGAAGAGATCGCCCGCGTCCGGCGCGAGCTCTTCGTCGGCTTCGGGAGCTGCAGCGCGCAGGAGCCGATCGACGGGCTCCGGGCGCTTGGCCTCCTACCCGACTAGCGATGCTGTTCCTCACCGAGGCCGATGTCCACCGACTCCTCGATCTCGACCTGCTCATCGAGTCGCTGGAGCGGGCCTTCGTCGAGCTGAGCGCGGGTCGCGCCTCGGTCCCGCCGCGAACGGCTGCCCGGGTGGAGGGTCGAGGGCTCCTGGGCGCGATGCCCGGCTACCTCGACGGCGTGCTCGAGACGAAGCTCGTCTCCGTCTTTCCCGGCAACGAGGCCGCAGGCTTGCCAACGCACCAGGCGCTGATCGCCCTCTTCGACGACGGGACGGGCTCGCCCCTCGCTGTGATGGACGGGACGGCGATCACCGCACTCCGGACGGGGGCGGCCTCCGCCGTCGCGACCCGGGCGCTCGCGCGCGAGGATGCTCGCGTGCTCGCGGTGCTCGGCGCCGGCGTGCAGGCGCGCTCGCATCTCGAGGCGGTCGGGCGCGTGCGCGACTTCGCAGAGGTGCGCATCGCGAGCCGCACGGCGGCGCATGCCGAGGCACTCGCCGCAGAGGCCGGCGCCGCAGTTTCCAGCTCGTTCGAGGAGGCCGTGCGCGGGGCCGACGTCGTCTGCGCGTGCACGGACGCCGGCGCGCCGGTCGTGCGCCGCGAGTGGCTCGCGGAGGGCGCGCACGTGACGTCGGTCGGCGCCGCCGCGGAGGGAGCCGAGCTCGACGCTGAGACCGTTCGGGCGGGCTTGCTCGTCGTCGAGTCCCGCGTCGCCTTCGAGCCCTATCCGGCGGGCGCCCACGAGCTGCAGGGTCTCTATCCGGAGAGCGCGGTCGAGCTCGGCGAGGTGCTGGCGGGGACGCGCGAGGGTCGGACCTCCCCCGCGCAGATAACCGTTTACAAGTCGATGGGGCACGCGGTCGAGGATGCGTGCGCCGCGGGGCTCGTCTACCGCCGTGCGGTCGAGCTCGGCGTGGGCACCGAGGTCGAGCTCTGATCCCGCTCGCCGAGATCGAGGCCGCACGCAAGCGGATCGCCGGCGCTGCCCTGCGAACTCCGCTCGTTCCCCTCCAGGTGGCAGAGGCCCCCGGCGAGGTGTACCTCAAGCTCGAGAATCTCCAGCCGATCGGGTCGTTCAAGCTGCGGGGCGCAGGCAATGCTCTAGCTCTCGCCTCGCCGCAGGAGCTCGAGCGCGGCGTCTGGACGGCGAGCGCCGGCAACATGGCGCAGGGCGTCGCCTGGTGGGCCCGCAGGCTCGGCCTGCCCTGCAGAGTCGTCGTGCCCGAGACCGCTCCGGAGACGAAGATCGCCGCGACCCGCCGGCTCGGAGGCGACATCGTCAAGGTGCCCTTCGACGACTGGCTCGACATCTTCCGGACGCACCGCCACGAGGGCTTCGAGGGCTTCTTCGTCCACGCCTTCAGCGATCCGGCCGTGATGGCGGGCAACGGGACGATCGCGCTCGAGGTCCTCGAGGACCTCCCTGACGTCGAAGCCGTGATCATCCCGTACGGCGGGGGCGGCCTCTGCTGCGGGATCGGCTCGGCTCTGCGCGCCCTCGCGCCCGCCTGCCGGGTCTACGCCTGCGAGGTCGCCACCGGCGCGCCGCTTGCAGCCTCGCTTGCGGCGGGGACACCGACGAGGGTCGACTACGAGCCCAGCTTCGTCGACGGGATCGGAGCGCCGGAGGTCTTCCCCGAGATGTTCGAGCTCACGCGCCAGCTCGTCGAGGGCTCGCTCGTCGCCGAGCTCGACGAGGTCGCGGAGGCCGTGCGCCTGCTCGCGGAGCGCGCGCGGATCGTCGCCGAGGGGGCGGGCGCGACGCCCGTCGCGGCCGCTCTGGCCGGCAATGCCGGCGGGGGCAAGATCGTCTGTGTTGTCTCTGGCGGCAACATCGACGCGTCGAAGCTGGCTGCGATTCTCCGCGGAGAGACCCCCTGAGCCGGCGGCACGTCCTGCTGGCGCTGCTCGTGGTCGCGGCCCTCGTCGCCTTCCTGCCGGCGATCTTCTCCGGCTTCCTCGCCGACGACTACATGCTGCTGCGAACGCTGCGGCGTATCGGCGACGTCGGCGCGGCCTTTCGCAAGAACGACCTGGGCGAGGCCGGAAACTCGGGCCACTTCTACCGGCCGGTCTGGGTGCTCTGGAACGCAGGCCTGAAGGAGCTCTTCGGCGCGAGGGCGCTTCCCTTCCACCTCGCCAGCCTCGTGCTGTACGCCGTCATCACGGTCGAGGTCTGGGTGCTCGCCCGGCGCCTCGTGGGCGAGTCGCGGGCCTGGATCGCCGCCTTCGCTTTCGCGCTCTACCCGCGACACGGTGAGAGCGTCGCCTGGATCTCGGGCAGCACGGATCTGACCGCGGTCACGCTCGGCCTTGGCGCGCTGCTCTGCGCCACGGCGCCGTGGCGGCTGTCGGTCCGGCTGGCGACGGTCGTCTTCCTGACGGCTCTCGCCGGGCTCTCGAAGGAGATCGCGTACGTCCTGCCCCTGCTCGCCACGCTGATCCCGCTCGCCTTTCCGGAGCTGCGGCGGCGACGCTGGTGGCTCGTCCCGGGCGCGATGGCGCTCGTCGTGCTCGTGATCGCGATCGTGCGGCTGCACATCGTCGGCGGCATCGCCGGCTACGTCGCCTATCCGTGGACGCTGAAGCGCATGGGAGCCGCTCTGGGCTCCTACGCGCTCGCAAGCGTCACGCCGCCCGACCTCGAGGTCCTGCGGCACAAGGTCTACCTGCTGCTCCCCGGGCTGCTGGTCGCGCTCGTCGCCGCGCGCGTCTGGGTGCTCGTCAGGCGAAGGTTGCGCGACCCGGTTCGGATCGTGGCCTTCGGACTCATCTGGTTCCTGCTCACCCTCCTGCCGACGCTCAACCTCGCCGTGGACATCTCGACCGCGAACGGGGAGCGGCTGATGTTCCTCGGCTCGGTCGGGCTTGCGATCGCCTTTGCCGCCCTCGTCGACGACCTGAGCGACCGAAGGCTGCGCGCGAGCCTGCTCGGCGCCGCGGCTGTCGCGGGCCTGTCGCTGTCGCTGCTCTCGGCCTGGAACTGGATCGAGGCAGAGCGAATCTCGTCGCGCGTCATCGACTCGGCCGCAGCGCTCGCGCCGCCGCGAGGCGAGCTCGTCCTCCTCAGCAGCCCCGAATCGTTCCGAACCGCCCACATCTTCCCGGGGAACTTCGACGCAGCCCTCGAGTGGGCAGGGCGCCACGACGTCGTGGCCTCCTTCTGCGCGCCGGTCATCGTCCGCGAGAGCAATCCGGGGGTCGTCTCCTTCGAGCGCATCGACTCGACCCGCTACCGGGGCCGGACGACCTGGGCGGCGCCGTTCGACTTCCCCGTGCTGAGAAAGCCGTCACCGCTCTCGCCGGACTGCTCCTACACGCGCGATGCGAGCGGACCGCCAGGGCTCGGCCTGGCCACGGTCGTGACGCCCCTCCCGTCGAGGCAGCCGGCCGTGCTCGCCTACTTCGACGGCTACTCGCTGCGGCGCTGCTGCTGAAGCGGGCCCGGCTCGACATAGACCTTCTCGCCCCGGAAGAGCTTCCGCTCCGGATCCCACGGGAAGAAGATCGCGACTCGGAATGCGACCTGCCCGCCGCCGGCCGGGAAGTCGAGCCAGTCCGCCTCATGCGTTCCGGTCACGAGCGCCTCCTCGCAGACTCCCTGCGGCCCGATCACGATGTCGGTCAGCTCGAAGTCGACGTCGGGGAAGGCGCTCAGAAGCCCGGCGTAGAAGCGCGCGGCTCCGTCATGGCCCTTCCAGACGTGGCCCGTGCCGGCGATCTCGTAGACGCAGTCCTCGGTCAGGGTGGCCAGGAGACCCTCGATGTCCCGGTTCTCCTCGGCGATCGAGTGCCGTTTCCAGAGCTCGCTGATCGCGCGGTGCTCGGCGGGGTCGGCCTCGCGGCGCAGCAACTCCCGCACGTCGCTCATCTAGGCTGTCCTCCATGGCCACTCGGGTTGCAGAGGACACGCTCTCCGCGTCCTGGCTCGCCGCACGGATCGGAGTCGAGCCGCTGAAGCTGGAGGCGATGCGACGAGCGGGCGAGCTGATCGCCTACCGGCCCGAGGGGGCGCGCGAGCACTATTACCCCCTCTGGCAGTTCGACGAGGACTGGCGGCCGCTTCCCATCGTCCAGCGCCTCGTCGAGGACGCCCGCCGGCGCGGCCTGCGCGGGAATCGCCTCTACGAGATCCTCACCGCACGGGCCGGCGTCGCCAGCGGGCGGAGGCTGGCCCAGAGCCTGCGCGAAGGCCGCGACGACCACCTCTTCGCCGCGATCCGGCAGGCCCGTCCCTAGCATCACAGCCGGGCCTACTAACCCTCTTCCCGGCGACGTGTGCCGGCAAGCTCCTCGAGCGCTGCGGGATCGATCTGCTCGGCGGGAACCGTGATGACCTTCGCCGGCGTGACCGCCCGCAGCGTCGCGGTCCGTGTGCCGCCCTCGAGGAGCGCGCGCTCGCCCAGGATCGCGCCCGGCCCGATCTCCGCGACGGTCTCGCCGTCCACCTCCGCGGCGAGCACGCCGTCGAGCAGCAGGTAGAGCTCGTTCCCGGGCTGGCCTTGCTCGACCAGGGTTTCGTCGACTTCCAGCCCCGCCGGCTTCGAAGTCGCGCCCTCGCGCATGATCGACCTGGAAAGCTCGCGCTCGAGCGCCGACTCGACCTCGGTCACGAAGGCGGGCGAGTCCTCGGCGCCCCAGGGCGTGTTCTGGCCGAACGACTCGCGGTACCACTCCTCGAAGTCGATCGTCCCCGACTTCTGGACGAGCTTTCCGTCGCGGTCGTAGATCCAGTGCCGTGGGAACGGGCTCGCTCCGGTCAGCTCGTGCTCGGATGACCCGTCGGCCTTGATCGTCAGCGCCAGGCTCGTCCAGGCGATCGCCGAGTTGATCTGGAAGAACGGCTTGCCGCGAACGCGGCGCGGCGCCGGCATCCCGGTCCGGCCGCCGCAGGTCTGCGTGAAGCACACCCAGCCTTCCCCGACCTCGGGCTCCCCCTGGATGGTCGGCAGCGCGACGGCCGGGACGCTGACCTCGCGCGGTCCGAGCTTGAGCCGTGTGACGCCGAGATGCCCGCGGCCGAGGTGCCCGTAGTCGGTGACCTTCCCGTCCTCGACCTCGACGAAGGCGCGGAGCTCGTTCGCCTCGCGGAAGGCGTCGGCCTCCCGCATCGCGTCGAGATCCTCGATCGCGTCCGGGGGCGGATCGTCGTAGTGGGTGACTCCGATCGAGAACGGGACCTTCGGGAGGCCCTCGATCGCCTCCGAGGGGATCCACGAAACGGCGGTGACGGACGATTCGATGCGCATGAGTCTCCTCTCCGGGGGATGCTTAGCCTAGGCCTCTGCGGGAAATGATTCCCTGTGTCCGAGGGCGAGGGCAAGGATGAACGTCTCGACCGGGAGCTGATCGAGCTCCTGAACGAGCTGCGGGTCGCGCTCCCGGGCGTCCAGGTTCTCTTCGCGTTCCTGCTCGGGGTGCCATTCACCCAGCGCTTCGGGCACGTGACCGACCTGCAGAAGGACGTCTACTTCCTGACCTTCCTCTGCGCCGCCGGCGCGACGGCGCTGCTGATCGCGCCATCTGCGTACCACCGGCTGGAGTGGCGGCGCGGCGACAAGGAGCATGTGCTCGTGGTCTCGAACGCGCTCGCGATCGCGGGCACCGCCTTCCTCGCGCTCGCGATCGCCGGCGCCGTCTTCCTCGTCTCCGACCTCCTCTTCCCGACGGCGGCCGCCGCGCTCCTCACCGGCGCGACCGCCGCCTTCTTCGGCTGGTTCTGGTACGCGATGCCCCTGCTCCGCCGCCTGCGCAGCGGGTGAACGACTATTTCGTCGGGGCGGCCGAGCCCGGCGTGTGGAGCAGGTTCTCGACCTCCTTGACGCCCTGCACCTTCTTCGTCCTCTTCTCGAGATCCTTGATCAGCTCGGCCCCCTCGACCTCGCCGCGAAGCACGACGACGCCGTTCTCCGCGTTGACGTTGATCTGGCCCTTCGGCACGTCGGCGTCGCGGAAGATCTCCGTCTCGACCTTGCGGGCGAGGGTCACGTCGTCCGGCTGGGGCTTCTCCTGCTCCTTGACGTGCTTGACCTTCTGCTTGACGCCGTAGGCCTCCGCCGCGACGCCTCGACCGGTGCGCTCGAGGCGCTCGGAGCCGCGCCGGAAGAGAGCAGGAATCCGATCACGGGCGAGCGCTCGGCGGCGCCTTCCGTTCTCGGGGTCGAAGAAATAGGTGATCAGGGCACCTAGGCCCACATATCTGAGCACGCGTAGCATCTCACTCCCCTTCGAATTGCTGACTGCTGCGAACGGCCTACCCTAAACGGCAGGGGTCAAACGGGCTAGCCGGGGTTTCAGTCGCCCCAGTCGAAGTCGCGCGAGCGCCCCCAGAGGGTGTCGTCGTCGGGAGACTTCTCGGTCGGCGGGGCGAGGCTCGCCAGTTGCTCGGCGGGGATGGACTCTTCTCCGTCCATCGTCTCCTCGATCCGGGCCTGCTCCTCGGTCTTGAAGAGCGGATGGTTCTCGAACGGGTCCTGCGTTTCATACCGCCTCAACGGCATCGCGGGCTCGAGCTCGGAGTTGCGGCGCTTCAGCTCGAGGTGTTCTTGAATTATGTGGGCAAAGACGGAAGGCGTCTCTACCGGCATAGGTCCTCCCTCGGTCGGTAGGTCGCTGTTTGACGGGTGGCGCCGGATGATAGCGGGGTTGGAGGATTCCGCGAAGTAGGATGGCGCCGTGCCGAGGCTCCGCCGTCTCTTCGTCCGCAGGATGGGGCCGGTCGGAATCATCCTGACTGCGTTCGACATCTGGCGCCGGATTCCGCCTCGCCATCGCAAGCGGATCCTCGCCGAGGCGCGCAGGCACGGGCCACGGATCGCGAGGGCGGCCGCCGAGTCACGGCGTCGCCGTCGGCGTCGGCGCCATTGAATTAGGAAACGGTGCGACAGTCGCGACAGCGATCCTTTTGACCATGCGGATTGATCTCCGCGTCATTTCAGCCGACGAGATCTCGGCGGTGCTGGAGCAAGTCGCTGTGTTTGCTGTGTCGGACGTAGAGCTACACGCGCGCGGTGTTCCGATGTCCGACCGGGACTGGGAGAACGGGCTCGGAGAATTCTCCGCGAGCTGTCTCGAGCTCCCGACAGGCGAGCAGTTCCTTCTCCGACGCCTCGATTACGGCCCGGGCGGGCTGGACGTCTTTGCGCGACTCTCGGGCGATGCGCGGGAGCTGACGGCCCGACTGCTCGCGGCCCTCGATTTTCCAGCCGAATGTGTCACGTGGGAAGTACCGCTCGAAGCGTGGCGCGATCTTGAGGAGAAACTTCGGGACTACCCGGCTGGCGAGTAGCTCCCGATCCTCCACGAGGAACGAACAGCTCTCGCATTTTGGGCAGTCGTCGCCGGCTCCGGAGCGCCGAGGACCTCGCGCACGATCCGGTCCTGGGCGCGGGCGTGCGCGGTCGGGTAGCCCTCGCTCGGGCTCGCCCGCCACGGCCGGCCGACGTAGCCGAGCGGACGGCCGCGGACGGACTCCTCCAGCCGGTGCCGGATCGCCCGCCACGCGCCCATGTTCTGCGGCTCCTCCTGGGCCCAGACGACCTCCTCCAGCGCAGGATAGGACGCGACGAGACGGGACAGAGCCTCGACCGGGAACGGATAGAGCTGTTCGACACGGGCAACCGCGACCGAGGTCGCCTGCGCTCGGAGCTCGTGTCCCGCGATGTCGTAGTAGAGCTTGCCCGAGGTCAGGACGAGCCGCCGGACGCGCTCCCGATCCGCGACCGGGTCGTCGAGCACCGGCTCGAAGCGGCCTTCCGCGAGCTCCTCGAGCGTGGAAGAGGCCTCCTTGAGCCGGAGCAGCCCCTTCGGCGTCATGCCGATGAGCGGGCGAGCGTTCGGATCGAGCGCCTGCCGCCGGAGGAGATGGAAGTGCTGCGCCGAGGTCGTGGCGTTGACGATCCGGAGGTTCTCCTGCGCCGCGAGCTGGAGGAAGCGCTCGAGGCGCGCGCTCGAGTGCTCGGGCCCGTTGCCCTCGTATCCGTGCGGCAGCAGCAGCGTCAAGCGCGACGTCTGGCGCCACTTCGCGATCCCCGAGACGAGGAACTGGTCGACCACGACCTGGGCGCCGTTGACGAAGTCGCCGAACTGGGCCTCCCAGAGGACGAGCGCCTCGGGCGTCGTCACGGAGTACCCGTACTCGAAGCCGAGCGCGGCGAACTCGGAGAGCGGCGAGTTGAAGACCTCGAACGACGCAGTCGCCCGCGAGAGATGCCTGATCGGGGCGTGCTGTGCGCCGGTGTGCGCATCGTGGAGGACGAGGTGGCGGTGCGAGAACGTGCCGCGCTCGGTGTCCTGGCCGGTCAGCCGGATCGGAATGCCTTCCACGAGCAGGCTCGCGAAGGCCAGCGACTCCGCCTGGCCCCAGTCGATCCCACCGGCTTCGAGCGCCTCGATACGACGCTCGAGCATGCGGGCGAGCTTTGGATTGACCGTGAATCCCTCCGGCACGCTCACGAGCTCGGCGGAGAGCTCGCGCAGCCGGTCAGCCGGAACGGCCGTCTCGACGACCGCCTCCGCAGCGACCGGCGTCCCCTCGCCGACGGCATGCTGGGGCGCGGCCAGCGCGGTCTTCAGCGTCTCGTGTGCCGCTCGCATCCGCGTCTGGATCTCCTTCGTCAGCCGCTCGGCCTCCTCGGCGGAGACCGTGCCCTGCTCGGCCAGCTGCTTCGCGTACAGCTCGCGAACGCTCGGGTGGGAGGCGATCCGCTCGGCCATCAGCGGCTGCGTGAACGCGGCCTCGTCGCCTTCGTTGTGGCCGTGGCGCCGGTAGCCGACGAGATCGACGACGACGTCACTCCCAAACCGGCGCCTGTAGGCGAGCGCAAAGCGGACGGCGGAGATCGCGGCCTCGGGATCGTCCGCGTTGACGTGGACGATCGGCACGTCGAAGCCCTTGGCGAGGTCGCTCGAGTAACGCGTCGAGCGGCCGTCCGCCGGATCGGTCGTGAAGCCGATCTGGTTGTTCGCGATCACGTGCAGCGTCCCGCCGACGGTGTAGCCGATGAGACCCTGGAGGTTCAGCGTCTCGGCGACGACACCCTGGCCGGGGAAGGATGCGTCTCCATGGATCAGCACGGGCATCGCGACCGCCGGATCATGGACGCCGGCCCGCGAGGAGCGGTCGGTTTGCTCAGCTCTCGTGATGCCCTCGACGACCGGGTCGACGGCCTCCAGGTGGCTCGGGTTGGCAGCGAGCATGACGGTCGTCTGGCCGGCGCGCGTGTTGCGCCGCCCGACGGCGCCGAGGTGGTACTTGACGTCGCCGCTCGCTCCTTCAGCGGTCGCCGCGACAGCCTCGATCGTCCGCTCGCCTTCGAACTCGCGCAGGATCTCTTCGTACGGGCGGCCGATGATGTGCGCGAGCACGTTCAGGCGCCCGCGGTGCGCCATGCCGATCACGACCTCGTGCGCGCCGGCCTCGGCAGCGAGCTCGACCGCCTCGTCGAGCATCGGCACGAGCACGTCGAGGCCCTCGATCGAGAACGACTTCTGGCCGAGGAAGGAGCGCCGCAAGTAACGCTCGAAGCCCTCGACCTCGGTTAGGCGCTCGAGCAGGCGCCCGCGCTCGTCCGTCGAGAGCGGCCGCCGGTAGCGGCCGGACTCGATCGCCTGCCGCAGCCAGACCCGCTCCTGGTGGTCGGAGATGTGCTCGATCTCGTACGCGATCGTCCCGCAGTAGATCTCTCGCAGCTTCGGCAGGACATCGGCGAGGGTCTCACCCTCGACACCGACCCGCAGAAGCGAGGCGGGGATCTGAGCCTGGAGCTCCGGCGTCAGCTTCGGGACGAGGTGCTCCGGCTCGAGGGCGGGATCGCCGACCGGCTCCGACCCCAGCGGGTCGAGCTGGGCGGCGAGGTGGCCATGTGTGCGATGGGCCCGCACGAGCGAGGACGCGGCGGCGACCGCGCCGAGCAGCGTCTCGTCGGGCGCGGCCGGCGCCGGGGCAGGCGGAGCGGGAGGTGCCTCGGCTCGCGCAGGCGACGCAGCCGGGGCAGGTGCTTCCACCGCCGGCGCGGTGCCATCTTCCTCGCGCAGGCTCTGGAGGAGGCGGGCGAGGCCGGGCAGAGCCTCGACCAGCTTCGGGTCGCCGCTCTCGAACAGCGCCCGCCATTCCTCGGGCACCGCCTCGGGGTTCTCGAGGTACTCCTCGAGCAGGCCCTGGGCATAGCCAACGTTCAGTCCGTCGACGTCACGCACGCTCATCACGTTCGTTCTAGCACTCGAACCCCCTCCGGGGGGCTCAGTACAGCGGATTGCTCGTGATGACGGCGATCGTCATCCCTGCCAGCCAGCAAACCGTGCCGACCCCGACCGCAAGGGGCGGAAGCCGTGAATCCCGGCCGGCCATTCCTGCCGCGATCAGCGCCACGAGGATCGCAAACGGTGCGAGCCGGACCGGGCGGTAGACGAGGGCGATCGCGCTGGCCGCGAGCGAGATCGAGGCCAGCAGCCCGGCGGCCACCTCCGCCGGGCGGGCACGCTCCTCGAACGGCGTCTCGCTCACGCGGAGGGCCTGACCGGCGTCGGTCGCGCGCGCCGCGCCTGACGACGAGACGGCCCGCCATGGGAACGGGGCTGCCTCGGCCTCTGCCGTAGAGGTGCCTCCGGCGCCGGTGCGACAGGGACCGGGACCGGGACACGCACGTCCTCGGGAGGCCGCGGCTCGGCCTTGATCGCCCAGTAGCAGACCCCGGCGAGGTAGAGGATCGGCAGCTTCAGGATCAGCATCATGAACAGAAGCTCGACCACTCCGGGAGTGTAAGCGACCGCCCCCAGGACGCGACCGGGGAGCGGCGCCTTCTGTTTCGCAGCGCAGCTCAGCTCCAGTAGAGCCTCCTCGCGGCGCTGTAGTCGGGGTTCCCGCGGTACGTCCGCGGCCAGGTTCCGGTGCCGCAGGCCTCGCACTTCGCCTCGATGATCCGATCCTCACCGTAGGTCGTACCGGCCCAATAGATCATCCCGATGTGAGACCACGAGGCGAAGGCATCCGCGAAGATCGCGTTCGCTTTCGCCACGGTGATGTTCGGGGCTCCGGCCCCAACCTTGAAGTCGCCCGCCGTGTACGGCCCGTGGACGTTCTGCATCAGAGCGTGATACCGGAACCAGGGATCACCCGTCTCGGCCCGCTCGTACCACGCCTTGAAGGTGAAGCCGGAGCAATCAGGCCCCTCGCCGCGGGTGTTCGGGTTCTCCGGTGGATCTCCCGGTGACTCGTCCTGGTTGTTGTTGTTCCAGCACCCACCTCCCCACTGGTAGCCCTCGGCGGCCGCGCTGTACGCGTAGTTCCTCGATTCCGCGCGCGTGATGGGTTCGAGGTTGACGAACTTGTTGTTGCACGTGCCCTGGAAATTCGTGTGGTAGGCAACTGCCGGGCCGACGAAGGCGAGCAGCGTCAGGATCAGACCGAGGGCGAGCCCCGGCAGAAAGCGAAGCACCTTGCCGCGCTTTGTCATCTCTTCCCTCCGATCTTGTAGGCCGCGACCTCGATCCCGGCCGGATTCGAGCGCAGCTGATAGAGCGTGTCGCCGTGAAGACGAAAGCGGCTGAGCGACGCAGATTCCGCCCATTCGGCGCGGTCGACGGAGAAGCCCTCGCCGAGCCCGCTGGGCAGCAGCCGCAAGACCTGAAACTCCGCCTGGTCCTCCGTCCAGATCCGCAGGACAACGAGCAGGCCGTCGCCGTACGGCTCGGCGAGCTGCACCTCGCCGAGGCTCGTCGCGCTCTTCACGAGCCAGCTCTGCACGACCTGCTCATCGCGCACGAGCGCAAACCTCGCCGCATCGGGCCCGGCGCGGACCACCACCGCGAGCCCGTCCTCGACCTCACGCGCCGGACGGCCGAGGCCGGCCTGCTCAATCGGCGAGAGCGGCGGCGTCCCTCCGGTCGGGAACCACAGCTCCGACGGATAGGTGTGCACGAGAGGTCCCCGAGGCCCCATGCGCAGCATGTCCGCGACCGGCTCGGCGAGCGGAGTCGCCGCGATCAGCCGGCCTGAGCCGTCGAAGGAGCGGACGAAGGGCGTCGGGGTCTCGGCGCCGCCGTCGTCGAGGACGTAGATCGGTCCGTAGTCCGAGAACACGAGATCACCCTCGCCACCCGCAAAGGGGATCGCGAACTCTCTCGCGGACGTGCCGCGGTCGAGGACGACGAGCCTGTGGTTCACCTGGTCGAGCACGACGACCGAGCCGTCGTTCCCGACATCGAAGGCCGATGGGCCGATCAACGCTTGCTCGCGCCCGCTGATCAATCCGACCTGGCCGTGGTCTCGGCCCCAGGCCGCCTTCGCCACCACCGCGTCGGGCGGACGCGGGCCGCCGAATTCGTGCGAGCCGAGATCGACGACGGCGTCGGAAGAAACGGTCCAGACGTGCTGAGGCGCTTCACGGCCGCTCGCGGGCAGGCTCTCGGCTCCACCACGCCCGTCGTCGATGTCCGCGTAGTAGTCGAACCCGTGCGCGAGCGTGTAGCGATCGGGCACGCTTGCCGTCAGGCGCCCCTCGTCGGCGACGAGAGACACGTCTGCGAAGTCCTGCTCCCCGGCCGCGCGGATGTGGACCGAGCCGGACGGCGAGCAGGACGGCTCAGGCTCGTCGGCGCGAGGCGGACACACGAGCTCGTAGACGAGATCGACCGGCCGACCGAAGGGAACGAGAGCCGGAGACGTGTGCAGGATCTCGTCGAACCCGGTCTCGATCCCGGCGGGCGCAGCGGCTTCCCGGTCGCCGACGAACGCGCCGACGGCGTTGACCGTGAGCATCGTCGCTCCGACCAGGCTCCCTACGATGAACCCGGCCAGGGGCCACCGCCATGAACTGATCATCCGTTCCTCCTTGTTGTCTACTTAGACAACGTAGAGGAAGCACCGTCACATGTCTGTCACACCTTTGTGCCGGAAGCGCGACTAGGAACGGCTCGCGCTTCGGACCTTCAAGCGCAGCACATCCGGCCGGTGGTAGTGACCGGCCGGATCGAAGCGCTGCCGCTCGGCGCGCAGCACCGCCGGCTCGAGCTCGGCGTAGAGGATGCCCTCCTCGTCGTACAGCGGGCCCGCGAGGTAGGAGCCGTCCGGCGCGAGAACCGCGCTCCCGCCGCGGCCGAGGACGTCGTGGCCCTCGAGCTCGTCGCGAAGCGGAAAGTCCGCCGGATAGGCCGAAGCTCGCTGAAAGTGCGACGGGGAGATGACGAAGGCGCGTGACTCGCGCGCGATGTGGACGAGCGTCGATTGCCAGGCCTCGCCGTCGTCGGCCGTCGGGGCGACGTAGATCTCGATGCCCGACTCGTAGAGGGCGAACCGCGCCAGCGGCATGTAGTTCTCCCAGCAGATGAGGCCGCCGATGCGACCGAGCTCGGTGGGGATCGCCCGGAGACCGCCTCCGTCCCCCTGGCCCCAGACGAGCCGCTCGTGGTTCGTCGGCACGAGCTTCCGGTGCCGCAAGGCCAGCCGCCCGTCCGGCGCGTGAAAGAGCAGCGTGTTGTAGAGCGTGCCCGGCCGCTCCGGGTCAACCTCGGTGACGCCGGTGACAATCCAGGCGCCGTGCTCCCGGGCCGCCTCGCCGATCCGGTCGGCCGCCTCGCCCGGCACCGTCACCGCCTGCTCGGCCAGGCGCGCGAAGATCTCCTTCGCCCGTGGGTCGGCCCAACCGGCGAACGCTTTCGCCCACGTGGACGACGGGTAGACGGGGATGAAGGCCTCCGGAAAGACGATCAGGGACGCGCCTTCGCCGGAAGCCTCGGCCACGAGGGCGACGAGCTTGTCGACCGTCGCCTCGCGATCGAGAACCACAGGCTCGGCCTGCACGCACGCGACTCGGACAGGCGCATCCACGCCTCCGATTCTAGATCTCTACCTCACGCGCATCGACAACGTGCCGGGGGCGAACCCCTGCTTCGTTGCCGTGAAGAGCAGCCGCCCGCGCTTCTTCGGGCGAAGCTTGAAGGAGACCTGCCCGAGCCGGTTCGTGCGGGCCGACCGCGGCCGGAGTCCCGCGCCGGAGACCCGGACAGTTGCCCGTGCGACGCGCTTGAAGGTCGGATCGGAGACCGTCACGAGGACGCGGGTCGTCCGGCGGCGCTGCGGCGACCGGTTGACCGCGACCCGCAAGCGCTGGGCGATGTCGATCCGCTGCGCCTGTGTCCAGTCGCCGATGTTGAAGGCCTTGTCGCGGGCCGCCACTCGCCAGTAGAAGGAGCCTCCGTTGACGTAGTACGGGTGCGTGAGCAGCGGGGCGTAGCTCGTGTTGTCGGTCGTCACGTCCTCGACCGGCGTCGAGAAGTCGGGTCGCTGCGAGACCTGGACGCGGAAGTCCTTGGCTCCGAGCTTCCAGTTCCAGGAGAGGAGCACGTGATTGCCCGAGGAGCTCGTCGCGGCCCCACTCGGCTCCCCGAGCGTGCGCGTGAAGGGCACGTACGGGGACCAGGGCCCCGTCACGAAGCCGGCTGTCTTCGGAAACTCGGCACGGACCCGCCAGCGCCAGATGCCGGGGCCGAAGAGATAGACGAATGCGGCGTTGGGCACCCGCAGGTTCGACCATTCATGGTGGCTTCCGTCTGGCCCGTCGATCGAGAACGTGTAACCGGAGGCGCCGGTCACGTTCGACCAGTTCCAGACCGGAGTGAAGTCGCTGATCGTCACGTTGCTCGAGCTCGGTACCGGTGCGGCCAGCTTGCGCTGGAAGGTGCGAGTTGCAGACCAGTTGAGCCCGATCAGGTTCTCGTCGTCGGCGCGAACACGCCAGTACAGGGTCGTGTCGGCCGGGTGCGTCGTGAACGGCGTGTACGAGGTCGCAGGAGTCGTGACGTCTTCGATCGGCGCGGCAAAGGTCGGCTCGTTCGCCACCTGGAAGCGGTAGCGGCGCGCCCCCTCGACCTGCGTCCAGCGGAAGACGGGCTGCTCGGTGGCGAGCGCTCCGTCATCGGGTGAGGTGAGCGTCGGCGGAATCGACTGCTTCTGGAAGTTCGACGCGGCCGCCGAGAGCGGATCGGTCACGGCACCGCCTCCGTCGAAGTCGGTGGCCGGCAGGACCGCCCAGTAGTAGAGCGTCGTCTCGTCGGAGTACGTCGTCGGCTTGATGAAGTTGCGCGGCGAGTAGGCCGGCAGCTGCGTGAAGGCGTAGTCGACGATGTTGCTGAAGTTCGCGTCCTTGGAGACGAGCACGAAATAGCTCTGGCGTCCGGAGAGCGGCCGCCAGGTGACGAGCGGCGTAAGGCGAGTGAGCGTCCCACGGGCCGGCAGGAGGTAGTCGTCCGCGCCGAGGTAGCCGGGGGTGCACGTCGGCGTGCAGGCGCCGCCCGCCGGAGGCCCGCTCCACTGGAAGCCCCAGCCCTCTGCGTTCGCGAGAGAGGTGAAATCGCCGTAGACCTCCTGCAGAGTCGAATCGCGCTCGCCTCGTGCCCGAACCCGGACGCAGTACTTCTCGTTGAGCACGAGACCCGGGAAGTCATAGGCCATCGGAGTCGCGTCCGGATACGGCTTGACGTTGTTCCAGTTATGGCCGAGCGGCGTCCACGAGGGGGCCGAGGTCGTGACGCGCCACGCACCGACCGCGCCGTAGTCGCAGCTCAAGCCGTTGAAGGCCGCCACGTCGACGAGATAGCTCGAGGCTCCCGGCACCGTGTCCCACTTGAGAACGGGGACGTTGGTCTGATAACCGAACGTGCCGGGGTCGACGTCCGTGCCGGGGTCGTTGAGGTTGTCTCGCAGGTGGAGGTTCTTGATGCTCGGCGGCGTGACCGGCGGGACCTTGTCGAACGTCTTCACGAAGTTCGGCCCCTGGTTCCAGACGCCCGCGTTGCCGGCCGCATCGAGCGCCCGCACCCGCCAGTAGTACGTGTTGTCCCTGAAGACCACCGTCGGGGCCAGCGAGGTCGAGACCGTCAGCTGCGAGCAGCAGACCTTCGAGCCCGGGGCGAAGTCGACCGAGGAGTTGACCTCGACCTCGTACTTCGTCGCCCCCGGGACGGCATCCCAGGAGAACTGCGGGTCGAAGAACTCATCGGCCGGGACGAGGTCCGTGACGTGCGGAGTCGTCGCAGAAGGCCAGGTCCAGGTGAAGGACGAGACAGGCGAGGGCGTGCCGCGGTTTCCCTCGGAGTCGACCGGCACGACGTTCCAGTAGTACGCGCCGGACGGCAGGAGCGAGAACGACGGTGTTGCGTTGGTCGCCCAGGTCTGAAGCGGCTGGCCGCCGTTGTAGACGATGTTGGCGAGGCCGGGGTCGCTGGCGAGCGAGAACATGTAGCTGGCTGCGTACGGAACGGGCGACCAGCCGGCCGCGATCGGCGAGATCGGGAAGGTGAAGGGGAAGCCCGGGGCGGGCGTCATCGACGTCGGAGTCGCCGTCCAGAGCTTGCGGAACGACCGCCCCGCCGTCCAGGGCGAGACGTCACCCGTCTTGCTCGTGGCGCGCACCCGCCACCAGTAGGTCCCGTTCGGAAGCGTCTTCTTCAGCGTGGCGCGCGTGTTGCGGGTCGTGAAGCTTCCTTCGCCGCGCCCGAGCACCGGGGAGTTGAAGTTTTGGTCGGCGGCCACCTGGAACTCGTAGCTCTCCGCGCCGGCCACGGGGGCCCAGGCGAAAGAGGGCAGCGCCTCGACCGTGGCGCCCGGGCCAGGATTGAGCAGGACCGGTGTGTTCAGCGCGCCTCGCGCAGGTGCTGCGAGGGCAAGCGCTGCGCCAACCACTGCAGCGGCGAGGACGGGGACGAAGTATCGACGGTCGGCAGCCATAGAGGCGGTGAGTCGGGCCGCAGGACTCGCTTGGAACATCGGATTTGGCGCAGGCGTTCCAATCCCTCGCCCGAGGGGTCTCAGCGCGGCGGTCCGAGGTTCGGCCCGGTGCGCGATTGTTGCTGCCGGAGGCGCTTTCAGCTCGTCAAGGAACCGCGGTCTGGGAGCGGAGGGTCGTCCGAGACGAAGTCCCCTGGGGGCGTCGACTCGGGCTCCTCGTGGTTCTCTTCCTTCGACATCCTCCGCAGAGAGATGCCTGCCGCCGGTACCGCTTGCGGTGACTCAGCGAGCTTTTCGCGCTCTTTGCGGACTACGGCCAGAGCGCGATGGCGACTGCACGCGCGGCCGATGCCGCCCGCACCGTCCGAACGCGCTGTAGACGAAGGTCGAACTCGGTGACCCGCCCGTTCAGGAGCGACGTCGTGACGACAGTGCGGTCGAGCGTCGCCAGGTTGAAGGACCCGTACGGAGTCCGCGCCGAGGCGACGATTCGGCCGTTCCTCGGATTGACCTTGACGATTTGGCTGCCGTAGCCACTCGTCACGAATCCGGAGCCGTGGGTGAACGCCACGTGTTGGGGAGCTGCGCCGGCGTGCACAGTGAAAGCCTGCTTGCCGGTCAGGGCGTCCACCACGTGCACGAGCTCGCCGACCCCGGACGTGATCCACACCTTGCGCCCGTCGGGGCTGAAGCTCAGGTCATGGGCGATGAAACCCGGAGAGAAGTGCCGGAGAAGACGTGGCTGCGCCGACCGTGAGACGTCGACGATCGCAATCGTCGAAGCACGCTCGCCGAGAGCGATCCAGAGGCGATGTCCGCCAGAAGGCCTGAGCGCCATGTGGTGAGCGCCCTTGCCGACGAACGTGCGAGCGACGATGCGCCGGGAGACGAGGTCGATCACGATCAACTCGCCGCTCCCGTCGGCCGTGACGTAAGCCAGGTCTTTTCCGCGATTCACGGCAACGATGTGAGGGTCGTCGAGGCCGCGAAAGACCTTCCGGACGCGACCCTGCTGGTCGATGAGCGTCACCGCTCCGGCCCTTGTGCTGACGACGGCGGTCATGCGCCACGAGGCGGCGACGTTCTGCGGGTCGGCGGGCAGCGAGACCCGCCTCACCACCTTCCCCGACGAAAGCTCGACGGCGACGAGCTCGTTCTGCTGCTCCGCGGTGACGAGGGCGACCCACGTGCCGCCGGTCTGTTCCGCGGATGCGGATGTCGCCAGCACGAGAGCCGCGACGAGGACAATCCGCTTCATGCTCGTTGTACGGGCACGCCCACTCGAGAGGTCCGAGAAGATCTGCTCGTGACGCGCGTCGGCCTCCTCTTCCCCGGCGAGATGGGCGCCCTCGTGGGCTCGGCCGTGCGGGGAGAAGTCCTCTGGGCGAGCGAGGGGCGGAGCGAAGCGACGAGGGGGCGGGCGGAGGCCTTCACCGACGTCGGGACGGTGCGCGAGCTCGTCGCGGCCAGCGAGATCGTGATCAGCCTGTGCCCGCCGGCGATCGCCGAGGACGTGGCAGGCGAGGTCTCCTCCGAGGGTTTCGAGGGCATCTATCTCGAGGCGAACGCGATCACGCCCGAGCGCCTGGAGCGGATCGCGGGCTACCTCCGCTGCGTCGACGGCTCGGTCCTCGCGCGAACGGGCATCAACCTCTATCTCTCCGGCGATCCCGCCGATGTCGCAGAAGTCGCGGCGCTCTTTGCGGCCGGCGAGGTGACGGCGATCCCGCTCGAGGGCGGCATCGGAGCCGCCTCGGCGCTGAAGATGGCTTTCGGAGGCTGGAACAAGATCGGCGTCGCGCTCGCCGCTCAGGCGTACGCGATCGCGCGGGCCTACGGCGTCGAGGATGCGCTCGCGGGCGAGGGGGTCGAGAGCGACCGGATCCTGTCCGCGGCCCCAAAGGCCTGGCGCTGGGCGCCGGAGATGGAGGAGGTCGCCGAGACATGCGAGGCGCTCGGGCTACCGGACGGCATTCCCCGCGGGGCTGCGGATCTCTACTCGCGGTGGGACGTTCACCGGGACCGGCCCGCGGAGCTGGAGCAGCTGCTCGACGACCTCACCGCGGAGGGCTAGTCGAAGATGGAGCCGACGGGGCTCGAACCCGTGACCTCTAGCATGCCGAGCTAGCGCTCTCCCAACTGAGCTACGGCCCCTTGGTGTCGCCCCAGTGTAGCCGCGAAATCGAAATCGTCGGCCCTCGCGGCGGCTAGCTGAATTGCGAGCTCCGCGATCGCTCCCTTCTGATCCGTTGTCATACCAGCCAACGTAGCGGGTCGCATCGGCTGGGCCGTGTCCGTCTCGGACACCCGGGTTCCGGGCTACACTGCAGGAGGAAAGAAGGGAACCCAAGAGCCTCTGAACTCACTCGAACAAGCACGCCGAATCGCCGGCCTCGCCGAGGAGAAGCTGGCCCAGGAGATCGTGATCCTCGACATGCGGCCGGTGTGCGCCTACACCGACTTCTTCGTCATCTGCTCGGGCCAGAACCCCAGGCAGACGAAGTCGATCGTCGACGAGGTGCGCTACGGCCTCAAGCACGGCGAGGGAGTGCTGCCCCACTCGGTGGACGGCGAGCGCGCGGGCGACTGGATCGTCGCCGACTACCTCGACGTAGTCCTCCACGTGTTCACGCCCGAGACGCGCGCCTACTACGGGCTCGAGGAGCTCTGGGACGACGTGCCCTCGATCGAGCACGCGACAGCGGGTTGAGTCGCGGCGTCGAAGAGGCGCGCGTCGAGGCCGCCGACTCGGGCACCGTGCCCGTCACGGACGGCTGGTTCGTCGTCAACGTGCGCGACGCGGCCTGGGTCTCGAACGGCGTGTTCGGCCACCGCTGCAGCTTCGAGGGTGATACTCCGGCCCTTCGCGGGCGGCCCGACCTCGAGGGGTACACGTTCCCCCAGGTCGGCTTCACCTTGGCGGTGCTCGAACCCGGCCGGCCGAGCGGCATGTACCACGCGGAGTCGAACCAGGAGGTCTTTCTCGTGCTCTCCGGCGAGTGCCTGGCCATCATCGAGGGAGAGGAGCGCCGGCTCCAGGCCTGGGATTTCTTCCACTGCCCGCCCGGCGCGGAGCACGTCTTCGTCGGCGCGGGGGACGGTCCCTGCGTCATCTTCATGACGGGCGCGCGGGGGTCGGACAAGGAGATCGTCTACGCGCGCTCCGAGACGGCGCTGCGGCACGGGGCCGGCGTCGAGACCGAGACGAGCTCGGCCGCCGAGGCCTACGCGCCGTTCCCGGACTGGCAGCCGAAACGCCCCGAGAGCTGGGACGGCCTCCCCTGGGACAGCTGATGCCGCCGCTCGTCGCCACGTTCAAGCGCGAGGAGGAGGCCGAAGGCGAGCCGATCGGGCCCGTGATCCTGTCCGACCCCGAGGATGCGGACTTCCGCGAGGAGCTCGAGTGGATGCCGCTCTCTGATGCGAAGCGGCTGGCAGAGATGAACGGCTGGATCTTCTCCGAGGCCTAGCCTCGGTAGAGACCCAGCTCCTCGATCAGCTCCGCGACCCTCAGCGGGACGAGCTCGTCGATGGGCTCCCCGCTCGCCACGCGCGTGCGCACCTCGCTCGAGGAGATCGGGGGCGACGCGAGCTGAAACGGCACGACGCGGTCGCCGTAGCGCTCGAGCTCGGGCACCGGAAAGCCGGAGCGGGTCCCGACTCCGAGCTTGACCCACTTCAGCACCTCCGCGGGATCCTTCCAGGCCTCGAAGTCGCCGCCCTGGTCGGCGCCGACGACGAAGATCGCCTCGCCGAAACGGCCCTCTCGCACTGCGTCGACCGTGAACGGGTGCGGATCCAGCTCGACCTCGCGGCCGGGGAAAGCGGCGCGCGCGAGTTGCAGGCGCACCTCCGGGTCGGCGACGACCTCGCGATGCCCGGGCCGCTCGGCGACGAGCACGACGAGCCTGTCGATCGGGAGCTTCGAGAGCGCCGCCTCCGCGAGCGCGACATGACCGTTGTGCGGCGGATCGAAGGTGCCGCCGAGGAGACCGGTCACGAGAGCTCGACCAGCTCGTCGCCGATCTCGACCTCGTCGCCCGTCTTCGCCCCCGCCGCACGGAGCGCCTCGGCGAGCTCCTCCTCGCTCGGGGGCCGGCCGACGATCCGGTAGCCGGTATCCGTGCGAAAGATCCGGAACCGACGGCCGTGCGGCTGTGGGCGGTAGACGAGGAAGTCCGCGAGCCCCTCGGGTTTCGCCTCCGGAAGCTCCTCCGGCTCCTGGACCTGCTCGAAGAGACCGCGCCGGAGCTGCTCGATGCCGGCGCCGGTCGCGCATGAGACGGCGTAGACCGCGACGATCCGCTCGTCCTCGACGCCGAGCTCCGGCGGCTCCGGCACGAGGTCGATCTTGTTCAGCACGACGACCTGCGGCAGCCTGTCGAGCCCGGCGCCGTACGCAGCGAGCTCGCGCTCGATCGCCGCCCAGCGGTCGGCCGGCTCGCCGTCCGCAGCATCGATCACGTGCACGAGCAACCGCGCCCGTTCGAGGTGCGCGAGGAATTCGTGTCCGAGCCCGACGCCTTCGCTCGCGCCCTCGATCAGACCGGGCACGTCGGCAACGGTCAGCTGGCGTCCGCCGGGCGCGCCGACCGTGCCCAGAACGGGCTCGAGCGTCGTGAACGGGTAACTCGCGACCTTGGGACGAGCGTTCGAGATCCGCGTCAGGAGCGACGACTTGCCGGCATTCGGCAACCCGACGAGAGCGGCGTCCGCGAGCAGCTTGAGCCGCAGCTCGAGCTCGGCTTCCTCCCCGGGCAGGCCGACCTCGGCGAAGCGCGGCGTCTGACGGGTCGAGCTCGCGAAACGCCGGTTTCCCCTTCCCCCCGCCCCGCCTCCGGCGGCGACAACCTGTGCGCCTGGGCTCGCGAGATCGCCGACGAGCTCGTCGTCCTGGAAGATCTGCGTTCCCGCAGGCACCCGCAGCTCGACGCTCTCACCCGCGGCGCCGTGCTTGCCCGTGCCTCCTCCCGGCCGTCCGCGGCCCGCCTCGATCCAGCGGCGCCTCCGATAGGCCGAGAGGTCGCGCAGGTCGCGGTCGGCGACGAGGACGACATCTCCGCCGGGCCCGCCGTCGCCGCCGTCCGGCCCGCCCTTCGGGACGTGCTTCTCCCGCCGGAAGCTGAGCGCGCCGTCGCCGCCGCGCCCGGCCTTGACCCGGATGCGCGCGCGATCGTGGAACATCGCTCTAGCCGGGTCGCTCTAGCCGGCTTCGGGTGTGACCCCGACGACGCGGCGCTCGCCGCTCGCCTGGAACTCGACCATGCCGTCGCGCTTGGCGAAGATCGTGTGATCGCGGCCGATGCCCGCACCCTCTCCTGGCCGGAACTTCGTGCCGCGCTGGCGGATGAGGATCATCCCGGCCTTCACCGTCTGGCCGTCGTAGATCTTGACGCCGAGCCGCTTGGCCTGCGAGTCGCGCCCGTTCCTGGAGGAGCCGAGGCCCTTCTTGTGTGCCATTTAGGTTTCCGCCTTCTTTCGCGTCGAGGCCGCCTTCGGCTTGGCCTCGCTCGTTTTCTTCGTGGTGCTCGCCGCGCGCTTCGCGCCGATTGCCGTGATCTCGATCTGCGAGAGCTTGCTTCGGTAGCCGGCATGGTGCCGGTACCCCTTCTTCGCCTTGTACTTGCCGATTCGAATCTTGTCGCCGAGGACGTGGCCGAGGACCTTCGCGGTCACCTGGAGCCTGGGCTTCAGGTCGGCCTTGCCATCCCCGCCGACGAAGAGCAGCGTCGGGTGAAAGGTCTTGCCCTCGTCCGTCCCGACCCGGTCCACGAGCAGCTTCTCGCCTTCGTGGACGCGGTACTGCTTTCCGCCGACTGAGATGATCGCGTAGTTGGCCATGCGTGGAAACGCGGGCTCGGGCCCGCGACGCGGCCAGTGTAGCCGAATGTCCACTCGCAGAGACCAAATCGGGCGCAGCGCGGGTTGGGCGCTCCTCGCCTTTTCGGCCGCGATCTTCGTCTTCCATCAACTGCCCAGCCTTGCGGGCAAGGACGCGGGCGACTGGATCGATCTCCTCACGCCTTTCGCCGTCCTCGCCGCAGCCCCGTTCCTCCTCGGACGAGACGTCTCCGTGCCCGCCCTCGTCGTGGCCGTCGTCGGAGCGGCGCTCTATGTCGACGGTCACGGGATTCACCTCGCCGCGAACTCGATCGGACACGAGCACGTGACGGGAGACGCGAAGGACGTCACGCACTTCTGGGACGAGGAATGGGGCCACGCTGAATGGCACCTCGGCTGGTTCGTGCTCGTCTTCGCGTTCTGCCTCGCCGAGCGTGGCCGGGCCGTTCGGCTCGAGCGCTGGCAGGCTGTGCTGAGCGCGCTGCTCCTGGGCTGGACGCTCTTCGTGAGCACCGTCGAGGGCAACACCTGGTGGCTCGAGCTCGCCGCCGCGGCGCTGTTCGTTCCATGGGCCATCGCCGCCCGGCGTCCACTCCTCATGACCTGCGCGGCGGGGTTTGCGGTTGGCGCGCTCCTGATCGGCATCTGGGCTGCCTGGCACGGAGGCGTTCCCCAGCTCAGCGACGTCGGCTACATCTGATGCGCCGCAAGCTTCGGCTCGCCCTCGCGGCCTTGGTCGTGGTGCTCGGCGCGCTCGCAATTGTGGCCGTTCTCGAACGGTCGTGGACCGCTGCTCAGCTGCGCGCGGTCGTCGTGCTCTCGACCACCGAGCAGACGCCGGTCCTGGCCTGGACCGTGCGCGTCCTCACGCACGAGCCGCGCGTCGAGGAAACGACCGTCGGCGGCGCACCCTCGACGGTCGTCCGTCCCGGCAAGGGCGACGGTCCCTGGCCGGCGATCGTCTTCGTCAACGGCGCCACGCGGGCCGGGCGTCACCACGAGAAGGTGCAACGCCTGGCGGAGGGGCTGGCGCGGGCCGGCTTCCTCGTCGTCGTCCCCGATCTGCCGGGCCTGCCGCTCGGCGAGATCACGCCGGCGACGAAAGCCGCCACGATCCGCGCAGCCCGCGCAACCGCCGACCGACCCGATGTGCGCGACGGCCGCGTCAGCCTCTACGGGGTCTCCGTCGGCGCGACGCTCGCGCTTCTGACTGCCGAGAGCTCCGCGCTTGCCGACCGAGTCGACGTGGTCGGCGGCGAGGCCCCCTGGGCGGACCTCGAGCGCGTCGTCCGGCTGGCTACGACGGGCTTCTACGACGGCGGGCGCTACGAGGTGGATCCCTATGTCGAGCTGGCCGTGGCCCGTTCGCTCGCGGCCGGAGGGCATCCGCGCCTCCTCGAGCGGCTCGAAGCGATCGACGACGAGGACCCGCAGCCGCTCGCGACGCTCCACGGGACGCAGCCGCTCGTCCGCCTGCTCGTCAACCGCAATCCGGCTCGGTTCGACGATCTCTACGGACGGCTGCCGGCGCGGATGCGGCGGTCCGTCGAGCTCCTCTCCCCCATTCGCCGAGCGGACCGCCTGCGGATGCCCGTCGAGCTCGCCACGGCGCCGCACGACAAGTACTTCCCGCCGGCCGAGTCGCAGGCACTCGCCCGCGCAGCGCCGAACGTGAGCGTGACTGTGACGGCCACGCTAGACCACGCCGTTCCGGCCCTGTCCCTCGGCGACGTCGCGGACCTCGCCCGCTTCGACGGCTTCGTCGTGCGCTTTCTGCGGGCCGCGCGGGGCTAGTAGAGGCCTGATGCGAAATTCGGCCGGGCCGGATGACGCCCCAGACACGGCGCCGGATCAGCACGGGTCGCCCGCGACCCGTAGCGCTGCTACGCGTCGCGACCGCCCGCACTGCCCGGCTTGGTCTGGAGCGCCCCCGGCTGCGGCCGAATTTCCCACCAACCCTCTAGCTGGACGTCTTGTCGGCCTGGCTGGCTGCAGCCGGCTTCTTGCGCCGCCCCCGGCCGCCGCGGCTCCCGCGCCGCGTTCGCTTCTTCTTCGGCGGCTGATCTCCGTCCGGACTCGCCTCGGCGTCCTGGCCGAGATCGGGCGCCGGGACGTGGATCGTGGCCACCGGGGCCGGCTGCGCAGGCTGGGCCCGCCCGTTCCCGGCTGCAGCTGCGGCGCCGGCCGGCTTCTTCTTGCGACCGCGGCCGCCGCGTGAGCCTCTCCGGGTCTTCTTCTTCGGCTTCGGCTGCTCGCCCTCGGCGGCGGGCGCTTCCTCGACGGCCGGCGCCTCCTCGGCGACGGCGACGGGCTCCTCCGGCGCCTGCTCGGCCTCGGGCGTGGGCTTGCGTGCCGGAGCCTCTCGCGCCTCCGGCTCCTTCTTCCTGCGCGGCGCGCGCGTCGGCTTCTCGGCCTCGGCCTCGGCCGTGATGGGCCTGTCAGGAGCGGCCGGGGCCGGCTGGACGAGAGTCGCGTACGCGGTGCCGTCCAGCACGCGCTCGACCCGAGCCTTGACCTTCTTGCCGACGAGCTGGGCCGCGCCGGCGACGCAGACCGCAAGGCCGTCGATCTTGCCGACGCCCGCCTGGACGTCGTGCAAGCCGACCTCCACGAGCTCGACCCGCAGCTCGGCCCCTTCCTCGACGGGTGTCTCGGGCGCGAGGTCGGCGAGCTTGCCCTCGCCGAGGACCTCGAAGTGGTCGAGGGGGACGCCGCCCTTGCCTTCGACGAAGAAGCGGCGCTTCGCGAGCTCCTCGACCTCGCTCAGCCGCGCGGCGCCCGCACCGATCACGTGCGCGGCGACGTGCTCCTCGAGCTCGACCCTGAACGCTTCGACGCCGCGCTTCGCGTTCTTCGCGAGCGCGCGCAGTCTTCGCTCGGCGTCGATCGCCGCCGAGTGAGTCGAGAGGACGATTCCGTCGCCACCGCAGGCCGGGCATTTCTGGGTCAGGATCTCGCGCGGGCCGTCGGTCACGTTCTGACGCGTCATCTCGACGAGCCCCAGAGGCGAGATCTCGACCACGTACGTCTTCGTCCGGTCGCGCTCGAGCTCGGTCTTCAGCGCCTCCTCGACGGTGGCCCGGTTCTTCGGGTTCGCCATGTCGATGAAGTCGATGACGATGATCCCGCCGATGTCGCGCAGACGGAGCTGGTGCACGACCTCCTTGACGGCCTCGAGGTTGTTGGCGGTGATCGTGTCCTCGAGCCGCCCGCCTGAGCTCTTGGAGCGCGAGCCGACGAAGCGGCCCGTGTTGACGTCGATGACCGTGAAGGCCTCGGCGTAGTCGAAGACGAGATAGCCGCCGGAGGGGAGGTCGACCCGGCGTGAGAGCGTCGAGCGGATCGCCGCGTCGACGCCCTGAGCCTCGAAGAGCGGCGCCTTCTCGCGGTAACGGATGACGCGGTCGACCATGTGCGGCGAGGTCTTCTTCAGGTAGCCGACGATCCGCTTGTACGTCCGGTCGTGGTCGACGAGCACCTTCTCGAAGTCGTCTGTGAAGAGGTCGCGCACGACCCGCAGCGGCAGCTCGGACTCCTGGTAGACGAGCGCGGGAGCCTTCGCCTCCTTCGTGCGAGCCTCGATCGACTTCCAGAGGCGCTGGAGGAAGACGACGTCGCGCTCGATGTCCTCGGCGGATGCGCCCTCGGCGGCGGTGCGGACGATGACGCCGCCCTTCTTCGGCGCCACTTCCTTGAGAATGTCTCGGAGGCGGTTGCGCTCGTCGTCCTCGAGCCGCCGGGAGACCCCGAGGCCCTCGCCGCTCGGGACGTAGACGACGAAGCGGCCGGGGAGCGAGATCTCGGTCGTCAGGCGAGCGCCCTTCGACTTCATCGGGTCCTTCACGGCCTGGACGAGGACCTCCTGGCCCCGCTTCAGCAGATCCTGGATCTTGCGCTGGCCGCGGCCCTCGAGCTCGGGGGTGACGATCTCGTCGACGTAGAGGAAACCGTTCTTCTCCAGGCCGATCTCGACGAAAGCGGCCTCCATGCCCGGGAGGACGTTGTCGACGGTGCCCTTGTAGATGTTGCCCGCGATCGACCGGCGCTCGGGCCGCTCGAGGTAGACCTCGGCCGGGCGGTCGTCCTCGACGACGGCGACTCGCTGCTCGCCGACGTCGACCGAGACGAGGAGCTCGCGCTTCGCCTTCGGGAGGGGCGGGCGGCGCACGGGCTGGCGGCGCCGCTGCTGCTGGCGCCCGCTGCGCTGCCTCTGGGCAGGCTTGCGCTCGGGCTTCTTCTCCTGCGCGGGGACCTCGGCTTTCGTCGTGGTGGCGGTCGCCGCGCCGGCAGGCTTGCGCCGGCCGCGCCCGCCGCGTGATCCGCGTCGCCGCCTGGGCCTCGCCGGTGTCGGTTGTGCGCCCGCTTCAGCGGGCGGCTGCGTTACTGCAGGTGGTGCAGGTGGTGCAGGTGGTGCTTCCGGAGGGACAGTCTCACTTGGCGCCTTCTCCGCGCGCTTGCGCCGAAACAACTTCAGCAAACGAAATCTCCTTCTGTGGCGCGCGCGCAGTCGACACCTCGGCCTTCGAGGCGGTGCGCGCGCTGCGTGTGTAGTTGGAAAGGCTCATAGAAACCTCGACTCCTAGGCTAGCAGTCGCGTTGGACCGACCCGGCGAGCGGAACCTGAGAGGATCCACAGCGGAGTCGCAAACGAGGAGGCGAAGACGATGGAACCGCAGACCACAGGTGCGCGCTACCCGGTGCTGTTCTCGGTCGAGTACCCGGACCGCGATCTCGACCGGCTCACGACCGCGTTCAGGATCTTCACCGCCATCCCGATCCTGATCGTCGTCGCAACGCTTTCGGGCGCCGGGCCGGGCGGGCACTGGCCATGGATCCTGGCGTTCGGGAGTGGAGGCCTCGTCTTCCTGCCGACCATGCTGATGATCGTCTTCCGCCAGAAGTACCCGCGCTGGTGGTTCGACTGGAACCTCGAGCTGCTGCGGTTCACGAACCGCGTTGGCGTCTACCTCGCGCTGATGGACG
>WNFU01001830.1_pt1 | contig 33121 bp, 25 predicted proteins | sample 5400121 | NCBI WGS metagenome assembly WNFU01 (sample SAMN13153360, study PRJNA577476) | soil metagenome | isolation source: 100 cm soil or saprolite under grassland replicate 1 | place: USA:California | collected 2016-06-15
GGCCTCGGCCATTACCTCACGGTCGCCGCGATCTTGTTCACGATCGGCATCTTCGGCATTTTTCTCAACCGCAAGAACGTCATCATCATCCTGATGTCGATCGAACTGATCCTGCTCGCAGGCAACATCAATCTCGTCGCCTTTTCCGCCTTTCTTGGTGACCTCGTCGGCCAGATCTATGCGTTGCTGGTGCTGACCGTTGCGGCAGCGGAAGCGGCCATCGGACTCGCCATTCTGGTCGCGTACTATCGCAACCGCGGCTCGATCGCCGTCGAGGACGTCAACCTGATGAAGGGCTGAGCGTGTATTACGCGATCGTTTTCCTGCCGCTCCTCGGCGCTGTCATCGCGGCGCTTATCGCGCTCGCCGGCGCGCGCGCCCGTCACCCCGGCGGATCGCCTGCTGTCGGTGCGGAGAATCACGCGCACGGTCCGGTCGAGGAGAGCTATCCGCGCGCGGCGCCGTCCCCGCACGATGCGCACGCTGCTCTCGACGCCTCGCACAGCGAGCCGCTGCAGCCGCCCGCTGCGGGCTCCCGTTCCGCCGAACTGGTGACCACGGTCTTCTTATTCGCCTCCATGCTGCTGTCATGGTTGGCCTTCGTCGACGTTGGATTTGGGCACCACGACAGCCGCGTGGGACTCTTTCCCTGGATCCTTTCCGGTGATCTCAAGATCGATTGGGCGCTGCGGATCGACACGCTGACCGCGGTGATGCTCGCCGTCGTGACGACCATTTCCGCCTTCGTGCATCTCTACTCCATCGGCTACATGGAGGAGGATCCGCACCGGCCGCGCTTCTTCTCCTACTTGTCGCTGTTCACCTTCGCCATGCTGATGCTGGTGACGGCCGACAACCTTGTGCAACTGTTCTTCGGCTGGGAGGGGGTGGGCCTGATGAGCTATCTGCTCATCGGCTTCTGGTACCACAAGCCGGAGGCGAACGCGGCCGCGATCAAGGCTTTCATCGTCAATCGCGTGGGCGACTTCGGCTTCTCGCTCGGCATTTTCGCCGTCTTCATGATGACCGGCGCGGTCGACCTCGACACTGTCTTCGCGCAGGCGCCCGCGCTCACCGGCAAGTCGATTCACTTCCTCTCCTGGAATGTGGATGCGCTGACGCTGATCTGCTTGCTCCTGTTCATGGGAGCGATGGGCAAGTCGGCGCAGTTCCTACTGCACACGTGGCTGCCGGACGCAATGGAGGGCCCGACGCCGGTGTCCGCGCTCATTCACGCAGCCACCATGGTCACGGCCGGCGTGTTCATGGTGGCGCGGTTGTCGCCGCTGTTCGACCTGGCGCCGCATGCGCAGAGCTTCGTCATCTTCATCGGCGGGACCACCGCGTTTTTTGCCGCGACGATTGGCGTGGTTCAGAACGACATCAAGCGCATCGTCGCCTATTCGACCTGCTCGCAGCTCGGCTACATGTTCGTTGCCATGGGCACGGGTGCCTACTCGATCGGCATGTTTCACTTGTTCACGCACGCCTTCTTCAAGGCCCTGCTGTTCCTGTGCTGCGGCTCAGTGATCACTGCGATGCATCACGAGCAGGACATCCGGCACATGGGCGGACTCAAGGACAAGCTTCCGGTCACCTACTGGACGATGGTGATCGGTGCCCTCGCACTCACCGGGTTCCCGCTCACTGCCGGCTATTTTTCCAAGGACGCCATCATGGAAGCGACCTATGTGAGCACCAATCCGATGGGACTCTACGGGTTCGGCACGACTGCCATCGCGGCTGCGCTGACGGCAATCTATATCTGGCGGCTGATCTTCATGACCTTCCACGGCAGCCCGCGCGACCGCCGCCACTACGACGAGGCGCGCGAAAGCCCGATCACGATGCTCATTCCGCTCGGCTTCCTCGCCGCCGGCTCGATCTTCGCAGGCTACCCGTTCAGGGACCTGTTCGCCGGTCATGCAGTCAGCGAATTTTTCGGCGATTCGCTCAAATTCGCGGCGAGCAACCATATCCTCGATGAGATGCATCACATTCCCCTCGTGGTCGCCCTGGCGCCGACGCTGCTGATGGCGCTCGGATTCGCCATCACCTGGGAGTTCTACATTCGCCGGCCCGAGCTGCCGGCCGAGCTCGCGCGCCAGCAGCAGCCGCTCTACAAGTTCCTGCTCAACAAGTGGTACTTCGACGAGATCTACGACTTTCTCTTCGTTCGCCCGACCTTGTGGCTGGCCCGCGTGCTGTGGAAGTACGGCGATGGCTGGACCATCGATGGTCTGGGGCCTGACGGCATTTCGGCGCGCGTGCTCGACGTGACTCGCGGCGTGGTGCGGCTGCAGACCGGCTATCTCTATCACTACGCCTTCGCGATGCTGATCGGCGTCGCGGCGCTCATCACCTGGTTCATGTTCGGCGGACGGGTGAGTTGAGATGAGCTGGCCGATCCTGTCCGTTACCATCTTCCTGCCCCTCGTCGGCGCGCTGCTCATCGTGATGATTGGCGGCGACGGCGAGCCGGAGAAGCGCAATGCGCGCTGGATCGCGCTCTGGACCACGCTTATTACGTTCGCGATCTCGCTGATCCTGCTCTATCGGTTCGATCCATCCTCGCCTGAATTCCAGTTTGTCGAGAAGCGACCGTGGCTCGCCGGCGCGATCACCTACCACGTCGGGGTCGATGGCATATCGTTGCCTTTCCTGGTGCTCACGACTGCGCTCATGCCGGCCTGCATTATCGCGAGCTGGCTGCCGATCCAACATCGCGTCAAGGAATACATGATTGCGTTCCTGGTGCTGGAGACGCTGATGGTCGGCACCTTCGCGGCGCTCGACCTCGTGTTGTTCTACCTGTTCTTCGAAGGCGGCCTCATCCCGATGTTCCTGATCATCGGGGTGTGGGGCGGGCCCCGCCGCGTCTACGCCAGCTTCAAATTCTTCCTCTACACGTTCCTCGGCTCGGTGTTCATGCTACTCGCCATCATGGCGATGTACTGGAGCGCCGGCACGACGGAGATTCCGGCCCTCCTGCAGCACAGCTTCCCGCGCAGCCTGCAGACCTGGGCCTGGCTCGCCTTTCTCGCCTCCTTCGCGGTGAAACTGCCGATGTGGCCGGTCCACACGTGGCTGCCCGACGCCCACGTCGAGGCGCCCACCGCCGGCTCGGTGATCCTCGCCGCCATTCTCTTGAAGATGGGCGGCTACGGTTTCCTGAGATTTTCGCTGCCGATGTTTCCCGCGGCCTCGCACGATCTCGCCCCGCTCATCTTCGCGCTCTCGGTGGTGGCCGTGATCTATACCTCGCTGGTCGCGCTGGCACAGGAGGACATGAAGAAGCTCATCGCCTATTCCTCGGTGGCGCATATGGGTTTCGTCACCATGGGCATCTTCGCAGCGACCACCCAGGGCGTTGCCGGCGGCATCTTTCTGATGATCTCGCACGGCATTGTATCGGCAGCTCTGTTCCTTTGCGTCGGCGTGGTCTACGACCGCATGCATACGCGCGAGATCGCGGCCTATGGCGGGCTCGTCAACCGCATGCCGCTCTATGCCGCCGCTTTCATGGTATTTACGCTTGCCAATGTGGGGTTGCCGGGCACCACGGGCTTCGTCGGTGAATTCCTCACGCTGATCGGCACGTTCCGAGTCAATACCTGGGTGGCGACGCTGGCGACCACCGGCACGATCCTGTCAGCAGCCTACGCGCTGTGGCTCTACCGAAAGGTAATCTTCGGGCAACTCGTCAAGCCGAGTCTCGCAGCGATCAAGGACCTCGACTACCGCGAGATCATCACGCTCGGTCCCCTGGTCGTTCTCACGATTCTGTTCGGCATCTATCCCAAGCCCGTGCTCGAGCTTTCGGCAGCTTCGGTCGCGCAACTGCTCGAGAACTACGAGCGCGCCATCGGAGCGGCCAAGACCGCTGCCCTGCTGGCGCATTGAAGGCCCGAACTCCGCCGATGACCAATCCGCTCGAAATCCCCACGCTGCTGCCGGCCTTGCCGGAAATCGTGCTCGCTCTCGGCGCCATGTTGCTGCTGATGGTCGGCGTGTTCCGCGGCGAGCAGGCAACAAAGGGTATCGAGGGCGGGGCGGTCCTGCTGTTGCTGCTCACCGCTGTCATCGTCATTTGGCTGCCCGCGGGCAAGCTCGTCACTTTCGACGGCAGTTTTGTCGTCGACAGCTTCGCGCGCTTCCTCAAGCTTCTGGCGCTCGCCGGATCGGCGGCGGCAATCGTGATGTCGTCGAACTACCTCGCGGTCGAGAAGCGCGGCACGTTCGAATATTCGATCCTGATCCTGCTCTCGACCGCCGGCATGATGATGCTCATCTCGGCCGCCGACCTGATTGCGCTCTATCTCGGGCTCGAGCTGATGAGCCTTGCGCTCTACGTAGTGGCGGCGATCGACCGCGACTCGGTGCGCTCGACCGAAGCGGGACTGAAATATTTCGTCCTCGGTGCGCTGTCGTCCGGCATGTTGCTTTACGGCGCGTCGCTGGTCTACGGATTCACCGGCACCGTGAGCTTTGCCGGGATTGCCAAGGCGTCGACCGAGGGAGGCACGAGCACGGCGAACCTCGGGCTGGTGTTCGGGCTCGTTTTCCTGTTCGCCGGCTTCTGCTTCAAGGTCTCGGCGGTCCCGTTCCACATGTGGACGCCCGACGTCTACGAGGGAGCGCCGACGCCGATCACCGCCTTCTTCGCCGCCGCGCCCAAGGTCGCGGGCATCGCCATGTTCGTGCGCACCACCATTGTGGCGTTTCCCGGAATTTTGACGCAGTGGCAGCAGATCGTGGTCTTCGTCGCCATCGCCTCGATGGCACTCGGCTCTTTCGCGGCCATCGGGCAGCGCAACATCAAGCGCCTGATGGCCTATTCATCCATCGGCCACATGGGATTCGCGCTGGTGGGGCTTGCCGCCGGGACAGCAGAGGGCGTTCAGGGCGTGCTTGTCTATATGGCGATTTACGTCACCATGACGCTCGGGATGTTCGCTTGCATTCTGTCGATGCGGCGCGACGGGCAGATGGTCGAAAATATTGCCGACCTCGCCGGCCTCGCCCGCACCAAACCCGCCATGGCGTTTTTCCTCGCCATGCTGTTGTTCTCGCTCGCGGGCATTCCGCCGCTCGCGGGGTTTTTCGCCAAGTTCTACGTGTTCCTGGCGGCGATCAAAGCGGGTCTATTCACGCTCGCCGTGATCGGTGTCGTCACCAGCGTGGTGGGCGCCTACTATTATCTGGCGATCGTCAAGACAATGTATTTCGACGAGCCGGCCAAACCTTTCGAGCCGATGCCGTACGAACTCAAGGCCGTACTCGCGGTCACTGGGCTGTTCAATCTTCTGTTCTTCGCTTATCCGAGCCCGTTGATCGAGGCGGCGGACGCAGCAGCAAAGTCGCTATTCTGAATGACGCTTGACGTCGAATGAAACTCGAGCCCAGGGCGACCGCGGCGGGCGTGCGGCTCATCGCGCACGAAGTACTCGGCTCGACCAACACCGAGGCTTTGCATCTGGCGGGCCAAGGCGAGCGCGGACCGTTGTGGATCACCGCCGATCGGCAGACCGCCGGCCGCGGTCGGCGCGGCCGTGCGTGGATGTCGCCGGCGGGCAATCTCCACGCGAGCTTGTTGCTCACGGAACCGGCGGCCGCCGAGCATTGGCCGCAGCTTGCATTCGTCGCGGCGCTTGCGATCCACGATTCCGTCGTCGAGGTCGCGCCCGACCTCAAGGCGCTGCTGGCGATCAAATGGCCGAATGATCTTCTGCTCGCAAGCGCGAAGGTCGCCGGCATCCTGATCGAAGCAGAAAACGGCATGAGCGCCGTCGCCGTCGGCGTCGGCGTCAATTGCGCCTCGCATCCGGCGGACACCGATTTTCCCGCAACCGACCTCGCCGCCGCCGGCGTGCCGATCTCGCCCGCTGCGCTGTTCAGCGCGCTTTCTGTCAAGATGCTGGGCCGGCTCGCGCAGTGGAACGCGGGGGAGGGCTTTTCGACTATCCGCGCCGACTGGCTCGGCCGCGCCGCGGGTGTGGGCGAAAGCGTGCGGGTGCGTCTTGCGCAGGGCGAACTCGCCGGCCGTTTCGAGGCGCTCGACGAGGCCGGCGGTCTCATGCTGCGCTTGCCCGACGGCAATGCCATCACCATCGCCGCCGGAGACGTGTTTATGTCTGCCCCTGATAAGGCGACTTGATCGGAAAGCAGATGCGCGAAGTCACGGATCAGCATTGTGGTCTTCGTCTGAGCAACGCGCGCATTAACGAGAGTGGGCACTAGTTGATGATGCGCCCGTCCGATGAGCTCGTGTTTGCGCCGCTTGGCGGGGCCGGCGAGATCGGCATGAATCTCGCGATTTACGGTTTCGGCGACGAGCAGCGCCGGCAATGGCTCGCGGTCGATTTCGGAGTTGCCTTTGCCGACGATGCGCTGCCGGGGATCGACCTCATCATGCCGGACATCCGCTACCTCGTGGAGGAGCGACGCAATCTTCTCGGCGTCGTGCTCACGCACGCGCATGAGGATCATTTCGGCGCGCTGCTCGATCTTTGGCCGCGGCTCGAGGTCCCGGTCTACGCCACGCCGTTTACTGCGGCGCTCATCGAGGCCAAGCGGCAGGGCGAGCCGGGCGCGCCGGAGATCCCGCTGAACGTCGTACCGCTGGGCAGCCGATTCACGCTTGGGCCGTTCGACGTCGAATTCGTGTCCATGGCCCATTCGATCCCGGAATCGAACGGCCTGATCATTCGTACGCCGGCGGGCGCGGTGCTCCACACCGGCGATTGGAAGATCGACCCGACGCCGGTCATCGGAGCGCCGACGGATGAAGCCAAGCTCCGTGCGCTTGGCAATGAGGGCTGTCTCGCGCTGATCGGCGACTCCACCAACGCTTTCCGCGAGGGGCGCTCTCCCTCCGAGACGGACGTTGCCAAATGTCTCGCCGAGCTGATCCGCAGCGCCCCAGCGCGCGTTGCGGTCACGACCTTTGCGTCGAACGTGGCGCGGATGCGCGCGGTCGCGCAGGCCGCAGCCTCGTGCGAGCGCGAGGTCGTCCTCATCGGGCGCGCCATGGAGCGCATCGCGCAGGTCGCGCGCGAGACCGGCTATCTCGACGGCATTCAGGATTTCCGTTCCGCCGAGGTGTACGGCCATTTGCCCCCCGACAAGGTGGTCGCGCTCTGCACCGGCAGCCAGGGCGAGCCGCGCGCCGCGCTCTCCCGCATCGCGCAGGACGACCATCCCGAAGTGGCGTTTTCGCGCGGCGATCGCGTGATCTTCTCCTCGCGGGCGATTCCCGGCAACGAGAAGGCGATCATGCGAGTCATCAACGGTCTGGTTGCCCAGGGCATCGAAGTCATCACCGATCGCACCCATCTTGTGCACGTTTCCGGGCATCCGCGGGTGAGCGAGCTGATCGACATGATCAGCTGGGTGCGGCCGCAGACCCTCGTTCCGGTGCACGGCGAAGCGTTGCACATGGCCGAGCACGGCGAGGTCGCGCGCCGCGCGGGCGTGCCCAAGGTGGTTCTGTGCCGGGACGGGGAACTGCTGCGGTTGGCGCCGGGCGATCCGGGAAAGATCGACGAGGTGCCGGCGGGACGGCTCTACAGGGATGGCTCCTTGGTGGTCAGCGCGGATGAGCGCACCGTCGCCGACCGCCGCCGGTTAGGTTTTGCCGGAATGGTCTCGGTTGCGCTCGCCGTGAGCGAGCGCGGCGAGTTGATGTGCCACCCTCGCGTGATGCTCACCGGTGTTCCCGAAGCCGACCGGCTGGGACATAGGATCGAGGACGTTGCGTATGACGCGGCCGTTCAGGCATTCGAGTCGATGCCGCGGGGGCGCCGACGCGACCCGGACGCCGTCGCTGAGGCGATACGGAGTGCGGTGCGCGCCGCGCTCAGTGGCGTTTGGAACAAAAAGCCCACATGTCATGTGCATGTGCTCGAGGTTTGATCCGCGGGAGATCATTGGCGCGAGCGTGCTGCAGAGCGCACGAGTTTGCCGATGCTCGTGCACGACATATCGCGGACGGCGGGTAACTGAGCCAGACAAGATGGAGTGCAGGAGACGACAATGATCGGACGGCTCAATCATGTGGCGATCGCGGTGCGCGACATCGCCAAGGCTACGGACGTCTATCGCCGCACCCTGGGCGCGCAAGTCTCCGAGGCGGTGCCGCAGCTGGAGCACGGCGTCACGACGGTTTTCATCACCTTGCCCAATACGAAAATCGAGCTGCTCGAGCCGCTCGGGGAGGCATCTCCAATTGCGAAATTTCTCGAGCGCAATCCCGACGGCGGCATTCACCACGTCTGCTATGAGGTCGACGATATCCGCGCTGCACGGGACAAGCTCAAGGCGCAAGGTGCAAGAGTGCTCGGTGACGGGGAGGCGAAGATCGGCGCCCACGGCAAGCCGGTGCTGTTCCTGCACCCGAAGGATTTTTGCGGAACGTTGGTCGAGCTCGAACAGGCGTAATGATGCGGCACCGAGGAGAAGCCGGCCTGCGGTTGCTCCTCCCGCTATCGCGGCTCGGCCGGAGCGACGTACTGAAAGCGCTGATACGATGTCGCTGCCAACCTCGATCGCGATCTATTTCATCATCTGGTGGGTCGTGCTGTTCGCGGTCCTACCTTGGGGTGTGCGCAGCCAACAAGAGCAGGGGACGGTCACGCCCGGCAGCGATCCCGGCGCGCCGGCGATCCCGAATCTCAAGCGCAAGCTCGTTTGGACGACGATCGTCGCGGCGGCCGTGTTCGCGATCTGGTACATCGTCTACACGTATCGGCTGATCGCGCTCGACGATCTCGCTCGGCTCATGGGGGTCATGCCGCGTTAGCGGCCGATCGCGTCCCGATGTGAAGCTCGTCGGCTTGATCACGTTCGCCGACCTCAGCCGCAGCGGCGTCTCCGCCGCGATGAAAGCGCTAGGGGGCGGGTCCGAACCGACGGACCAGCCGTGGCGATAAGCAAAAAAATCGAGCAGGGCCGACAACCCTGCTCCCAAAACGCAAACTACTCGACGCTACGTTACGCCTCGAACTCTTGAATTGCCGATCGAGACGGCGCGGCTTTACGCCGACTTTTCCTCCCAAGACTTGGACCACGCGGCCGACGGCGGGCGATTGGCCCCTCCGCCTCGACCTCGCTTGCTTGACGCTATCCCAACTTGCGGGACTTGTCATCAAAGTCCAAACGCCGCCCAATCGTGTGAAAATAGCGTCCACATTCTGTTGCGGCGCGGCATAACGGCTCAGCCGCATGCCGAGAAAACACAATCCTTGGCCGGAAGGCTTTGATAGCTCTTGTTTTTTTGCCGACATTCCGGTTTCACTCGGCCGATCTCAACGATTCTCGCCCCCTCATGCGCCTTTCCCATTATCTCCTGCCGATCCTGCGCGAGACGCCGAAAGAGGCGGAGGTCCTCTCCCATCGGCTGATGCTGCGGGCGGGTCTCATCCGCCAGGAGGCTGCCGGCATTTACGCCTGGCTGCCGCTCGGTTTCCGCGTGCTCAAAAAGATCGAGCAGATCGTGCGCGAGGAGCAGGACCGCGCGGGGGCCATCGAGCTCTTGATGCCTACGTTGCAGCTTGCCGATCTCTGGCGCGAGAGCGGCCGCTACGACGCCTACGGTCCGGAAATGCTGCGCATCAAGGACCGCCACGAGCGCGATATGCTTTACGGTCCCACCAACGAGGACATGATCACCGAGATTTTTCGCGCCTACGTTAAGTCATATCGCGAGCTGCCGAAGATACTCTATCACATCCAATGGAAATTCCGCGACGAGCAGCGCCCGCGTTTCGGCGTGATGCGCGGCCGGGAATTCTTGATGAAGGACGCTTATTCGTTCGATATCGACGAAGCGGCGGCGAGAATTTCCTACAACAAGATGTTCGTCGCTTATCTGCGCACCTTTGCGCGCATGGGACTAAAGGCGATCCCGATGGCGGCCGAAACCGGGCCGATCGGCGGCAATCTATCGCACGAGTTCATCATTCTGGCGGAGACCGGCGAGTCCGGCGTTTTCTGCAATCGCGACGTGCTCGATCTGCCCATTCCCAGCGAAGACGTCGATTACGAGAAGGACTTGATCCCGCATATCCGCCCGTGGACCAGCCTCTATGCCGCAACCGAGGACGTGCACGATCCCGTCCGCTTCGAACGCGATGTTCCCTCGGAGAAGCGCCTGCACACCCGCGGCATCGAGGTCGGGCAGATCTTCTATTTCGGGACCAAGTATTCCGAACCGATGAGGGCGGTCGTGGCGGGGCCCGACGGCAACGAACGCCCGGTCCATGGCGGCTCTTATGGAGTCGGCGTTTCGCGCCTAGTCGGCGCCATCATCGAGGCGTTCCATGACGAGGCTGGGATCAAGTGGCCGGAGGCGGTCGCGCCCTTCAAAGTCGTCATCCTCAATCTCAAGCAGGGCGGCGCCGACACCGACGCCGCCTGCGAGCGGCTTTACCGCGAGCTCGGCGCCAAAGGCCTCGACGTGCTCTACGACGATCTCGACCAGCGCCCGGGCGCGAAATTCGCCACCGCCGATCTGATCGGGATTCCTTGGCAAATCCTCGTAGGACCGAAGGGCCTTGCCGAGGGCAAGATCGAGGTCAAGAAGCGCGCCGATGGCAGCCGCGAACTAATGACCGAGGGGGATGCGGTCAAGCGGCTGTGTGGATGAGGCGCGGGCTCGCCACCCTTCTCCCGCAAGGGGAGAGTGCCCGAGCCCGCTGCACGCTTTGTTGGTACTGAAGCCCATCGCGGAAGAGGGCCTGAAACGGCCAGAATCCTGTGAAAATCGGAGGCGGGGAACAGAACGATGGACGAGCCGACCCGCACCCGCCCGTTCGCGCCGTTCGAATGGATGCTCTCGCTGCGCTATCTGCGTTCGCGGCGGCAGGAGGGATTCATCTCGGTCAATGCCGGATTCTCGTTTCTCGGCATCATGCTTGGCGTCGCCACCCTCATCATCGTGATGGCGGTGATGAATGGTTTCCGCAAGGAGCTGCTGGACAAGATCCTGGGCATCAACGGCCACCTCCTGATCCAGCCGCTGGAGCAGCCGCTCACCGATTGGGAGGCTGTGACCGAGCGCATTTCGAAAGTGCCTGGCGTCCTGCTTGCCGCGCCGGTCGTCGAGGGGCAGGCGCTGGCGTCTTCTCCCTTCAATGCGTCGGGCGTACTGGTGCGCGGCGTGCGGGCCGCCGATCTCGCCAAGCTTCCCTCCGTTGCCAGCAACATCCGGCAAGGCACGCTCGAAGGCTTCGACGAAGGGCAGGGCGTGGCGGTCGGCAGGAGGCTTGCCGATCAATTATCGCTGCGGGCGGGCGACAGCGTGACACTGGTCGCCCCGCGCGGCGCGATCACGCCGATGGGCACGACGCCGCGCATCAAGTCGTACCGCATCGCGGCCGTGTTCGAGGTCGGGATGTCGGAATACGATTCCGCGTTCGTATTCATGCCGCTGCCCGAGGCGCAAGCCTATTTCAATCGCGCCGGCGACGTCACGGCGATCGAAGTCTACGTCGATAAGCCGGATCAGATCGATTATCAGCGCAGGCTCATCACCGAGGCCGCGGGACGCCCGATCTTTCTGATCGACTGGCGCCAGCGGAACGCGACCTTCTTCAATGCGCTGCAGGTCGAGCGCAACGTCATGTTCCTCATCTTGACCATCATCGTGATCGTGGCGACATTCAACATCGCCTCCGGCCTGATCATGCTGGTGAAGGACAAAGGCCGCGACATCGGCGTTCTACGCACCATGGGGGTTACCCAGGGCGCGATCATGCGCGTGTTCATGGTCACCGGCGCCTCGGTCGGGGTAGTCGGCACGGTCGTGGGTTTTCTTTTGGCGCTGGTTGTGTGCCTCAACATCGAATCGATCCGCCGTTTTCTGTCGTGGATGACGAATACCGAATTGTTCTCGCCCGAGCTCTATTTCTTGTCGAAACTGCCCGCCGACCTTGATGCCGGCGAGACCACGGCCGTGGTGGTGATGGCCCTCACGCTTTCGCTGCTCGCAACGCTCTATCCCGCTTGGCGCGCGGCACGTCTCGATCCGGTCGAGGCGCTGCGCTATGAGTGATACAGTCAGCGTCGAGACGAGGCCGCAGACCGGTATGCGGGAGAAGGAAGCGCCGCCGATCCTGTTTCTGCACGAGATCGACCGGCATTATCGCCAAGGCGATGTCACGCTGGACATCCTCAAAGGCGCGGAGCTTGCCATCTGGCCGGGTCAATCGGTTGCGCTGATCGCGCCGTCCGGCGCCGGCAAGTCGACGCTACTGCACATCGCGGGCCTGCTCGAGCGTCCCGATTCCGGCGAAGTCTATGTCGATCAAATCGCAACCTCAGCGCTGTCGGATGCCGAGCGCACGCGCATCCGCCGCACCGAGATCGGCTTCGTTTACCAGTTCCATCATTTGCTGATGGAATTTTCCGCGATCGAGAACGTGATCCTGCCGCAGATGATCCGTGGCCTCTCGCGCCAGGAAGCCACGCGCCGCGCCGCCGACCTGCTCGGCTATCTCGGACTGAAGGAGCGCCTCACGCACCGGCCGGCGGAACTCTCCGGCGGCGAGCAGCAGCGGGTTGCGATCGCGCGCGCGGTCGCCAACGCGCCGCGCATTCTGCTGGCCGACGAGCCCACCGGAAACCTCGACCCGCGCACCTCCGGGCACGTGTTCTCCGCGCTCACCCAGCTGGTGCAGGCCTCGGGCCTCGCGGTCGTCGTCGCCACCCACAACATGGACATCGCGGCGCGCATGGACCGGCGCGTGACCATCAAGGACGGGCTCGTGGTCGAGCTGGATTGAGGCCTGAACAAACGGCACGCCATTGACCGGCGACAGCTGCAGCGCATAGTGCCGCAATGGCAGCAGGATGGAACGTGCGCGTCACGAGTTTCGACGCCGAGGGAAAGCCAGGAAATTTGCGGAATTTCCTTGCATACGAGCCTGACAAGGCAAGGGCCGTGGAGCTGGTTCGCAAGCGGACCCCCGTGCGCGAAGGAGAGCAAGCCGAAGCTGTCGCGGAGGCGGCCGCCAACGAATTGCTCGATCAAAGAATGAGGCCAGGCGGCGTAAGGCAGCAGGCCTGACGGCGCCGGCGGCGCCTCAGACCTAGGGACTGGAGTGAGGCAACCGCTCGCCTCCGCGCAACGCGCTTTAGCAGACAACCTTAAGATATTGTGGCAGCTGCACCTTCGGGTCAAAAAGCCCGCTCGCCACAATCGAAAGGCCCTCGCCACTGCGGGCTTGACGTAGAACATAACACGAACTATGTTCACTGCTCGTTCTCGTCCTGGGGGAGTAAGTGACAATGATCCGCGCCGTTGTTGAAGAAGCCGCCACATTGACCTCGCTGGCGCTGTTTTTGGGCATGGTTGCGATCTGGACGCAGGTGATCGCGGCGCTTTGAGTGGGCGGTCGGTCGCCGACGGGCATCGTGGCGCCGTTTTAAGAGCGACGATGTTGGGGACAAGCCGCCCCCAGGCGTCTCGCTCGCGATGGACAGCACCCGCACGCACCCTCACATTCGCAAGCGCATCAGAGAATCGCTGAGGGGTGAATGCCCGGCTTCGTCCATCTGCACGTGCACTCGTCCTATTCCCTGCTCGAAGGCGCCTTGACGATCGGGCGGCTGTGCGAGCTCGCCAAGGCCGACCGGCAACCGGCGCTCGCGCTCACCGACACCGACAACATGTTCGGCGCGCTCGAATTCTCCGACAAGATGGCGGCGGCCGGCATCCAGCCGATCGTCGGTTGCGCGCTCGCGATCGATTTTGCCGATCAAGAGGCCCTCCAGCGCGCCGGAAGTGCGCACCTCGACCGCCCGCGCATCGTTCTGCTGGCGGCGCGCGAGAACGGCTACCGCAGTCTGATGCGGCTCAATTCGCGCGCGTTTCTCGAAACCGCGCCGAGCGAACCGTCGCATGTGTGTCTGTCCTGGCTCGAGGGCGAGACCGAAGGGTTGATCGCCTTAACCGGCGGACCCGGCGGGCCGCTCGATGCGGCGTTTGCCGCCGGGCAGGGCCACCTGGCGCAGGCCCGCTGCGAGGCGCTAGAGCAGCTGTTCGGCGACCGGCTCTACATCGAGCTGCAGCGCCATGGCAGCCGCACGGAACGCAGCATCGAGCCGGCGCTCATTGCGCTCGCCTACGCGCGCGGGATCCCGCTCGTCGCCACCAACGAGCCGCTGTTTGCAACCCAGGACGACTACGAGGCGCATGACGCGCTCATCTGCATCGCCGAAGGGCGCCTGGTGGCGGAAACCGAGCGGCGCCAGTTCACGCCCGAACACCGCTTCAAGACGCGCGCGGAAATGGCCGCGCTGTTTGCCGACCTGCCCGAGGCCGTTGCCTCCACAATCGAGATCGCGCGGCGCTGTGCATTCCGGCCGCGGGTGCAGGCACCGATCCTGCCTCGCTTCTCGGTCGGGGCGGACGGCGCCGCGGTCGACGAGGCAGCCGAATTGCGCAAACGCGCCGAAGCCGGGTTCGAACGCCGCATCAAGGTTCACGGCATCGCGCCCGGGCACACCGTCGAGGAATATCACGAGCGGCTCGCCTTCGAACTCAACGTCATCGAAGGCATGAAATATCCGGGCTATTTCCTGATCGTTTCCGATTTCATCCAGTGGACGAAAGCGCATGGCATTCCGGTCGGGCCGGGCCGCGGCTCAGGCGCAGGCTCGCTGGTCTCCTACGCCCTGACCATTACCGATCTCGATCCCATTCGTTTCGGGCTTCTGTTCGAGCGTTTTCTCAATCCCGAGCGCGTGTCGATGCCGGATTTTGACATCGACTTCTGCCAGGATCGGCGCGACGAAGTCATCAGCTATGTCCAGGAGCGCTACGGCCGCGACCGCGTGGCGCAGATCATCACCTTCGGCACGCTGCAGGCGCGCGGCGTGCTGCGCGACGTCGGCCGCGTGTTGCAGATGCCTTATGGCCAAGTCGACAAATTGTGCAAGCTCGTACCGCAGAACCCGCTCAATCCCGTCACGCTCAACCGGGCGATCGACGACGAGCCGCGGCTGCAGGCGGCGCGCGACAGCGATCCACTGCTCGCGCGCGCCTTCCATATCGCGCAAAAGCTCGAAGGGCTGCACCGCCACGCCTCGACGCACGCCGCAGGCATCGTCATTGGCGAACGGCCGTTGACCGAGATGGTGCCGCTCTATCGCGATCCGAAGTCCAATATGCCGGTGACCCAGTTCAACATGAAGTGGGTCGAGCAGGCGGGATTGGTGAAGTTCGACTTTCTCGGCCTCAAGACGCTCACCGTTCTGGACAAGGCGGCAGCGCTGTTGCGCAAACGCGGGGTCGAGATCGACCTGGCGGCGATCCCGCTCGACGACGAAAAGACCTACGCCACGCTGGCGCGGGCCGAAGCGGTGGGCATCTTCCAGCTGGAAAGTCAGGGCATGCGGCGCGCGTTGCTCGACATGCGGCCGGACCGCTTCGAGGATGTCATCGCGCTGGTTGCGCTCTACCGACCCGGCCCGATGGCCAACATCCCGACCTACTGCGCGCGCAAGCATCGCATGGAGCAGCCCGACTATATCCATCCCCAGCTCGAGCCGATCCTGCGCGAGACCTTCGGCGTCATCGTCTACCAGGAGCAGGTGATGCAGGCGGCCCAGATTCTCGCCGGGTACTCGCTCGGCGAAGCCGACCTGCTGCGGCGCGCGATGGGAAAGAAAATCCGCAGCGAAATGCAGAAGCAGCGCAGCCGGTTCGTCTCCGGCTGCGTCGAGCGCGGCATCGAACACGGTCAGGCCGAAGCGATCTTCGAGTTGCTCGCCCGTTTCGCCGATTATGGCTTCAACAAGAGCCACGCTGCCGCTTACGCGCTCGTCGCCTATCAAACTGCTTTCATGAAGGCGAACTATCCGGTCGAGTTTCTCGCGGCGTCCATGACCCTCGACATGGGCAATACCGACAAGCTTTCCGAATTTCGCGCGGAGGCCGAGCGGCTGGGCGTGAAAATCGAGCCGCCGTCGGTCAGTCGGTCGGGGGTCGATTTCGATGTGGAGGGCGCAACCATCCACTACGCGCTCGCGGCGCTCAAAGGGGTGGGCCGCCAAGCGGTTGAGGCCGTCGTGGAAGCGCGCGGCGAGCGGCCGTTCTCCGACCTCTCCGATTTCGCTGCCCGCGTCAATCCGCATGCGGTGAACAAGCGTGTGCTGGAAAGCCTCGCTGCGGCGGGCGCCTTCGATGCGCTCGAGCCAAATCGCGCGCGCGTATTTGCAGCCGTCGACGCGATGCTTGCGGCCGCACAGCGCACCCATGACGACCTTTCGGTTGGGCAGTCGGAACTGTTTGGCGCCGGCGCGGCGCGCACCCCGCTCGCGCTCGGCCATGTCGAGCCATGGCTGCCGGCCGAGCGGCTGCAGAAGGAGTTTGCCGCCATCGGATTCTTCCTCTCCGGCCATCCACTCGATGACTACGCCGCTACGCTCAAGCGCATGCGGGTGCAGTCGTGGGCCGAGTTTGCGCGCGCCGTGCGCGCGGGCGCGAGTGCCGGCCGCGTTGCGGGCACCGTGGTGGCACGCACTGAGCGGCGCACGCGCACCGGCAGCAAGATGGGCATCATCGAGTTCTCCGATCCCACCGGGCACTACGAGGCGGTCGTGTTCTCGGAGGGGCTCGCGCAGTTCCGCGACCTGCTCGAGCCTGGTGCCGCGGTGCTGTTGATGCTCACGGCGGAACTGCAGGGTGACGACGTGCGTGCGCGCATCCAGATGGCCGAGCCACTCGACCAGGCGGCGGCCAAGCTCGCTAAGGGCCTGCGCGTCTTCCTGCGCGACGAGGCGCCGATCGAGAGCGTGGCCAAGCGGCTTGAAGGTCCAGGCCGCGCGACGACCGACAACGGCGAGGTCGCGCTCGTGCTGATGCTGGGCGAAGGGACCGAGGTCGAGGTGAAGCTCCCTGGCCGGTTCAAGGTCTCGCCTCAGATCGCCGGTGCCATCAAGGCGGTACCCGGCGTGGTATCGGTCGAGGCGGTTTAATCGATCGGCGCTCTTCGCCCTCGATCCTTGCCTCGGCCCATTCATGCCTATATAAGCCCCGGCATCTCACACGCGGACCTTGGCTTCGCAGCCGTCCGGTGGCTCATTCCGACCGCGAGGAAGGAGAGAGCTCACGGGTCCGCGGCGGCTCAACCGGAGAAGAAAATGGCAGTACCGGAATTTTCCATGCGCCAGCTCTTGGAGGCTGGCGTTCACTTTGGCCATCAGGCCCACCGCTGGAACCCGAAGATGGCGGAATACATCTTCGGCATCCGCAACAACATCCACATCATCGATCTCGCGCAATCCGTCCCGATGCTGCACCGCGCGTTGCAGGCGGTGAGCGACACGGTCGCGAACGGCGGGCGCATCCTCTTCGTCGGCACCAAACGCCAGGCGCAGGATGCCATCGCCGACGCCGCCAAGCGCTGCGCGCAGTATTACGTCAATTCGCGCTGGCTCGGCGGCACCCTCACCAACTGGAAGACCATCTCGCAATCGATCTCGCGATTGCGCAAGCTCGACGAGATGCTCTCCTCAGGGGAGGCCACGGGCTACACCAAGAAAGAGCGCCTCACGCTGCAGCGCGAGCGCGACAAGCTCGACCGTGCGCTCGGCGGCATCAAGGACATGGGCGGCCTTCCCGACCTGCTGTTCGTGATCGATACCAACAAGGAGGACATCGCGATCAAGGAGGCGCGGCGTCTCGGTCTGCCCGTCGCCGCCGTGGTCGACACCAACTGCGACCCCGACGGCATCAGCTATGTCGTGCCCGGCAATGATGACGCCAGTCGCGCCATCACGCTCTATTGCGATCTCGCGGCGAAGGCCGCCATCGACGGCATATCGCGCGCGCAAGGCGAACTTGGGATCGACACGGGCGCCGCGGCCGAACCGATCGTGGAAGAGCTGCCGGCGCCCGCCGAGGGGCCCGGCTACGAGGTGCTGTCCGGCCCGCGCGGCGTCGCCGACGATCTCACGAAGCTTCACCATGTATCGCCCACCATCGAGAAGAAGCTCAACGATCTCGGGATCTTCCACTACTGGCAGATTGCAGGGCTCGGGTCCGACGCTGCCCGCAAGATCGGCGAGGAAGTTGGACTGCCCGGCCGGGTGGAAGGCTGGATCGCGCAGTCGAAAGAGCTGAGCCCAGAGTAGCGCGCTCATGCCCCGCTTGGTTCGGGCGGGTCTTTGTCACGGTGAGGCGAGGAACACAGCCGCGCGCGTGCTGGTCCGAGCTGTGGCTTTCAAAGCGCCGCTTGTGGTGACGAACGCGGAGAGGACAAGGAATTTTAGAGATGGCCAACATCACGGCGCAAATGGTCAAAGAGCTGCGCGAGCGCACGGGCGCGGGCATGATGGACTGCAAGACTGCGCTGCAGGAAACCGGCGGCGAGATGGAGCAAGCCGTCGATCTGCTGCGCAAGCGGGGGCTCGCCAAAGCCGCTAAAAAGGCCGGCCGCATCGCGGCCGAAGGCCTCATCGGCGTGGCGGTCGACGAGTCCAAGGGTGTTGTGGTCGAGGTGAACTCGGAAACCGATTTCGTCGCTCGCAACGATCTGTTCCAGGGTCTGGTGAAGATGATCGCGAATGTCGCGCTGAGCGTCGGCACCGACGTGGAGAAGATCAAGGCCGCCAAAGTCGGCGATATCACGCTTGCGGAGGGCATTGGCGACACCATCGCCAAAATCGGTGAGAACATGTCGCTGCGACGGGCATCGTCGCTTTCGGTCGCAAATGGCGTCATTGGTAGCTACGTCCACAATTCCGTCGACCAAGACCTCGGCAAGATCGGAGTCATGGTGGCGCTGGAATCGAACGCCAAGAGCGACGAGCTCAAGCGCTTCGGCCGTATGCTTGCAATGCATGTCGCCGCCTCCAATCCGCAGGCGATCGATCCTTCCGGTCTCGATCCAGATGTCGTTCGGCGGGAGAAGGAGGTGCTTGCAGACAAGTACAAAGCCCAGGGAAAACCCGCGAATGTGATCGACAAGATCGTCGAATCCGGGCTCAAGACTTTCTACAAGGAGGTATGCCTGCTCGATCAGGCCTACATCCATGATCCGGACAAGACCGTTTCCCAGGCGATCAAAGAAGCCGAGGGCAAAGTGGGCGCGCCGATCAAGGTGACGGGCTTTGTCCGTTATGCGCTGGGCGAGGGCATCGATCGGCCGGAGAACGATTTCGGCGGCGAGGTGGCGGCACTCGTCAAACCGAACTGAGCGCGCCGGCGATGCGAGCGGCCGTGCGCCGGCGGTCAAGCGCGGGAGATGCCATGACCAAACCCGTCTACCGGCGCGTCGTGGTGAAGGTCTCCGGCGAGGCTCTGATGGGCCCCGATCGATTCGGCATCCATCAGCCAACGCTGGACCGGATCGCGGCCGACCTCTTGGCCTCGCGCGGTCTCGGCGTGGCGCTCGCCGTCGTGGTCGGCGGCGGCAACATCTTTCGTGGCGTGAACGTCTCCGAACAAGGCACCCCGCGCGTCACCGGCGACATGATGGGAATGCTCGCGACCGTCATGAACGCGCTCGCGCTCGAGAGCGCGATCGAAAGGACGGGGCTGCCAGCTCGCACCATGTCGGCGCTGGGCATGCCGCAAGTGTGCGAGACCTACGAGCGCTGCCGCGCGTTGCGCCACATCGAACAGGGGCGTGTGGTGCTGCTGGCAGGCGGAACCGGCAATCCGTTCTTCACCACCGATACCACAGCCGTGCTGCGCGCGGCCGAGCTGGGCGCCGAGGCAGTGCTCAAAGCCACCGACGTCGACGGCGTCTATAGCGCGGACCCCAAGCAGGACAGAGCCGCCAAGCGCTACGACCACTTGACTCACCAGGAGGCGCTCGAGCGCAACCTGAAAGTGATGGATAGTACCGCCTTCGCGCTTGCTCGGGCAAACCGTATGCCTATCATCGTATTCTCGATCCGCGAAAAGGGAGCGATCGCGGCGGTGCTGCGCGGAGAAGGGCGCTCCACCGTCGTCGGCAGTTGACGCGGTCTCGCTACCACGTCACGCGAAAATCAAGACATGGATCGACCAATTTATTCGAGGGAACGCCATGGCAAACCCGACGCACGACATCAACGAGATCAAGCGCCGCATGCAGGGCGCAATCCAGTTGCTGAAACAGGAATTGGGTGGACTGCGCACGGGACGCGCCTCGGCGAGCCTGCTCGAACCGGTACACGTCGAGGCCTACGGCACCCGCATGCCGCTGAACCAAGTCGCGACCATCAGCGTGCCGGAACCCCGACTTATCTCGGTGCAGGTGTGGGACAAATCGATGGTGCACGCCGTCGAAAAGGCAATCGCCGCCTCTGATCTAGGTCTTACACCATCGACCGAAGGCCAGGTGCTGCGCCTGCGTATTCCTGAACTCAACGAAGAACGGCGCAAGGAGCTGGTCAAAGTCGCGCACAAATACGCCGAGGCGGCACGCGTTGCCGTGCGGCACGTCCGGCGCGACGGCCTTGACGTGCTCAAGCGGCTCGAAAAGGATCACAAAATCAGCGAAGACGAGGGCAAGCGCTCGTCCGAGCAAGTGCAGAAGGCGACGGATGAAGCCATCGCCGAGGTCGACAAGATGTTGGCCAACAAGGAAAAGGAAATCCTCACGGTGTGAGGTTTAGCGGATGCCGAAGAGCGGGCCGCTGCGCACTGCCGAGATCGGCGATTTCGCCGTGCCGCGGCACGTTGCCATCATCATGGACGGCAACGGACGCTGGGCAGCGGCGCGTGGACTGCCGCGCGCGGAAGGGCATCGCCGTGGGGTTGAAGCGCTACGCCGCACCGTGCGTGCCGCCGGCGATCTCGGAATAGGCTTTCTCACCATCTTTTCGTTCAGCGCCGAGAATTGGGCGCGACCGCCCACCGAGATTCGCGAGCTGATGGCGCTGTTGCGCCGCTTCATTCGTCACGATCTTGCGGATCTGCATCGCCGCGGCGTGCGTGTACGCGTGATCGGCGAGCGCGAGGATCTCGACCCCGACATTCGGCGGCTGCTCGAGGAAGCAGAAGAGTTGACCAAGAGCAATAACAGGCTCGTCCTCGTCGTCGCCTTCAACTACGGTGCACGGCAGGAGATTGCGCGAGCGGCCCGCCGCATGGCAGCCGCCGTCGCGGCCGGGGATTTCCCGGTGAGCGCCATCACTGCCGACAAGCTCGCCAGTTACCTCGACGCGCCCGACTTGCCCGATCCCGACCTCATCATCCGCACCAGCGGCGAGCAACGGCTCTCCAATTTCCTGCTGTGGCAAGCGGCCTATAGCGAGCTCGTGTTCGTGCCGGCCTATTGGCCCGATTTTGACCGTGCTGCGCTCGAAAGCGCGATTAACGAGTATCGACGGCGCGAACGTCGCTTCGGCGGTCTCGCCGCGCGGACCGGGTCGTAACCCGTGGCGGACGCGCAGCAGCCATTGCGCGCCGGCTGGCTTGGCAGCGAGCTTGCGCTGCGGGTCTGCTCGGCATTGGTGCTGGTGCCGCTCGCGATCGGTACAGCCTATCTCGGCGGATGGCCGTTCGTCCTGTTCTGGGGCGCAGCAGCAATGGGCGTGCTGTGGGAATGGATCGCGCTGGTGGCACGAAGCGACCAGCGATCCGTGCTGCTGACCGGCGGCGCCTCGCTTGCGCTTGCTGTCGCCCTCGTGGCCACCGGACATCTCTTGGCAGCGGTCGTTGTATTGGCCATGGGCGCCATAGGCGCAGCATCCCTGGCACTGGCGGAGCGGCGGATCTGGGTCGCCGGCGGCATTCCCTATGCTGGCGCGCTTGCGCTGGCGCCCATCGTGCTGCGGGCCGACGACGAGGATGGCTTCCTTGCCATGATTTTTTTGTTCGCAATCGTCTGGGCTACCGACATCGGCGCCTACTTCGTGGGCCGCGCGCTCGGCGGCCCAAAGCTCGTGCCGCAAGTGAGTCCGAACAAGACCTGGGCCGGAGCGCTGGGCGGCTTGATCGCTTCGGTCGTGGTCGCTGTCGCAGTCGCAAAAGTGGCGGCGCTGACCGCATTGTTTGCCCTTGCCATGCTCGCCGTCGTGCTATCGGTCTTCGCGCAGGGGGGAGATTTGTTCGAGTCCTTCCTCAAGCGCCGGTTCCATGCCAAGGACTCCAGTCGTCTCATCCCCGGACACGGCGGGCTAATGGATCGTCTCGACGGCTTCGTGAGCGCCAGCGCCGCCGCTGCCCTGATCGGACTGGCGCGCGGTGGCTTCGAGGCCCCGAGCCACGGCCTGTTGGTATGGTGACTTGATGAAGTCTGAGATTTTGCGCGCGGCGTTGAATCGGGCTCCCGCGGAGCGCACGGTCACCATCCTGGGCGCCACCGGCTCGATCGGGGCGAGCACCGTCGATCTGCTCAAGCGCGAGCGCAAACGCTTTCGCATCGAGGCGGTGAGCGCCAACAAGAACGCGGCTGCGCTCGCCGCGGTCGCGCGCGAACTTGGTGCACGTTTTGCCGCGATCGGCGATCCCACCGCCTACGGCGAGCTCAAAAGCGCGCTCTCCGGAACCGGAATCAAGGCGGCTGCGGGCGAAAGCGGGTTGCTCGAGGCGGCCGAGCGGCCGGCGGAATGGGTGATCGGAGCGATCACCGGCGCGGCCGGACTCAAGCCGACGCTCGCCGCCGCCGAGCGCGGCGCGATCGTCGCTCTCGCCAACAAGGAAACGCTGGTATGCGCCGGCGCGCTGTTCATGCGCCGCGCAGCGGCGGCGGGCGCGACCGTGTTGCCGGTCGATTCGGAGCATAACGCCCTGTTTCAGGCGATGAGCGGGAGTCGGCGCGAGGACGTACGGCGCGTGATCCTCACCGCCTCCGGGGGCCCATTCCGGACCGCCACTGCCGAGGCGGTGAGGACGGCTACCGTGGAGCAAGCGCTCAAGCACCCCAACTGGTCGATGGGGGCGAAGGTCACGATCGATTCGGCAACTTTGATGAACAAAGGACTGGAACTCATTGAGGCCCATCATCTTTTCGCGCTCGCGCCGGAGCAAATCGACGTCCTGGTGCATCCCCAATCCATCGTGCACAGCCTGGTCGAGTTTTGTGACGGCTCGCTCATTGCGCAGCTGGGGAGTCCAGACATGCGCATCCCGATCGCCTATTGCCTGGCTTGGCCTGAGCGCATTGTGGGGCCCGCCGCGCGGCTCGATCTCGCGCGCGCGGCGACATTGACGTTCGAGGAGCCCGATCTGGCGCGTTTTCCGGCCTTGACTCTGGCGCGGCGCGCGCTGGAGGCGGGCGGGGCGGCACCCACGGTGCTCAACGCCGCCAACGAGGTAGCAGTGGCGGAATTTCTCGCGCGCCGGCTGCGTTTTGCCGGCATACCGGTCTTGGTCGAGGCCACACTCGAGGCGGCCTTATCCCGAAATTGGACCGCAGAGCCCCAAAGCGTCGACGAGGCACTATTTATTGACCATAATACGAGATTGTTGACGCGGTCGCTCTTGCCCGAAATTGCCGCAAAGGCACCGTAGAACTTGGTGTTCGCTTAACTGGGTCGGGACGGGCGAGGAAAATCACTGATGAACTTGGACTTTTTGGCCGGAATCAACGCGCTGGGAGGCGGCGTGCTCGGCTACCTCATCCCGTTTTTGTTCGTCTTGACCGTGGTCGTGTTCTTCCACGAACTCGGGCACTTCTTGGTAGCCCGCAGGTGCGGCGTCCGGGTCTTGGTTTTCTCGATCGGATTTGGTCCTGAGCTGTTCGGCTTCAATGACCGCCATGGCACTCGCTGGAAGCTGTCCGCTATCCCACTCGGCGGATATGTAAAATTTTTCGGCGACGAGAACGCTGCAAGCGTTCCCGATCCGGTGGCGCTTGCCGCCATGAGTGAAGAGGACCGCCGGCACAGCTTTGTTCATCAGTCGGTGGGACGCAGGGCCGCCATTGTGGTTGCGGGCCCAGTGGCCAATTTCCTTCTCGCCGTCGTGATCTTCGCCGCGCTCTTCATGGTGTTTGGCAAGCCGAGCACGTCACCCCGCGTCGATGCGGTCCAGCCCGGGAGCGCTGCTCAGGCGGCCGGCTTCCAGCCGGGCGATTTGGTTTTGACCATCAACGGAAGGCCGATCGAGAGCTTTCCCGATATGCAGCAGATCGTGAGCACCAGCGCGGGCGAGATGCTGACGTTCGAGGTCGACCGCGGCGGGGTGAAGGTCGAGCTCAAAGCCGTTCCCGCGCTCAGGGAATCCAAGGATCGATTCGGCAACGTCCATCGCATTGGCGTGCTTGGTATTACCCGCTCGCCGTCGCCGGACGACACGCATTTCCAGCCGGTCGGGCCCGGGAAAGCGCTTGAGCTTGGCGTGCAAAGGACGTGGTTCGTGGTGGAACGGACGCTGTCCTATATCGGCGGCGTCATCTCGGGCCGCGAGGCTGCCGATCAGCTTGGGGGTCCGATTCGGATCGCCCAAGTGTCGGGGCAGGTGGCGACCGAGGGGCTCTCGTCATTGTTCAGTCTCACTGCGGTGCTGTCGGTCTCGATCGGCTTGCTCAATCTCTTTCCGGTCCCGCTGCTCGATGGGGGCCACCTGCTGTTCTACGGAATCGAGGCAGTCAGGGGAAAGCCACTATCGGAGCGCGCTCAAGAAGTGGGATTCCGGATCGGGCTCGCGATCGTTGTCATGTTGATGATCTTTGCGACGTACAACGACCTTCTCCATCTCGCCGCCCAATGGACGGCGTCGTAGGGAGACTGCAACTTTTCGGGGGTAAAGTGGTAGGGCTGGGTTACGCAACAGGTGAGGGTGTTGGTACGAGCGGCTAGCTCGTACATGCGTTGTGGGGTAGGGACGACCTTTTCGTGCGGTACCTGAGTTTGTGAGGTGCCCAAAGGGGAACGACAAAGGGCGCGTGGGGGATGAAACTTCGTCAGTGGCTTGTTCGAGGGCTTGGCCTCGTCTGCCTCGTCCTCGGGGGAGGCGTATTGAGTGGTGGCGTCGTGTCGCTCACCGCGTGTTCTGCCTATGCTCAAGCGCCAATCGTCAGTTCCATCGTCGTGCAAGGCAATCAGCGGGTCGAGGCTGACACCATCCGCTCCTATTTCCGCCCGGGGCCAAATGGGCAGCTGGGTGCCTTCGAAATCGATGAAGGCGTCAAGGCGCTGATCTCCACCGGTCTTTTCCAAGACGTCCGTTCCAGCATCCAGGGCGGGCGGCTGGTCATCACCGTCACGGAAAATCCGGTCATCAACCGCATCGCTTTCGAGGGCAACAAGAAGGTCAAGGACGAGCAGCTCAAGTCTGAAATCCAGTCGAAGGAGCGTGGCACGCTCTCTCGTCCCGTCGTGCAGGCCGACACCGCCCGCATCGTCGAAGTGTACCGCCGCAGCGGACGTTTCGACGTTCGCGTCGAACCTAAGATCATCGAGCTGCCGAACAACCGCGTCGATCTCGTGTTCGAGGTTACCGAGGGCGTAAAGACCGGCGTCAGGCTCATCCAGTTCGTCGGCAACCGCGCCTATTCGTCCTATCGCCTCAGGGACATCATCAAGACCTCTGAGACCAGCTGGTTTCTCTCGTTCCTCCAGACCGGCGATATCTACGATCCTGACCGGATCGAGGCTGATCGTGAGCTGTTGCGCAGATTCTACCTCAAGCACGGCTACATCGACGTGCGCATCGTCTCCGCAGTCGCGGAATTTGATCCCACCCGAAACGGTTTCGTGATCACCTTCACGATCGAGGAGGGCGAGCAGTATCGGGTCGGAGCGGTCGACGTGCAGTCGATGATTCGGTCGCTCGACCCCTCATGGCTGAGGGTGAAGCTGCGGATCTATCCCCGCGATGTCTACAATGCCGAGGCGGTCGAAAAGACCGTCGAAGACATGACCATCGAAGCCGCGAGGCAGGGTTTTGCCTTCGCGACGGTGCGCCCGAGCGCGACGCGCGACGCACAAACGCACACCGTCAACCTCGTCTTCACCGTCACGGAGGGGCAACGGGTTTACATCGAGCGGATCAATATCCGCGGCAACACGCGCACGCGCGATTACGTGATTCGGCGCGAATTCGACCTGGCGGAAGGAGATGCGTACAACCGCGCGCTCGTCAATCGGGCCGAGCGACGCCTGAAGAATCTCAGCTATTTCAAGACCGTGAAGATTACGGCCGAACCGGGATCGGCTCCCGATCGCGTCATTCTCAACGTGGACCTCGAGGAGCAGTCGACCGGCGAATTCTCCGTCTCGGGCGGGTATTCGACCGCGGACGGATTCCTGGGAGAAGTCAGCGTCGCGGAACGCAACCTGCTCGGCCGCGGGCTGTTCGGGAAAATCGCGCTGCAATACGGCCAGTACACGAAGGGCGCCCAACTCTCGTACGTGGATCCATATTTCCTCGGCTATCGCGTGGCGCTGGGCATCGATGTGTTCTACAAACAGCAACTGCCGACGAGCTACGTCTCGTATGAGACCCAGACGATCGGCTTTGGCACGCGGCTGGGCTTCACGCTGCGCGAAGATCTCGGTCTGCAGCTACGCTATTCGCTCTATCAGCAGAAAATCACGCTCGCGCCGAATCTGATGAACTGTAACAACATCAATCCGGATTTCGTGAACACCTTCCCGACCCCCGATAAGATCAACACGACGCCGGCGCTCACGCCGCCCCTGGGATATGCGGGTATTGCGAACTGCTATTCCGACGGCGAGGCGTCGCTTGCGGTCAAAAGCGGGGTGGCGAACGGCCCGGTTCTGACCTCGCTGGTCGGCTACACGCTTACGCACAACACGCTCGACAACAACCGCAATCCGACGGCGGGGCTGCTGGCGGAGTTCAGGCAAGATTTCGCCGGCGTTGGCGGCGACGTGAGGTTCGTCCGCACCACGACCGACCTCTACAACTATCGCGAGGTGTTTCCTGACATCATCGGCCTCGTGCATCTGCAGGGCGGGCAGATCGCGGGGTTGGGCGGCGGCCTTCGCATGTTGGATCATTTCCAGATGGGCCCCAATCTGGTGCGCGGATTTGCGCCGGCCGGCATTGGACCGCGCGACCAGACGCAGTTTCCCTTCACTGGAATTTACGGCGACGCGCTCGGCGGCACCTACTATTGGGGTGCGAGCTTCGAGCTGCAGACCCCGCTTTACTTCCTGCCCAAGGATGCGGGGATCAAGGTCGCCGCATTCGCCGACGCGGGCTCGCTATGGAATTACGTCGGCCCGACAACCTTCCCGGCCACCGGCGAGGTTATCTCGGGTAATAGCTGCCCGACCTTTGGTCCCGGAATCGCCAACTCGGTGCCGTGCCCGATCGACAATGGGATGCATGTTCGCACCTCGGTCGGAGTGGGAGTCATTTGGGAATCGCCGTTCGGACCACTACGTTTCGACTATTCGTTCCCGCTCACGAAGGAACCGTACGACCGGGTTCAGCAGTTCCGCTTCGGCGGCGGCACGAAATTCTGATCCCGCCCTGCGGGGCCGCGATTGGTACGGGCATGACCGAGCCCTTTTTCTTCAATCGGGGAGGCGGGCTCAGCGTGCGCGAGATCGCCGCCCTTACGGGCGCCAAGCCGCGGCCCGGTGCCGATCTCGACCGTCGCATTACCGGGATTGCAGCGCTCGATCAGGCGGCCCCCAGCGATCTCGCATTCCTCGACAAGGCCAAGTACGTGCCCCAGTTGTCCCTCAGCGCTGCGGGGGCTTGCTTGATGTCGGAGCGATACGCCGCTCGCGCTCCCGCCCATGTCAGCGTGCTCTGCGTCGCCGAGCCGTATCGCGCCTTTGTCGAGGTCGCGCGGGCGCTGTTTCCCGACGCTTTGCGACCATCGTCCTTGTTCGAGGCGAGCGGCGTCGCAGTCGGCGCTTTCGTTCATCCGAGCGCGCGCATGGAAAACGGCGTGACCGTGGACCCCGGCGCCGTCATCGGCCCGCGTGCCGAAATCGGCACGGGCACCGTGATCAACGCCGGCGCCGCGATCGGACCCAAGGTGCGCATCGGGCGCCACTGCAGCATCGGTGCCAATGCCTCGATCACCAATAGCCTCATCGGCGATCGCGTCGTGATCCATCCCGGCTGCGCCATCGGTCAGGACGGATTCGGCTATATCATGGGAGCGGCGGGTCACCGCAAGGTCCTGCAGATCGGCCGCGTCATCATTCAGGACGATGTGGAGATCGGAGCCGGGACCACCATCGATCGCGGCGCCAATCGCGACACCGTGATCGGCGAGGGCACCAAGATCGACAACCTGGTGCAGATCGGACACAATGTGAGGATCGGCCGTCACTGCATCATCGTCTCGCAGTGCGGAATTTCCGGCAGCGTCGTCATCGAGGATCGCGTCATCCTGGCCGGACAGGTGGGGCTTGCGGACAATGTGACGATCGGCGAGGGCGCGATCATCGGGGCGAGGAGCGGTGTGATGTCCGACGTGCCGGCGGGCGAGAAGTGGTTCGGCTATCCGGCCATGCGCGGCCGCGAGTTTCTTCGCAGTATGATGACATTGCGCCACTGGGTGAGCAAAACCGATGCCGCCGATAACGGCGATGATGAGAGCCCTGACGATGGTGCCGCGCAAGGCTCCGACGGCCGACGAAAGCGCAAGCGGTGAGCAAGACGGCGACCACCCTCGAGGCAGCCGATATCGCAGCGATCCTCAAAGCGCTGCCGCATCGGTATCCGTTCCTCATGGTCGATCGCATCGTCGACATGCGCGACGATGAAGCCGCAGTCGGGATCAAGAACGTCACTATCAATGAGCCGCAATTCCTCGGACACTTCCCGGGCAACCCGGTGTTTCCCGGCGTGTTGCTCGTCGAGGGCATGGCGCAGACCGCAGGCGCGATTTGCGTGCTATCGCAGATGGGCGGCGGTCATCCAAAGCGGGTCTATTTTCTGACGATCGACAAGGCCAAGTTCCGCAAGCCGGTGGTGCCGGGCGATACCATCGAGTACCACGTCAAAAAGATCGCCCGAAAAAAGAACATGTGGTGGTTTCGGGGCGAGGCGAAGGTCGCCGGACAAACGGTCGCCGAGGCCGAAGTCGGTGCCATGGTTGCGTGAGGTCGGCGATGGCGACAATCGATCCAACCGCCCGGATCGGCCCGGGGGCGGTGATCGGTGAAAATGTATCGATCGGGCCGTATTGCGTCATCGGCCCCCACGTCCGGATCGGCGACGGTTGCAAGCTCCTGGCCCACGTTCATGTCACCGGCCATACGACGATCGGCCCGCGCACCGTGCTTTATCCCTTCGCTTCGCTCGGAACTCCGCCGCAATCGGTCAAGTATCGCGGCGGGCCGACCCGACTGGTGATCGGCGCCGACTGCGATATCCGCGAAGGCGTCACCATGAATATCGGGACCGAGGACGATCGCGGCGTGACCGAAGTCGGGGACCGCTGCTGGCTCATGGTCGGCTCCCACGTCGGCCATGATTGCAAGGTGGGCAACGATGTGATCTTTGCCAACAACGTCGTCCTGGGTGGGCACGTGACGATCGGCAATTTCGCGGTGTTCGGCGGCCAAGCAGCCGTGCGTCAGTTCGTGCGCGTCGGCGAAGGCGCCATGGTGGTGGGGCTGAGCGGGGTGCGTGCCGACGTGATCCCCTTCGGCCTGGTCCAGGGTCCGCTTGCCGATCTGATCGGCCTCAACGTGGTCGGTATGCGGCGGCGCGGGTCCAGCAAGGCCGAAATCCATCGGCTGCGACGGGCCTATGAAGCCATGTTCTTCGGCAGCGGGACGTTTCGCGAGCGGCTCGATAAGGTTTATCCGTTCCGGCTCACGACCGCTGACCATGGCCATCCGCCGCGCCGCCAGTGGCGAGGAAGCATGAGCGAGCCAGCGGTGGGCCACACGGCAGACGGCGGTCCGCTGGCGATCATCTGCGGCGGCGGAAGCCTGCCGTTTGCCGTCGCCGACGCGGTGCGCAAGCGCGGGCGTCGCGTGGTGCTTTTCGCCATTCGCGGTTGGGCGGATGCAAAACGGCTCGAGGCCTACCCACACCACTGGGCGGCGCTCGGCCAATTCGGCGCGTTCTGCCGGCTTGCGCGCCGGGAAGGCTGCCGCGATGTCGTTTTCATCGGCTCGATCGTGCGTCCGGCGATCTGGAGGATCAGACCCGACTTCAAGACGCTCCGGCTGCTGCCGCGAGTCCTCGGTATCTTCCGCGGCGGTGACGATCACCTGCTCAAGGGCGTCGCGTCGATTTTCGAAGAGCACGGGTTCAGGCTCCTTGGAGCACACGCAGTCGCCCCGGAAATCCTGATGCCGGAAGGAACGCTCGGGCGTGAGCGCCCCAGCGACCGCGATCATGCCGATATTGCCAAAGGCCTCGCTCTACTCAACGCCTCGAGTCCGTTCGACGTCGGCCAAGCGGTGGTCGTGGCGGATGCGCGCGTGCTGGCGATCGAGGCCGCGGAGGGAACCGACTGCATGCTCGCGCGCATCGCGGACCTTCGCCAAAGCGGGCGCATTGCCGTGGCCTCCGGCCGCGAGCGCATCAGCGCGACCGCGGACCGTGCGCGGCTGTTCGTCCTCGGCGTGCGCGAGCAGGCGGCCGAGCGATGACCGCACGGCCCGCGCATCCGTCTGAATTTGTCTTTCTCGTCGCCGCCGAGGAGTCGGGTGATCGGCTCGGCGCCGCGCTGATGCGGGCGCTGCGGGAGCGCACCGCGGGACAGGTGCGCTTTGCCGGGGTGGGCGGCCGGGAGATGGCGGCGGAAGGGATCGCGAGCCTTTATCCGATCGATGACCTTCCGCTGATCGGCTTCAGCGCGATCCCGCGACGGCTTCCAAAGATCCTGCGGCTCATGCGTTTCACCGCCAAGGCCGTGGTGGCACGGCACCCGCACGTGCTCGTCATCATTGACAGTCCCGGCTTCACCCGGGGCATTGCGCGACGGGTGCGCGCCGCCGATCCGACGATTCCGATCGTCGAATACGTCTCGCCCTCGGTCTGGGCCTGGCGGCCGGGACGCGCCAGGGTCATGCGGGCCTACATCGACCACATCCTGGCGCTGCTGCCGTTCGAGCCCGCGGTACACCAGCGGCTGGGCGGGCCGCCCTGCACCTATGTCGGCCATCCGCTGATCGAAGAGGTCGGAAACCTGCGTCCAAACGCCGAGGAGACGCGTCGTCGTCTCGCCGATCCGCCGGTATTGCTGATGCTGCCGGGAAGCCGCTCCGGCGAGCTTGACCGACTGCTGGCCATCTTTGCCGAGGCTGTGGCGCTCGTGCGCGAGCACGTGGGATCACTCGAACTGATCGTGGCGACCGTCCCGCATCTTGCCGGTGCGATCCGCGAAGCCAGCGCACAGTGGCCGCTGCGCCCGCGGATCGTGGTCGAGAAGGCGGACAAGCAGGCGGCATTCCGTATTGCCACCGCGGCGCTCGCGAAGTCCGGCACGGTCACGCTCGAGCTTGCGCTAGCCGGGGTGCCGATGATCGCCGCCTACAAGGTATCGGCGATTGAATACATCGCGGTGGGACGAGGAATTCTGAAGCGAATTCCTTCGATCATCCTGACCAACCTGCTGCTCGGCGAGAACGCGGTGCCGGAGCTGCTGCAGCAAAATTGCACCGCGGAAAATCTCGCCGCGGCGCTGCGGCCGCTGCTCCGCGATACGCCGGAGCGCCGCCGCCAAATCGAGGCGTTCGCCCGGCTTGATTCTATTATGGAGGTGGGATCGAGCGCCCCCGCTCTGCGGGCCGCCGACATCGTGCTCGCCGAGGCCCGGCGCGCAGTCAAAACTCCGCTCACTCCCGCGAAAGCGGGGATCTAGGGGCTAAAAGGCCTGGTCCCCGCTTCCGCGGGGGGCACGAGCCGAGGAGAGGTGCTGAGGCCGAGCGAGATCCGAGGCGCTAGAGGCTGTTCATTTGCGGCGCGAGATCGGCACGTAGTCGCGCTGCGTGGCACCCGTGTAGAGCTGGCGTGGACGCCCGATCTTTTGGTGCGGGTCCTCGATCATTTCCTTCCACTGCGAAATCCAGCCGACGGTGCGGGCAACCGCGAACAGAACGGTGAACATCGTGGTGGGAAAGCCCATCGCCTTGAGCGTGATGCCGGAATAGAAGTCGATGTTGGGATAGAGCTTCTTCTCGACGAAGTAGTCGTCGTGCAGGGCTACCCGCTCGAGCTCGAGCGCGACGTCCAGCAGCGGGTCGTCCTTGGCGCCGATCTCGTTCAGCACCTCATGGCAGGTCTTCTGCATGATTTTCGCGCGCGGGTCATAATTTTTGTAGACTCGGTGGCCGAACCCCATCAGCCGAAAGCTGTCGTTCGGGTCTTTGGCCCGGCGGATGTATTGTGGGATGCGTTCGGGTTTGCCGATTTCGCGCAGCATGTTCAGCGCAGCTTCGTTGGCGCCGCCATGGGCTGGCCCCCACAGACACGCACAGCCGGCCGCGATGCAGGCGAAGGGATTGGCGCCCGAGGAACCGGCGAGCCTGACCGTTGAGGTCGAGGCATTCTGCTCGTGATCGGCGTGCAAGATGAAGATGCGGTCCATCGCCCGGGCGAGCACGGCATTGGGCTTGTACTCCTCGCATGGCACGGCGAAGCACATGCGCAGGAAATTCGTCGCATAGTCGAGGTCGTTCTTCGGATAGATGAAGGGCTGGCCGATCGAATATTTGTAAGCCATCGCCGCGATCGTCGGCATTTTTGCAATCATGCGGATCGAGGCAATCATCCGCTGGGTCGGATCGGAGATGTCGGTCGAGTCGTGATAGAACGCCGAGAGCGCGCCGACGCAGCCCGTCATGACCGCCATCGGGTGTGCGTCACGCCGGAAGCCCTGATAAAACCGGCTCATCTGCTCGTGCACCATAGTGTGGTGCGTAACGCGATTGTCGAAGTCGGCCTTCTGTGCGGCGGTGGGAAGCTCGCCGTAGAGCAGGAGATAGCAGGTCTCAAGAAAGTCGCCGTGCTCGGCCAGCTGTTCGATCGGATACCCGCGATAGAGCAGGATGCCTTCATCGCCGTCGATATACGTGATCTTCGACTCGCAGCTGCCGGTCGAGGTGTAGCCGGGGTCGTACGTGAACATCCCGGTCTCGGCGTAGAACTTGCCGATATCGATCACCGCAGGGCCGATCGTTCCGTCGTAGATCGGGAACGTGGTCTCCTTGTCGCCGACGACGAATTTGCCGGATTTGATGTTGGCGCCGGTCTTCGCATCCATGATCGAGCCCTCGGTTGTGT
>WNFU01003811.1_pt1 | contig 33120 bp, 19 predicted proteins | sample 5400121 | NCBI WGS metagenome assembly WNFU01 (sample SAMN13153360, study PRJNA577476) | soil metagenome | isolation source: 100 cm soil or saprolite under grassland replicate 1 | place: USA:California | collected 2016-06-15
CTCCTATCGACGGCGGGGCTTCCGCCTTCGCTGAAGCTTCGGCGGACAGGAAAGCCCCGCCACTCCAGACCTCGCCAGCGCCTCATGTGATCAGCAGTGGCGGGGCTAAAGCCCCGCCACTCCAGACCTTGCCGGCGCCTAATGTGACCGGTAGCAGCGGGGCTAAAGCCCCGGCACTCCAAACCGCGCCGGCGCCTAATGTGACCAGTAGCGGCGGGGCTAAAGCCCCGCCACTCCAGACCTCACCGGCGCTTAATGTGACGGGTAGCGGCGGGGCTTTGGTCCCGCCACCACAGACCTCGCCAGCGCTTAATGTGACCGGTAGTGGCGGGGCTTTAGCCCCGCCGGCTCCGCCGGCCGGTGTGACCCGGCGGCAACTCGCGGGGCTTGTCTCCGCGCCGCTCGTTTGCCTTGCGTTGTGGTTTCTCCCCACACACGAGTCGATCGTCGCGCAGCATGCGATTGCGATCGCTGCGCTGACGATCGTGCTGTGGATCACGGAGGCCGTCGATCACGCGACGGCGGGCTTGATCGGTTTGTCGCTGTTCTGGGCGAGCGGCGTCGGGACGCTCAATCAGATCTTCTCGGGCTTCGTCGGCGAAACGCCGTGGTTTCTGCTGGGCGCGCTGCTCATCGGCGCCATGGCGTCCAAGTCGGGGCTGGCACAGCGCGTCGCTTTCGCCGTTACTTCCAGGACTGGCAGCTCGTACTCGCGCCTGCTCCTCGGATTCATCATTGTCGACTTCCTCCTGACGTTCGTGGTGCCCTCAGGCCTCGCACGCGTCACGATCCTCGGCGCCATCGCAATCGGCGTCGTGGAAGCCTTCAAGGTCGGGCCGAAGAGTCACATCGGACGTGGCTTGTTCATCATCATCACGTATGCCGCCACGATCTTCGACAAGATGCTGATTGCCGGCGCCGCATCGATCCTCGCGCGCGGCCTCATCCAGGACCTCGGCGGTGTGCAGGTGTTGTACAGCCACTGGTTTCTCGCGTACCTGCCGTGCGACATCATCACCATCATCGCGTGCTGGCGGCTGATTCTCTGGCTCTACCCACCGGAAAAAGAAACCATCGACGACACCGGGCACATGCAGAAGCAGCTGGACCTGCTTGGTCCGTGGAGCGCCGCCGAAAAAAAGTGCGCCGCCTATCTGCTCATCGCTGTGACGTTGTGGATGACGGACTTCGTTCACCACATCAGCCCTGCGCTCATTGGAATTGCAGTCGGTCTGCTCGGCACGCTGCCGCGCATCGGTGTGCTCGATGTCGGTGACGTCCGCAAGCTGAATTTCGCGGCGATCTGGTTCACGGCGGCGGCCTTGAGCATCGGGCGTCTCTTGAGCGCGACCAAAGGGCTCGAGGTGCTGACCAACGTCGTGAGCGCCGTCATCAATCCCTTCGTGACAGGACCGCTCACGAATGCGGTGGTCCTCTATTGGACTGCCTTTGTGTATCACTTCTTTCTCGGCAACGAAACGGCGATGCTCAGCACGTCGATGCCGGTCATCATGGAATTCGCAAAGAGCAAGGGGTTCGATCCGCTCGCGACCGGCATGATCTGGACCTTTGCTTCCGGCGGAAAGATCTTCGTCTATCAGGGCGCGGTGCTGATCGTCGGCTACTCCTTCGGCTACTTCGACGCGCGCGACATGCTCAAGGTTGGATTTGCGCTGACGGTGATCGAATCGCTCATTTTGCTGCTGCTCGTGCCGCTGTACTGGCCGCTGCTTGGCATCGGCTAGCGAGTACTGGAATGAGTCTGTTCATCGCCGCGGCGATGGTCCTCTGCTGGCTTCTGGGCATTCTTCACCCCGCGATGGTCGGCTTCATCGGCGCATTCCTGTTTTGCGCGATCGGACTCGAATTCGACGCGGCCTTTCACGGATTCGGCACCGAGATGCCGTGGTTTCTCTACGGGGCGCTGCTCCTTGTCGGCGCGGCGGACCGCTCAGGTCTCACGCAGGCGATCGGCGCGCGCACGCCGCGTGCCTTTTCGCAATCGCCGCTTGTGCCCACCGTGATCATCGTCGCGCTGGCGTACGCGCTTGCCCTCGTCGTCCCCTCCAGCCTCGCGCGTGCCACGATGCTGATACTGCTGGCGCTGGCGTGGGCCGGCGACAGCGCGGTTCTGAGGACTTCGCTCGTCTTCGCCGCGGGATACGGGGCCGGCACGTTCGGACATCCTGATCTGGCGGGCGGCCCGTTCTCGATCGCCGGCTGGGACGTCGCTGCAGCGGTCGCGCTGGTCTGTGTCGTGGCGTGGAACTCGAGACGCGGCATGACTATCGACGCAAGCGCTGCACCGTCGCGTCCTCCAGCCGCCGGGGGTGTGATCAGTTGGAAACTCGCAGTGCCAGTGCTCGTTGCCGTTCTTCTCTGGCTCACCACGCCGTTTCATCACGTATCGCCTGCGCTTGTCGGATTGGCGTGTGGCCTCGTCTCCTGGTTGCCGGGAATCGCCGCGCCGGGAGAGCATTCACCCAAGGCCGACCACCTGGCCATCATCTTCGCGGGCACGGCATTGACGATTCCGGCAGTGCTGATCGAGACCAGATCTGTTGATCTGCTGACGCGCGGCTGGCTCGCAATGAATCAAGCGCTCGGGATGCTGCCCGCGCCGCTGGGCGGCTACTGGAGCTCCGTCGTCTACCGTCTGTTCTCGCCAGATGGAGCCCGGCCGGCGTTGCCCAGCCTCAGTAATGCGTTGGGGTCGACGGCGATCTGGTCATATGCTGGGAGCACGCTCCTGTCCCTGCATCAATCGCCGGCGTTGATTCTCGCGATGGCGGCTGGCGGCTGCCGTCCGAAGCACGTCGTGACGGCTGGCCTCTTCGTGCTGATGCTTGGCTCAGTTGTGGTGATGCTGTTCTAGTCTGTAGTGGCGGGGCTTCAGCCCCGCCGCAGCGGAGGAAGTCGTCCATGAAACCGATGCGCGCATTGATCATTGGCTGTGTTCTCCTGGCTCTGCCCGTTGGCCTCGAGGGCCAGCGATATGTCAAACAGACCGAGACGCTCGACTACACGCTGACCGTGGAGAACGAGTCGCCGGCGGCCGTGAACGCCTGGTGGAAACCGTTCCAGGAAAAGGCGTCGCGCGAAGGGTACTGCTTCGATTTGCCGAACATGCCGCTCGTCGATCGGCCGCAGCTTGGCGACAAAGCGGTGATCATCAAGGCGGGCGGCGTCGGTCAGCTCGTGCAGCTGATTGAGATTCCACCCGGCGGTCAGACGAAGTGGCACGGGTACGGGTGGGACGGCGAGGCGCTCTTCTACGTGCTCTCGGGCCGTGGCGAGACCGAATTCAAATCACCGGGCGGATTGCCGACCAACAAATACACGTGGAAGAAGAACTCGCTCTTCGCGATCCCGGTCGATCATCAGATGCAGCATCGCAATCTCGATAAGACCCAGCCGCTGCGCCTCTTTGCGGCGGTCGGCTATGCGATCAATCTCTATCCGTACGTTGCAGAAGAACTGCGATCCGGAAAGCAGAACCCCGCAGAGACCGCGGAGGAGCGTGCGACAACGTTGTCGCGCACGACGTATCCGGGCCATTTCGTCGACGATTTGCGCGAGCATCCCGTCGCCATGCGCGAAGCGCGCGGCAACAAGACGGCGTTCTTCAACACGATGGCGACCGCCGGCCATCGCACCCATCCCAACGTGCACATCAGCGAGCTCACCGGACCGCAGGCGTATGCGCACAAGCACGGGAATCAGCCGATGTTCATCATCCTGAAAGGGAAGGGCTACGACATCTGGTCCGAGGCGGCGAATCTGCAGGAGTACGAAGCGGCCGTCAAGGCGAAGACCGCGCACAGCTCGCCGTACGACGTTGGCACCATGTGCGGAGTCCCGGCAGGGCCGCACTGGCACCAGCACTTCAGCACGGGGACGGAGCCGCTGCGCTATCTCGCGATCGTGCCGAGAGGGCAATACGAGGAGAAAACGTCCTCGCAACAACAACAATAAAGGTTCAAAGGTTCAAAGGTTCAAAGGTTCAAAGGTTCAAAGGTTCAAAGGTTCAAGGGTTCAAGGGTTCAAAGGTTCAAAGGTTCAAGGGTTCAAAGGTCCGCGCCGCGGACAGATAATTCGCGCTGCAGCGCGGCGCGCGCTGTGCCTGAGGAGATCTCGTCGCCCCGTGCCTTGTCGACGTTCGAGCCCTCTCCGGCGCAAGGAGGTGGCTATGGCCCGACCACGGTGCATCCTGACTGCATTCACCAAAGCTCGCTGTTGTCTTGGGGCTCTCACGCTCCTCGCCGTGGCGAACGCGAGACCGATTGCCGCGTTCAATTACGTGACCGACGCCAACGGCACTTGGTGGGGCATCCAGGACGCTGCTCCTCCGCGCGTGGACACCGGCAGCATCCGCGCGACACAGGTGGGAGCGGGACAGGCTGCGGGGTACAGCACATCGATCAACGGCTTCGCCGGCATCAAGGTCCTCGTGCAGACGACGCCGGCGCCGCGCTTCAACGGCGAGATACAGCGCGAACTGGGGCCGCTGGCTCGACAGCTTCACCAACACCACGACGTCGCCGATTACGATCAAGGTCGCCTTCGGCGGACAGTCGGGAATCGGCAGCGCCGGTGCCAACTCGAGCTCGATCGTCAACACATCCAGTGGCGACACCATCGTCACCGCGGCCGATGCATGGGTCGAAGCAGCCACGCCGCTCGCCGGGGCGACGCTGGTCGGCGGCCCGCAGGTGACGGTCATCGGCACGCCGACCTTGTCCGCCACCCCTTTCAGCGGCGCAATGACGTTTGCAGGGAATTGGCTCTTCGACACGTTCAACAACCCACTCTCGTACGTGGGTCATGAGGCCAATTTCCAGGCGTATGTCAACACGATCACGCTGCAGCCCGGCGCGAGCCGATCGGTTCTGCACTTCGTCGTGCTCGGACAGATGGTCGACGCCGGATCGTCCGCCGCGGTGCGCGCCGCCGTTGAAGCCGTAGCATCCGGCCTTGCCGCCGCCCCGGAGATCGGCGACCTGACGCTGGCAGAGGTCTGCTCGGTCGCCAATTTCAGCGTGGCCGCGCTGACGGCCCACGGCTTCAACTACGCCGACTGCACGCCGACGAACAAGAACAAGAAAGCGCTCGAGGTCGATCAGGCGCCGGTGCCGAAAGAAAAGCACGCCAAGACCAACGTGAAGTACGACGTCCTTGGGAAGACGATCGGGGAGCTGCGCGCCGACATGCAGTCGGGCGTCACGACGTCGAAAGAGATCACCGAGGCGTATCTCGACCGCATCGAGTTCTACGACAAGGGTCAGTCCGGATTCAACTCGTACGAAATCGTCGCGGCCGATGCGATTGAACAAGCCAAGGCCGCAGACGCCGCGCGCAAGAAGGGCGTGACCAGCCCGCTGCTGGGAATCCCAATCGCGGTGAAGAATCTGTACGACACCTTCGATATGCCGACCACCAACGGCAGCATGACCTTCGAGGGATTCCGGCCCGCGCGCGATGCCTTCCAGGTCGCCAGGCTTCGCGAGGCAGGAGCGGTGATCATCGGCAAAACGGCTCTGGAGGAGTACGCCACGAGCGGCAACTACTCCAACGACGCATGGGGACAAGTGTGGAACGTATTCAACCCGTCGAAGTCGGCGATCGCATCCAGCGGCGGTTCGGCCAGCGCCCTGGCGGCGAGCCTGGCCGCGGGGGCGATGGGATCGCAGACCGGCGACTCGCTCTACGGCCCCGCGAGCGGCGCGAGCCTCGTGACGCTGCGCGGCACCGACGGTCTCGAGAGCGGCACCGGCGTCATGCCGCTGGTTTATCTCACGGACTTCGGCGGCGCCATGGCGCGCTCGGTGGCGGACCTTGCCGACATGCTCAACGTCGTCGTAGCCGTCGATCCCGACGATCCGGAAACGTCGGCACCTGGCCGGCATACGCCCGCCGATTGGCGCTCGGTGCTCGACCCGAACGCGCTTGTGGGCAAGCGGATTGGCTATATCCCGTCCACGTGGGTGGATCCGTTCGGGACTACGAACACGACGGACGCCGAGAAAGCGGCGTTGCAGTACTTCGTGAGTGCTGGCGCGACGATCGTCGAGATGGGCGTGACCGTAGGCGGCACGGACACGCCGCCAGCGCCTGCTGCGCCTCCGGGTGATATCCGCTCGGAAGGCTGGGGCCTCTACATCGACAGTCATCCCGAGCTGGCGACACAGGGCTTCCCGATCTCCACCGTGGTCGACGTGAACTGCTCGCAGAAGAAGGTCGCCTACGTGCGAGCTGATGCGAGCACCTGCGCGGCGGCGCCCCCGCCACGGCTGACGGCGGCCCAGATTCAGGCCTTTCGTGATTATCGGAGAGGGCGGCAGGCCACCGCGAAGACGTGGATGGACACTGCGGGCGCCGATCATCTCGGCGTTGATGCCGTCGTCTACCCGGGGTTGTTGAGCGATATCAGCATCAACGATGGCGGCGGCAACAAGGCAAGTTTCGGCCGGCGCGACACACCGGGAGCGGCGAACGGGATTCCGACTGTCGTTTTCCCCGTGGGCTACAACAACCACGGACAGCCGATCAACATTCAGTTGCTGGGCCGCGCATGGGACGATGACAAACTCGTGGGGATGGCGTACGCGTTCGAGGAAGTCGCGAACGCGGTGGGTCATGGCCATGTTGAAGCGGCCACGGCGCCGGCGTTGCCGCACGATCGACGAAAGCAGTAGCGGGAGCGCCCGACACTCCGGAACTCAGGAACAAGAACTGAGGGACCTCGGAAGGTGGGCACAGTTCGAATCGCACTCGCCAATCTGCAATTCCCGGCAACCCCCGAAGAGTCGGTGACGCTGGCCGAACAAGCGATCGCGCAAGCTTCGACCGAGCGCGCCGACGTCATCTGCTTTCCGGAATGCTTCGTTCCCGGCTACCGTGGCATGGGGAAGCTGGTGCCGCCGCCCGATCCTCTTTTTCTTGAACGTGCGTGGTCGAATATCGCGGCGGCCGCCAAGGAGGCAAATCTCGCGGTTGTTCTCGGCACCGAACGTGTCGTCGATCGCGCGCTATTGATCTCGGCACTGGTCATCAATCGCGACGGCGCCATTGCGGGTTTCCAGGACAAGGTGCAGCTCGATCCTTCGGAGGAACCGACCTATTCGCCGGGGTCTGGCAGACGCGTTTTCGAAAGCGGCGCGCTGACGTTCGGCATTGCGATCTGTCATGAGGGCTGGCGCTATCCCGAGACGGTCCGCTGGGCCGCGCGGCGCGGCGCACAGATCGTCTTCCACCCTCATTTTCACGAAGCCGACCCCGGTAGTTATCAGCCGTCGACGTTCGCCGACCCGGCCAACTCATTTCACGAAAAAGCCGCGTTGTGTCGCGCGGCGGAGAACAGCTGCTTCTTCGCAACCGTCAACTGCGCAAGCGATGGATCGCCGACGACATCAGCGATCGTACGGCCGGATGGGACGCTGGTCTGCTACCAGCCGTATGGGAAGCGCGGGCTGCTCATCGCCGACATCGACACGAGCGAGGCCACCGGCCTTCTCGCGCGACGATGTAGAACTTGCGACTAGAAATCGAACGAGTACGTCATCTTGACGAGCAGCGTGTACTCGGCCGGTTTGCTCGTGCCACGCTCCTTACCCCGATTGATCACCACGAACACATCATCGCCCGGACGATAGATGTAATTCAAGCGGCCGAACAGAACTTGCCGGCGCGACGCGCTGTCGTACTGCACGAGCGTGGTCGTCAACCATCGATTCGACGGATTGAAGTTCGCCCGCGCGTTCAGAACGTGCGTGGTAAACGCACCCTGTGGGAGCGTCACATCATTGAGCTCGTAGCTGGCTTCGAGCGAGAGCACGGCGGCAGGCTTGATCGCCGGCGTAATCCGAAACAAGCGATTGCGACCCGAGTAGAAGTCACCGAAGCCGTATCGGACGCGGCCCGACAAGAGACGCTTGCCGCTGCCCTCGGCCTCGACAAAGTTCGCGCGGAAATTGTAGTCACCAGGTGGAAGGGTCACGCCACGCGCGATCTCGAACGGGCGGTCGAGGCGGTCGAAGGTGGCCGTCGAGTTGAATCTGACGCTGTCATCCGATTGCCAGCGGGCCGCCGTCTGGAGGATCTGGTCGCGCGTTTGCAGCCTGCGTGCCGTGTCAGTCACATAAACGAGCTCGGCGCGGAACACGAAATAACGAAGATCGGGCACCGCCGGTCGCGGCTGCCAGATGGCCGCGAGATTCGATCGCTGAATGTCCTGTCGTTGCACGAACCCGACATCGTGCTGAAACTCCGGGCCGACGTACAGGTGTTCGGCGAAGAGCTCATATTTGTCGGTGAACCAGTTGTACTTCGCTCGTCCGGCGAAGGAGTCGCCACTCCTGCCCGGCGTCCACGAACGCGCCAGAAAACCCTGCAGGTCGGTGTTTTTGAACAGCGTGAATGTTGCATCGCCGCCCGCGACGCGGTTGTACTCGCCGCTACGCGACTGGCGGTTGGACAGGAATGTACCGATGTTGGAGCGCGCGAAAAGGTTGCGCTTGGCCCGAAACACTGCGTAATTACTCCCTGGCAGAAGGTCTTTCCGATCGGTCTGCACGTTGAGCACGCCGATATCCATTCCCATGGCATGACCGACAAGTTTGGCGCCGGCGAGAATCGGCACCGGTTGACGGTCCTCCGTCAAGCCGATACGCCGGGAGAAGAACATCTGCAGATTGCGCTCGTTCTGCGGGTTGCCCCGGCGCCCGCCGAGGCCAAACTCGAAGATGCCCGCCCGTTCGAGAAAGAACTCGCGTTTTTCGGGAAAGAAGATCGGAAACCGCGTCAGATTGACGACGGCCTCGTCGACTTCGGTCTGCGCGAAATCCGTGTGGGCCGTGATTTCGGCGGTGAGGCCAGGCGTGACGCTGAATTTCGCCACCTCGAGGCCGATATCGTCGACGCGTTTCGGGTCGTTGCCCGATGCCGCATCCCGCCGTATCCCGCCGAGCCCGTACGGCTTGACGCGCAGCTTGAGGCCCGTTTGAATCCCGCCGACACCGGTGAGATGGCCGGCCTGCGAGACTTGAAGGAACTGGAAATCACGATCCCACGCGGTCCATAACACCCGCTCGTTGATGCGGCGCGTGAAGCGGAGGAAGTTGACACCAAAAGTATCGATTTTTTCGTCGGATCTGAGCGTGTTGAACGGAATTCTGATCTCCGCCGACCAGCCGGTTTCGGTGATGCGCGTTTCGGCCCACCAGCGCTCGTCCCAGTCGACGTTGACGTCCCGCCCTTCGTCGGTAATCAGCGCGTCGTATTGCGTGCCGAGCGGGTTGATCGCAAAGTGATAGCCGTTGCGATGATCGTGGAAGGTGTCCAGCACGATTTCGAACCGGTCCTCGTCGGCAAGCGGGTTGTCACGGCGGCGCTCCCGCGCGGTGACCGGGCCCGAATCGTCGCACGTGATCCCGAAGAAGAACGAGTCGGGGCCGACGAGCACGCGCACCTCGGTCCGTTCGGTCGCCGGCTGATTGACATGCGGCTCCTGCTGAACGAAGTCGTCAATCGGCTCCGCCTGCTTCCACGCGCTGTCGCCGAGGATGCCATCGAGGACCGGATTGTCGTCGGTCCGCGCCGCGTGAATCGTCTTCGCGGGCGATCGATGACTTTGTCCAAGCGCAGGGACGGCAATCGCCAGCATCAAACCGATCAGTGCGGTTACGCGGCTCGCCTGGCGGCGCTGCTGCTTCTGCTGGTGGTGCCGGCAATCGCCATCGCGCATCCGCTCAGTGTCAGCTACGCACACGTTGCCGTGGGCGACGACCGCACCGTCGTCACCATCCGGCTGCCGCTGGACGATATGGACTTGCTGCTCCGCATCGATCGCGATCTCAACGGCATGGTCAGCGATCAGGAGATTACCGCGGCGAGTCCCGCCCTCCTGCGCTACCTCGCCGATCACGTGACCGTTCGGGCGGACGACACCGGATTGACGCCTACGCTGGAGCGGACCGGACGATGGGCGGATCAATCCGGCTTTCCGTTTATCGAAGCGATCCTGGCGTATCCCGTTGTGCGCGCGCCCGCGCGTCTCTCGATGCAAGTCCGTGTGCTCACCGACCTTTACTCCGAGCACCGGACGCTCGGCGACATCGAGTGGGGAGCGCGGCGGATCGAATTCGTCTTTCAGCATGCGAACACGTTCGACGCGACCGCTGCGCCGGGTTCGCGGTGGCAAACCACACAAACATTCCTGGCGCTCGGCATCGAGCACATTCTCACGGGTTACGATCATTTGCTGTTTCTGCTCGGGCTGCTCGTGGCGGGGCGCGGGGTTCGACAACTCGTCGCCATTGTCTCGTCGTTTACCATCGCCCATAGCCTCACGCTCGGGGCGGCGACGTTCGGCCTGGTCAATCCTCCGGCGCGCATCGTCGAAGCGGTAATCGCCCTCAGCATCGCATATGTTGGAATCGAGAATCTGGTGGCGGTGGCGCCGCGCGGCCGGTGGAGGTTGACGTTCATCTTCGGGCTGGTGCATGGCTTCGGCTTTGCCAACGTCCTGCGCGAGATGGCGCTCCCGCGGGAAGCGCTTGCGACGAGCCTATTCATGTTCAATGCGGGGGTTGAAATCGGCCAGCTTGCCGTGGTCGCGCTGGTGTGGCCGCTCCTTCGCTGGGCGCAACGGTCAGCATACGCCGCTCCGGTGACGCGATGGGTTTCGGCGGTGGTGACCGCCTGCGGGTTATTCTGGTTTGTACAGCGAGTTACATGAGATTAGTGCCAAGTGCCGAGTGCCAAGTGCCGAGTGCCAAGCGCCGAGTGCCGAGTGCCGAGAGCCAAGTGCCGAGTGCACGCTGCCCAGTGCCGAGTGCTGCGATCGTCGTCGCGGTTTTGGTGATGACCTCGCTGATTGCGACCCTTCACGCGGACATTATTCTGTCGGCGGCTGCGCTCAACGACGCGCTCAAGAAAATGGAGCGCCTGACGCAGACCATCACGGGGTCGAACGGCGCGGCACGCGCAAACGCCTGGTTCGATCTCGGCGTCGAGGCCGATGCGCTGGCGACTCTTATCAACGACGAGGTTGCCGCGCACGGCTCGCAGGAGAAAGCGCTGATCGACCTCGGTCTCAGTCGAACGCGCGAGCTGGGCGTCGCGATTGCGTACGAGAGTTCGAAGAAGAAGTTCTTCTACGACAATGTGGCATTCCGCGAGTACCTCGCCCTTCAGCCGCGGGGTGCACACGCGGCGCAGGCAAGTTTCAAGCTGATCGAAGGCGACTTCTTTCAATCGAGCGCGACGGACGTCAACGCGATCCTCGCCGCGACCGAACGAAAGCGCGAGTTCCTCAAGCAGTTCCCGACTTTCGACGATGCGGTGGAAGTGCATCTGATGTTGAGCGTCGACTATCGCGATCTGTTCCGGCATTACAAAGCGGCCGGCGACGCGGCAAGTCGCGATCGCTATCGCGATCTCACGCGCCAGCAGCTGCGACTGCTGATGAAGAGTTTTCCCAAGACGGAGCAGGCCGAAATCGCGCGGCGGATGCTCCAGCGGTTCGATGAGGAGTTGCGGACAACGCCGTAGCCGGCCAGACGGCGGGGCTAAAGCCCCGCCACTACCAGTCCAGACGCCGACACGGAGTGGCGGGGCTTCAGCCCCGCCGAGACCCGGCGACGTCCTCTTGTCCGGTCCGGGGGGAAGATGACAGAATCTGCGCGCGAGGATGGCCGCATTCTAGAAGACACGATTCGCGCCGACCGGCGGCGCAGAAGCTCCGTCGCCTCGGCGCTCGTTGTGAGCATCGGCATCGTCACGCTTGCGGCCGGCGCTGCGCTGCTTTGGTTTTCCTCCTGGCGCCAACCGCTCATCGAAGGTGAGGCCGCCGCGGCCGCCGGCGACTGGACTCGCGCCCTCGACCGTTATCAAGCTGCCGAAGCGCGGTTCAACGAAATGCCGCTGGCCCAGCGCGTCTTCCCGGGGATGTACCGCGCGACGCGTGCCAATCAATTGGCCGCGCAGTACAGGCTCGGCGCGCTCGACGCGGTGCTTGAAAAAGCTGACGGCATTCCTGCGACGGCTTCGAGTCATTTCTGGGCAGCGTCGGCACTGTTCGCGAAAGGCAAACAGGAGGCGAATCCGGAAGCGCGTCTCGGCTGGTTGGGAAGGGCAACGGATGAATTCAAGGCAGCCCTGGAGATTGAACCGGACAACTGGGACGTGATCTACAACTACGAACTGAGTAAACGGCTCTTCGAAGAGCTCAGGAAGAAACCCAAGACGCCGCCCAAGCAACTGCTCGAGTTGCTCCGGCCTCAGCCGAAAGAAGGGAACAAGCCGGTCAAGCGGGTTGGCTGATCGGAATTGACGCTGAAGGCCGATGCGAATTCTCCGTCCTGAGTACGCCGTGTGGTTGTTTGCGCTGCCCGTCCTCATTGCGGCATGGGCGCTGCACGCGCACGCTCGCGCACGGTTCCGGCGCGCGGCCGTTCCGCCGGCGCTTCGCAGCGCGTCGCGCTTGACGTCGCGCACGCGCGACGGCGTGACGGTCCTCGCCGCCACGACGGCTTACGTCGCCACTGTGTTTGCGCTGATGCGCCCGCAGATCCTCGTCGAGTCGCGGACACCGCAATTCGAGAAAGAAGATCTCGTGATCGTGCTGGACCATTCGGCATCGATGGGCGCGCGCGATGTACTGCCGTCGCGTTTCGCCCGTGCCGTCCAGGAAATCAAACAGTTTCTCATCCACAAGCCGGACATCATCGATCGCGTTGGCCTCGTGGAATTTGCCGGCACGTCGCTCATCCTGTCGCACCTCACACGCGACATCGACAGCCTCGCGTTTTATCTCGACTGGATTCGCGAAACGCCCGAGGTCCGCTTCGGCACCGACATTGGCGCGGCCCTTGCGACGGCCCGCGAGCTCGTTCACAAGGACAATCGGCAGACGAAAAAGGTGTTTCTCCTGATTTCGGACGGGGCCGATCAAGGCACGCAGCTCTCCAAAGAGCTCGCGGCGGTTCGCGACGAGCGCACTCGCGTGTACGCCATCGGCGTCGGCGCCGATCGAGAGGCGGTCGTCCCGGTCGTGAACGAGAACGGCATCGAGACGCTGCTCGAGGACGATCAGGGACGCACGCTGACCGCCGGCTTCGACGAATCGACGCTGCGCGACATCGCCGCACAGACCGGTGGCCGGTACCTGCGCTCGATGACGGGCGCTGATTTGTCGCTCGCGCTGCAGGATCTCGTGTCGCGCGAGCGGCCTCTGCTGGCCACAACGACCGTGACCGAATACAAAGACGTGTATCGCCAGAGTCTCTTCGTGTCCGCGATCGGCGCGGGCGTGTTGCTGCTGCTGTTATGAGGCCTGTAGAGCTCGCCGCCGGTGATAGAGGCACACCGGCATTGACGCCCGCCGACACGCTCGCGCGGCTTCGACAAGTCGAGAGCGCCTTGTCCACGGTGGTCGTCGGCCAGGCGCTGCTCATGCGGCGCCTCATGACGGCGCTCTTTGCCGCCATTCCGTACTCGTTCGCGGCCGGCGACGAACGCGCGGGATGCGGCCACGTGCTGCTCGAAGGCGTTCCAGGCGCTCATCTCCGCAGACTTCCAGCGCATCCAGTTGACGCCTGATCTGATGCCGGCCGACGTGATCGGCACGCGCATTTACGACTCGACGAGCGGCACGTTTCGCGTCGAACGTGGACCCGTCTTCACGAATATTCTGCTGGCCGACGAAATCAATCGCGCGACGCCGAAGACACAGAGCGCGCTCCTCGAGGCCATGCAGGAGCGCCAGGTGACGATTGGCGACGAGACATCGGCGCTTCCGGATCCGTTCTGGGTGCTCGCGACACAAAATCCCGTCGAGCACGAAGGTGTGTACCTGCTGCCCGAGGCGCAACTCGATCGTTTTTCGATGATGGTGCACGTCGGCTATCCCTCGCCCGCCGACGAGCTGCAGATGCTGCGCCACGGAACGTCGCACGTCGCGCTGGAGCGGCTGGTCACGCCGGCGGGAGTCGTGAGCATCCGCCGGCTCATTCAGAAGACGGTGCACGCCGACGACAAGATCTCGGAATACATCGTCCGTCTTGGACACGCGACGCGACAGCCGGCGGATGTCGGGCTTCAGGATTTGAGCGAGCTTGTCGTGCTCGGCTTGTCTCCTCGCTCGTACCAGCACGTTCTTGCGCTTGCTCGCGTGACGGCATTTCTCGACGGTCGCGATTTCGTGCTGCCCGAGGACGTGAAGACGATCTATCCCGACGTCGCCCGGCATCGCCTCGTTCGCAGCGTCCGGGCAGAAGCTGAGTCCATCACCGTCGACAGCATCGTCGCGCGCGTCCTCGACGCTGTCGTGATCCCTTGAAGCGACCGCGATGCTGCCCGACAACGTTCGTCGCGAACTTCGCTACATCGAGATGTACACGGCGAAGCGGATCAAGAATCTGCGCGTCGGCGCGTACACGAGCCGCGTGTCGGGCACCGGCTTCGATTTCAAGGAGCATCGCCCCTACACGCCTGGTGACGATGTGCGGCGGATTGATTGGAACGTGACGGCGCGGCTGCACGCGCCATTTGTGCGGCTGACGGATGCCGAGCGAGAGCTCAATCTCATCATCGCGCTCGACGTGTCGCCGAGCATGGGGTTCGGCAGCGTCCGCCGCTCGAAGAAAGACGCGATGCTGTTCATCGCCGGGTGTCTGGTCTTTTCGGCGATTGCGGATCGTATCAACATCGGATTCGTGGCCTTTGCCGATCGCGTGCTCGCATACTTCCCGCCACGCAGCAATCGGGCGCATGCGTGGGACGTGCTCGACCAGATCTGGCAACTCGAGGCGCCGGCGTCGCGAACCGCGCTGTCGCCTGTCGCCAGGCTGCTCGTCGGCCGTTTGAAGCGCACCAGCCTGGTGTGCGTCGTCTCCGATTTCATCACCGAAGAAAATCTCGAGGACGCTCGCGACCTCAGGATGCTCGCGGCGCGCCACGACGTGGTGAGCGTTGTCGTCGAAGACCCTGCGGAGGTATCGCTGCCGCAGGCGAGCGGGACGATTCGCGTGCGGGACATGGAATCAGGACGTGCCGTGCGCGTCCCGCTTGGCGCGGGCTTGCGCCGCCGCTACCGCGAGGCGGCATTGAGCCGCCGGAAGGCGCTGACAGAATCGTTTTACCGAATTCCGATGGATCCCGTGTTCGTACGTTCGGATGAAAGTGCGGTCGAACCGTTGCTGCGACTCTTCATGTCGCGAAAGCTGTCATGAGAAGACGTGCCGCGCTGTTCGTCATCGCGTTCGTACTTAGCGCGCCGTGTGTGTCCACTGCGGCCGACGTCGATGTGCAGACATCGGTCAGCCAGACGGCCCTGTGGGTCGGCAGCGTTGTCACATACACGGTGAGGCTTACGTGTCGTCCCGACGTCGACGTTCTTCAAGAAGACCTCAGCGCGGACAAGCTCCCTCTCAACGGCTTGCAGGTTGTGAGTCAGTCGGTGAACCGCGGCGCAATGAACGACGGTCGCACCAGTTACACGGTTGCGTATCGCTTGACGACGTTCGAGCCTGGTGGTGAAGCCGTGGGCGTCGGCGATTGGACGGTGCGGTACGTTGCTGGCACGCATGGTGCCGGCTCCAGCGCGCCCGCGCAGGAGGTGCAGATCCCGGGCGCTGCGCTCGCGTGGCGGAGCGTGCTTCCTGCGGCGCTGAACACGCTCGAAATACGTGATGCCCGTGTCGCCGATGGAGTGCCGGCGTGGTGGCGATCGACGCGCTCTGTTGGTCTGGCGCTGCTTGCCGTCTCTGCGATTGCGTTCGGCTGGCTGGCGATTCCTCGCGTCGCCGCCACGCGAACGCCCAAAGTGAAGCGTCGCGCCGGCAAGGAATCCGCGCGCGATGTGCAGAGCGCTTTCAGCGCGCTGCGACACACGGCTGTCGCAAATCCGGCCGATCGCCTGAATGCGTACGGCACGCTCGAAGCCGCCATGCGGCGCCGGGCGGGAGATGTTGCGGCGCTGCCCGGCGCTGCGCTCACGCCAGCGGAGTTTGCGACGCGAGTCTCCGCGGCGCGTGTTCCGCTTGCTGCAGACGAGCTCGCGCGAATTTTGAGCGCCTGCGAGCGCGCGCGATATCAGCCGATCGATCGCCTTCCGAGCGAACAGGAATTTCTGGCAACGCTCGACGCCGCGGAGCAGTTGCTTGCGAGTCGTTGATGAACGAAGTGACGTTTCGTCAGTTTGATGTCCTCTGGGTGGCAGTACCGGCGTTTGTCCTCACACTCGCGTGGCAATGGCGCCGCCGGCGGACGTTCCTCGCATTCAGCACGGCCGAGTGGATTCACCGGCTGCGGCACATGCCGTCGCCGCTTCGCAGACTGCCGGCCGTTGCTGCTGCTGCCGCCCTCGTGCTCGTCGGCGTCGCGCTGATGGATCCCGTGATCCCGTACTCCCAGGCGCAGGTCAGCGCGCACGGCCTCGACATCGTTTTGGTTGTGGACTTGTCGTCGAGCATGCAGGAGGTGATGGGCCTGCCGCGGCCGGCGCAGTCGCTGCAGACGCTGACGTTTTCGAGCCAGGACCTGACGCCGCGGAAGCTCGCCGGAAAGACGCGGCTGGAGACCACGAAAGAAGCGCTGAAAGATCTCATCAGCCGCCGGCGTGGTGATCGGCTCGGGCTGGTGGTGTTTTCCGACCACGCCTATCTGGTGAGCCCGCTCACGTTCGATCACGACAATCTCTACAAGTACGTCGACATGCTCGACGATCAGATTCTTCGGGGCGAAGGGATGACGGCCATCGGTGACGGCGTCGGCCTCGCGACGCAGCTGTTGGCGCGCCAGTCGACGGAACCGGGCGAGAACAAGCTGATCGTCGTCTTCACCGATGGCGAGAACAACACGGGCCGTGATCCCGTTGGCGCGCTTTCCGAAGCCAACAACGCAGGGATCCGATTCCACGTGATTGGAATCGATCTCGAGGAGGAGGTGAAGAAAAAGCAGGCCGTGCTGCAGCTGATTACGACGGTTCGGCGCTACGGGGGTCAGTACTTCAACGCCGACACGCCGCGGGAGCTTCGCGCCGCATACAGCCGGATCGACGCGATGGAGCGAGGGCGGCTGACCAGCACGGTGGCGGTGCACAGCGATCCGGTCTTCGACTGGTTTGCCCGTCCCGCGGCGATGCTCCTGCTGGCGGCGATGCTGCTGCGCGCTATTCCGTACTTTCGCGACCTTACGTGATTCCCACTAAAATGGAACTGCGGGACGAAGGAAATTGACAACCACTCACGAAGCCGCCGAGCCAAGGGGCCAGAAGTAACTCTTCAAGAGAGTTCTCGGTGGCTCTGTCGCTCCGTGGCCCGCAGGCGAGCAGGAACTTCTTATGATGATGCGATCTAGATTTCGCGCATTGATTGCCGCGGTCTTCGCGCTCGCGCTTGCCGGCGGGTTGGCAGTCGCGCTCTTTGGACAACAGCCCGCCACAACTGAGAAGCCACAGCAGCGCGAGCGGCGCAGCGACCGCGACGAGCGTCTCGAGAAAGTCGGACCGACAGCCTATCGCGTCGTCCCCGTCGAGACTCCCTACGATCGCTGGTACGAGCGCACAAAGGGCAAGATGCCCACCTTCGACGGCCTGATGATTCAGGACGTGCGCACCGTGCCCGTCAAGCCGTGGGCCGATATGGGCGTGAACGGCCTCTACATGCGCATGGCCGACTACCAGATCATCGACGGCTGGGTGATCGAGATTCCGCCGAAGAGCTCGACGAAACCAATGCGGCATATGTTCGAAGCCGGCCTGTATTTCTTCGGTGGGCCGGGCCACACGATCATTCAGCAGGAAGGCAGGCAGCCGCAGCGGATTGATTGGAAGTATCGAACGCTGTTTTCGATTCCGCTCAACGTGCGGTATCAGCACTTCAACGACAGCGATCAGCCGGTGCGCTTTCTCGCCGTGACGAGTTTTCCCTTCGTGATCAACTCGACGGACAACGAGAAGTTCGTCTGGGAAAACCCGTTCCAGTTCAAGGATCGCTACGATGCGCAGGAAGACTTCCTGAAGAAGTCGACGAAAGGCCGCGATCGCCTGACGGTCACCAATGTCGTGCCCGATGCGCTCGACTTCAAGCTGGACGCGTGGGAAGAGCGGGGCAAGGGCAGCACGAACATGCACTGGCGCATGTCGGGCAACACGATGATCGACCTGCACGTCTCGGAAATGCCGTCGAAGGAATACAAGCGCGCGCATCGCCACAGCAGCGACGCGTTCGTGATGCTCCTATCCGGCCACGGATATTCCATCACCTGGCCCGAGGGGCAATACGAAAAGCGCGTGCGCGTCGACTGGCACGAGGGAACACTGTTCGTGCCGCCGATTTATTGGTATCACCAGCATCTCAATCCAGGCGACGAGCCGGCGCGCTATCTCGCCATCAACGCGCCGATTCTCGTCACGAGACTCGGGCTGCGCTTCGAAGATCAGCTCGAACCGGATCTTCCGGAGATCGAGCAGGAATTCAAGCAGGAGATCGCCAAGCGCGCCGGCAAGTAGCGCGCCGGCGAGTAGTGGCGGGGCTTTCCTGTCCGCCGAAGCTTCAGCGAAGGCGGAAGCCCCGTCGCCGTGTCGTTCGCGCCTTTCGCACGTTACCGGATCGCTCCGCGTGCGTTGAAACGCGCCGGCAAACCCGCGTCGCGGCCCGGAAAAATACACCTTCGGCCGTGGCGGTCGCCACCAGCATGACAACTTGCCAGGCTGTCCCGTAGCGGGTTGGGCGATTCGGGCTTATCCATCAGATCTGCCAGAGCGGCCTCCGGTGTATTTTTCGAATCAGACGCGGGCCGCTCCGAGGGTTTGCGGCGCGTTTCAACTCACGCGTTCGCTCACGGGTGAGCTATCCGGCAAACGCCACATCTCTCTCTCTCTCTGACATCGTCTCGACTGTCGTCGCAACAAGGCCACCACGGCGATGCATGGTGCGCGGCCGGCGGTCTAACGCCCTGGTGATGAGCCGCGGCGCGTCGTCCTACGACAGAGCGCATCCTGACAATGCCGCGGCGAAGCGCGGCGACGCTGGCCTGGCATAATGTCCATGGCTCCTAGGATTGCCATGCGGCGATGCGCGCACGTACTAATAATTTGGATGTTCTCCTGGTTGGTGTTCGCGTGTGACGGGACACCGACCGGGCCGGGGCAAACCACGCTGCAAACGGGTCGATGGACGGGCGATGGCGCGTGTTTGTCGATCGCGGAAGAGCAGTGCAACCTGACGGTTGGTTGCGGGCACGGTCAGTTTCCCCGGCCGATTCTTGATGCAGATGGCACGTTCGAAGTGGACGGCACCTATCGAATTGAAGTGGGCCCAGTCCGCATCGACCCGGCGCCGGCAGCACATTTCTCCGGAGTGCTAGTCGGCTCAACTCTCCTGCTCAAGGTAACTCCCATCGGTGACTCTCCTCCGGCGGCCTCCTACCGAATGAAACGGACGTCCTCCGGTTCGTGCGCAGTCCCGTGCGTGTGAGTCCTGCGCCTCCGTTCTGGCGATCGCTCTGGAAGCCCGTTGCCTTCGAAGTCGTCCCGCCTGGAACAAGTGGACTGGAGTACGGCAATTCGCTTTCGCGCGTCCGGGCTAACGGTTCGCGATGAGCCGCCGCGGGGGGCGTCAGAACCTGCGCCGATGGCGCCATTACCTATGTCTCCCGCTGCTCACTCGGTGAACTGGATCGGAAGCAGTCGCCCAACGACGCGCCATTGCGACGAGTTCCTCACGATACTTTGGCCAATCATGGAGCGTCTCCGGATCGAAATCCGCACCATTTGGCCACTGCACGGTGCCAAATGTTGTGTCGAGCTCGACACTTTGCAAGAGTGCCCAGTCGCGAAGCAGCTCCGCGTAGTGGATCTCGGCCCACGCCTCGACGAGTCGTTGCTGCGCTCGAGGGCGGCTACCGCCGATGCATTCGATGGGGTCGAGGGCGAACGTCGCGAGTGTGTCTTGATACGCGCGTTCCAACGGAAGCGTAGCGCGAACCGATGACGCGCGATAAAGGGCAGACGCCACTACCACCTTACTTGGCGGCGCTAAATACGCGAGCGGTGGGATCTGGCGAGTACGACGCAAAGACGAAGTCAAAGCGCTCTTCATCTCCTCGCGGATCGAGGACCATCCACAACGTGAGCTCCGCCGGCAACTTCATTTTGCCGACATTCGCTTCGAGCGTCAGACCGTCTGCCGCTGGCGCGAGTCTGATCGAGCGGTTGCCGATCTCCACCCGTCCGCGAAAGGCGGCGACCTTCATCGGCTTTCTGAAATTGTCGTCGACATAGACGCGAAAGATGCCGTCTTCCGTGTATGTGCCTTCGACGTGATGAAAGGCATCGGCGCCCATGAACAGCACGCCGCCGTGTTTTGGCGAGTGGTCTGCATGCGCGCCGACGGATAGATCGGTTCCACAGCGCAGCATCGCTTGGCCGTAATACGGATTGGCGACGGGACCGGCTTTCTGAACCCACGTGGCGCCGGCGTTGTTGTCGAACATGGGACAGTACATCGGCTGGTACGGCGCCGGCCAGGGCAGCCGCACGAGCGCTTCGGAGAGCGGCTTGAACGCGACGCGCATAGCGGTGAGATCGCGAGCCGAGGCGGCGCCCGCGGCGAGCCGCGACACCGCCGGCTCGCCGATCGCGGTCTTCAGTCGCGTCAGTTCGCGCCTCGCCGTGCGGACATCGTCCGCCGCAAGCGCCTCCTGTGCGGCGATGTACGCGCTCACGACCGACGGATTCGTTCTGAGCGCGAGGCTCTCCACGTCGCGCGCCAGTTCCTCGGCGGTCCACGCATCACCAGAATAGAGCTTGGCCAGCTTGCCGTCGCTATCGACGACGATCGTCGCCGCGCCAGTCCGCGACGCGCCCAGGCTCGCGAGCACATCGTCTATCTGCGCGGCGGGAAGGGCCGCGAATCGCCAGACGTCCGCGTCGGCGCCAATGCGATCCGCATGCGCGCGCAGTACCGCCGGCATGTCATACGAGGGGTCGACGCTCAGCGTCACAAGGCCGACTGCAGACTTGAGCTCGAAGGAGGATCGAACGGTCTGCTGAACAGAACGCAGCTTGTCTTCGACTGCGGCGCACGGATCGGTCGAGGGACAGCGCGTACGGCTGAAGGTGACAACGAGGATGCGATTGCCGGCCACCCCTTCTCGCGCCCAATGCCGCGCGCCGGCAACGATTGCGGCGGGCACTGGATCACCCGGCATCAGTACTTTGGTCGCGCCGGGAACTGAAGTCGTTGCCGCTGACGCCGCGGCCGGCGCTTGATGTGTGGGGGCCTCAGAGCGGCATGCGACGGCCAGCACCAGCAACACGAGCAGGCAGGCCGATTGCGAACATTCGAACCTGGAACGTTCAAGCCGTGGAGTCGGCGAACCTTCGCACCTGACTTGCATCAACCTTCGAAACGGCCATCCCGCATCGCGTGAGAGACAGGAAAATGCTCCACCGTCTTCGCATCGTGGCTCACCATGATCACCGTCTTTCCGTGGTCGGTCGCGAGCGACACGAGCAGCCGCGCGATGGCGTTCGCGTTGACGCTATCGAGATTGCCCGTTGGTTCGTCGGCGAGAATGAGCGCGGGATCGTTGGCGAGCGCAAGGCCGACCGCTACACGCTGCTGCTCGCCGCCGCTCAGCTCCTCAGGCCGCTTGTTTGCTTTGTGATCGAGACCAACGAGACCCAGAATTCCGTGCGCGCGCTCGCGGCTGGCGCTCTCGCTTTGTCCCGCCATGATCATCGGCAGCTCGACATTCTCGACCGCGGTGATGCTCGGGATCAAGTTGTAGAACTGAAACACGAAGCCAACTCTGCGCAGCCGGTACACTTCGAGCGCGCGCTCGTCCATCCGTCCGATGTCCTGACCGTCGACCTGCACGTGTCCGCCGCTCGGGCGATCGACGCCCCCGAGCAGATTGAGCAGCGTCGACTTGCCGCAGCCGCTCGGACCCATGATGGCGACAGCCTGTCCTTGCCGCACCTCCCAGCTCACCTCTCGAAGCGCGTGCACTTCCTCGGCCGGCATTTTGTAGGTCTTGCTCAAGCCCTGGACCTTGACGTCGACTCCGTGGGTTGCAAAAAACGAAGCTGACACGCTTACGCCTCCCTGACACGCTTGTGGGCGGTATGTTGATACACCCACCAACTGAAAGCCGAAGCGACGGCGACGAGGAGCACAACCAGCGTCACGCCGACCGCGGCGGTCGCCCACGACATCCGCAAATGCGTGGGCAGTAATTGTACGACCGTGCGAATCTCACGCAGGTCCCAGACGTAATTCGCGAGGCCAAACCCCGCGAGAATGGCCGTCGTGCCGCCGACGATGAAGCCGAGCGCCGCCGGCGAGAGTAGTGTGCCGAGCAGAAAGCGCCACATTTGCGACGGCGCGACGCCGCGGATTCTGAGTAGGGCGAGCGTTTGCTTGTCCTCGGTGTAGTTCGCCATGGCGATTGACAGAATGGCGATGGCGGCGAGGAGAAGACCGCCGATCAAATAGATGCGCAGGTTTGCCAGCGCCAGCGCGATGAACATGTCGGTGCCGACTTTATCCACTTCCGCCGCGAGGTTGTGGATCTCGAGAGGCCGGGCCGGCAATGCCGCGATCATCTGTCGCTCCGTGTCCGCGGTCGTCGATCCCGGCGCCGCCCAGGCCAGCACGATCACGCGCGGAATCAAGAGCTCGATGTTCTTCAGGTCTTCGTTGTGCGCGGCGCCTACGACATACGCATTGCTGTTGAACAGATAATTGAGATAGTCGATGCGTGCCTGCACGTAGCCCTGGCGATCGGTGACGCTTCTCGGCGGAATCCCTGGTAGATAGGCGAGGACGCCGCTGGCCGTTGCGCCGACGGCGCCTCGATTGCGGTCCATCCCGACGAGCAGCGGAAGGCCTGGCTCGAGTTTCCAGAAATCGGCGACCGGAGGCGATGCCGCAACGCGTCCCGACGAAAGAGGCCGCATCACCGCCTCGAAGCGATCGCTCAGTCCAATGACGGGCTCGGCGTACGCGCGCTGAAGATAATGCTCCGGCTCGCCGATCACGAACATCGGCACGCCTTTCAGCCCGTAGCCCGGGAGATAAAACTGCGGCAGCACCGTTTCGTACAGGTACGTCGCATCGCTGATGCCAGGCACTCCTTTGATCGCGCCGACCAACGATTCCACTGCCGGTCCAAGAGCCCGAAGTTGCTGATCGAGCGAGCCTCTCAGTTCCGATACGTCCGTGAGTTCGGGAGAATTGAAGAGCACTTGCCAATCCGCGCCGAGTTGCACGCGCGCACCGCGCTCGGCTTTCTCGGCAAACGATCGACTCGTAATCGTCGGATACAACGTGATGCTCGCCATCAGCGCCACGATGAGGAGAAACGTCGCGGTGCGGTGCGGCTTCACGGCAAGATGCCGGACCGCAAACGGTCCGAGCACGCCGGCGATTGGACGAATCAGGACAGTGAGGACGCGCTGAATCGCGTGTCGCTTCGACGCGAGCAGCGTGGCGACTCCGTAGAGGAGCAACGGCAACCCGAGAAAATCCAACAGCCGATCGGCCGCTCGTAGCGCTGCCGAATCCAGACTGCGCGAAAGCGCCTGTCCGCCAATCCAACTGATGACGAGCGTGTAGAGACCGAGCAGCAGCGCAATCGACGGCACGGGGCCGAAGTGGAGCGCCGTTTCGGCGGCCTCGGAATGCGAGATACGACGCGACGCTTCGAGTGGAGAAATTGTCGTCGCGAAGCGCACGAGTCGACGGCTGACCGCGAGCGCCAGCACGATGCTCACGACCAGAAACGACGCCGAGAAGAGCAGCTGCCGCGGATCCAGCAGGACGTCCATCGGCAGCCGTCCGCGCTCGTAAACGAGAAGCGGTCCGATCGATCCGACGATCAACCCCGCAACGCCGCCGGCGAATCCGCCGGCGACGACGGACAAGAGAAATGCACGGCCCATCCAGCGGCCGGGAACGCCGCGCAGACGAAGCAGGCCGAGCGTGCGGCGCTCGTTGAGCATCAGCAGGCCGCACAGATTCGCCGCGAGAACCCATCCCATCCACAGAAGCGGCAGGGAGACGAGCAGCGCGACGATGCCAACGAGCCGCGCCACCGCCTCCATGCGCGTCAGCAAAACGTGAGTCGTGCTGTCGACGATGAAACCGGTGCCCGCCTCGGCTTCCCGCTGGCGATCGGCTTCGCCAGGCGCTGGTTCACGTCCTGGCGGCGTGTCTTGCGGAGGCGCCGTTTCGCCGGCCGGCTTGTTCACGGCCCACTCGGTGACGACGCGCACGCGCCGGTTGCGTGCGGCCACGCGTTCGAGCGAGCCGGGAATGTCCCAGCCCGAGATGAGTCGCGCCCGATTGAGCCGTCCGAGAAACACGACCTCCGGGTGATACTCGGCGAGCGGTATGTGGCCTTCCTCCAACTCCTCTTCGTCGACGACGCCGGGTGGCAGCAGTCCGTTGGCGACCGAGTCGAAGCGCGTGAGAATTTGCGAATCAAACGGCATCAACAGGATGACGCCAACGTACGGGATGTAGCTGACCGACCCCGTTTGATCCATCAGCCACCGATTGAGCTCGTCGCGATCGAGCCGCACGACGCCCCGAATGGCCGTTTCGAACAGCACGCGCTTCTCTTGCCTCACGTTGACGCGCATCCTGAAATCGCGCGCGCCCTGCAGCGCGAGAAACGCTGGCCCCATGGCTCGCTCGGGCCCGACGAGCGCCAAAACCGCACCTTGGCGCGGCTTCGCCGATGCGCCAGGCGCTTCGCCTGGCCCGTCGGAAGGCGACTCGCGCAGGAATCCGGAAACCTCAGGTGGAAGAATCGAGAGGTCGGACGCCGCGAGCAGTGACAGCCACGGTGTGGTCAGCGGCTTGCCGCCGACCTCTATGCCGACATCGCCGGTGTCGGGAAAACGCGCGCGCAGAAAGGCCATGCTCTCCACGCGCTCGACGCCGTCAATCTGTCGAAGCAGCGATTGGATTTCGTCGACGTCGCCGCCGGCGGCGCGCTGGTACGCGGCGAGATCCCAGGGAATGCGCCGAAGTTGATCTTCGACGTACAGCTTCAGCGCGTGGCGCGACGTGATGTTGACCGTCGCAAGCAGCGCCGACACCAGCAGCGTGACGACGCCGAACGCAAGGCCCGCACGTCGTCCCAGAACAGCGACAAGATGACGAAGGATTCGCACGGATAGGGTGAGCTAAGACCGCAGAACCAGACGTGTTGCGAAAGCGCGGGCCACGAATGTTGTGACAACTGACGGGTCACCGAGACGCAGAGTCACACAGGCAAGAAAAAGCTTTCTCTGTGTCTCTGTGACTCTGTGGCTTCGTCGTCGATCCAATGCAACGTGCCCTACTTCGTCGCCACCGTCTTCGGGAAGTAATGCTCGTACGTGCCGTTCTGCGCTTTCTCCAGCACCTTCAGCGCATATGCGCCGGGGTTCGGCGCATAGTCCTTCAGGTAATCACCCGGCACATTGATCCCCGGCACTTCCGGAATCCAGTCTTCGGTGAGCAGATAGTCGGGATCGCCATAGCGTGACGCCAGCGCGCGCACCTCGGGGTGATCGAGACTCGTCATGTGGCCCTTCTCGAGCAGGTTCACCCACTTGTTTGCATTGCGCAGGCGCACGCGATACGTCGTGAAATACGTGTGCGTGTGCCAGCCGTGATCCTTCGGCACGTTGTTCTTCTCGGTGAAGTCCGCCCACACTTTCGACTCCGTCGGCCCCGACGGATCGTGCCAGACGCGAATCCCAAGACCCCAGTGAATGACGCCGCTCCTCACGCGCTCCGGGCTGGTGTTGCCGTTGTCGAGTATCGCGATCGGATTGCGGAAACCTTTCGGGTGCGATCCAAATGCGATCTCGTACAGATACCAGTAGCCCGGTTGATTGTGGAATGGATACGTGCGCTCGTTCAGCCCGGGATACTTCAAAAACTCTCTGAGCGCCTCGCCTTGCGCGCCGCCGCCTCGCACTTCGGAGATGAAGCCGTCCTTGAAGACCACTTCCCAGCGTGGAAAGAATCCGCCGTGACCCTGAGTGCCTGCAATCGTCCCGTTGATCCGCGCGATTGGCTCGCGCGGAAGATACTTCGGCTGGAACGCGGGATAGTCGACGAACGAATACCCGAATCGTCCGGTTGCCTGATTCGGGAACATGTAAAGGTGGCCGCGCTGATACGCACCTTGCGCCCACCGCTGCGCCATCTCCTCCGTGATGTCCGCGTAGACATCGAGGCCTTCAGGATCCTTGGCTTCCATGCGATCGACGTAGACCAGCGGCTCGAGCAGCTGTTCTTCGGCGAGCTGCCACACGTCGCCCGGGTATGACGACATCGGGCTCTGGAGGTTGTAGATGTTGTCCTGGATGAACAAGCCGAGGAACTTGTCCGACATCGGATAGAGCTGCCGGCGAAGTCCCGTCGATCCGCCGCCGCCCCAAAACACGCCGCGAATCTCCGGATGCTCCGTGAGGTATTTCTTGATCTCCTCGCCGATCGCGTTCCGGTTGCGATATCGCTCGCCCTGCTGTGGCGCCGCGGCGCCTCGTCCCGCGCCGCCGCGCGCCGCGCCGCCCTCGGTCCCAGCGCCAGCGCCTGGACCTTCGCTCATTCCAGGTCCCGCGCCAACAGGCGACTTGTCACCCGGGAAAAGCTCTTTATACAGATCGGGCCGTCGCTGCTTCAGCCACGCCTTCGGTTCCGCCGGATTTGGAAATTGTCCGTCGACCCACGCCGAGGCTTGATAGATGCCGGCGTCGACGATTCGCTTGCCTCCCTCCTCGTCGCCCTGCTCGCGCGCAACCTGTTCTTTCGTCTTGCCGAGAAGCTCATTGCGGAACTTGATGTGCGGAATGATCTTCCGCTCCTTGAGCGCGCGATCGATTGCCTCCAGCACCATCCGATCCGCATCGTCATTGCTGACGACGATGAGGACCGATTCGCCCTCTTTGAGGATGCCCATGCCGTTTCCCTGGAGGCCGGAGCGATTCCTGACGAGCTGACGGGCAGCCGGCATCAGATCTTCGACGGTTTTGGCCGGTTTGAAGTACGCCGGCCAGCGCGGCGCAGGGTAGGTGTCTTTTTGCGCCGCTGCGGACGGCGTGTTCCCCCTGTTCGCGCTCTCGGGCGAGCGAGTGCACCCGGCGGCGACCGCCAACGCACCGAGCAGACAGACTGAACCGAACCACCGACCGGACGCCTGCATAATGCCTCCTGAATTCCTGAGTTCTCGAACTTTATCAGAACGGAAAGCATTCTGATCGGTCCGTGGGTCTTGACAGTGGTGCACGTCCGGTCGAGACTCCGCTGACGATGGCACGGCGTCTGTTTTACATCCTTGGCCGCCGAACGTTTGTTACGTTCGGGCTGGTCGCCTTTCTGGTCGGTCTCCTGCTTGCCGCAATCAACCTGACGTCGCGCTACGCGCTCAAGCGGTACGTGGAGTATCAGCTCGCCCGCATTCCGTGGGACGTTGCGCTCTACCAGAAGGGACCGGCCGGCGGCGACGAGTCGCTGCGCGATTTCGTCGCGGCAAAGCCCGGCGTGAAGGAAGTGGCGAGCCTCGCCTTTCTGCGCGCGCGGTTTCCAGAGGGCGGTGAGGTGCAGGCGAGAGTCGACGGCACGCCGCTCAACACGCCGTGGCTCAGCGTGCTGTGCGCATCCGATTTGTCGTTGCTGCCGCCGCAGCTTGGCTTCGCGCTCGCGAACGCGAGTACCACAGAACGTCAGAACTCGGAAACCCCGGAACCCCGGGCCCTGGGGGCGGTCCTCGCGCTCGTCGGTCCGGACATCGCCATCGGGAAAGCGTTCCTTGGACTGCAGGGCGCGCGGCGTTTCACGATGGAAGTGACGACGCTCGGCACGACGCAGATGGTTTTCGAGACGCCCGTGCGGCAAGTTGTACGCATCGAGCGCGACGAGCTCAATCGCTGGTTGATGGATCAAACCGGATCGGTGAGCTACGTACCCGCGATCGGCGCGATGCTGCTGATGCCGTACGACTGGAACGTCATCACGAAGTTCGACTTCGTCGCCAACGGTATTCTTCCCAACGATCTGTCCGACGCCTTTGGGTCCGATCAAATTCACGTACAGCAGGCCGAGTACGCGCCCGAGCTCGTCTACCTCGCGCGGATCAACCGGCCGAAGCTGATTTCCGGGTGGGACATTCCAGGCTCTCTCCGTCGTGTGGCTGCGCTCAACGCCAGTCTTCATGCGGATGCCGTCGAGAGAGAGCCGGGTGCGGTCGTCGCGCCGCAGCATGACGAGGCACACCACGGGGGTGAGGAAGAACAGGGTGAAGGCCCGCACCCGGAGAAATTCGGCGGTACGGCGTATGTGGTCGACAGCACCACAGAAGTTCTTCTCGACAGCATGCAAGGAATCGCGCGCGCGGTCGGGCTCGTGTCGCTACTGGTTGCGTTGCCGCTCCTCTGGATGGCATGGGTGCTCGGGGCGAATCTGACGGGTCTACTGATGCTGAACGAGCGGCGAACGCTCGGACTCCTTCGGCTGCGCGGCATCACGGGCGAGCAAATCGGCCGCGTGCTTCTCGCCAGCGTGACTGCCGGCGGCGTCGCGGGGGGTACCGTCGGACTCGCCACTGGATCGCTCGGCGCGCTGATGATCTACGAGCGCGCGCTGCCGCTCGACGTGCTTGCCGATCGCGGGCAGATCGCGATGTTCGCCGCCTTTCTCGTCGTCTCTGTTGGTCTTGCGCTCCTCGTCTGCCGCCGCTTCGTGCGATATGCCACGACGATTTCGCCGCTCGAAGCCGTCCGGCGCGTCTCCCATGTGGAGGCGTCGCGTACGAGCGAGGCCTTTGGCGTCCCTCAGTTCGCGGCGCTGGTGCTCGGCAGCTTCGTTCTCGGCAGCTGGATTTTCGGCGTGTCAGTGGCCGAGCAATTCTCGCTGCCGCGCGTGGCGCTTGGCGAGCAGCTGCTCTACTTCGTCGGTCTGCCGCTGTTCGTTTACGGGCTCGCGTCGTGGATTGCATCCAGGCGCGGCCGTCTGCATTCGATCATCGCACCCATCCTGCGACCGCTCGGCGGCGTGCTCGGTCCATTTGCATTGCGGCATCTCTCCGTGAAACCGCAACGAACGGTCGCTTTCCTGCTGATCGTTGCGCTGATGTCGAGCATCAGCCTCTACCCCGTGATGACGAGCGGTTCGTTCGAGGACAAAGCTGCGCGAGGCGCGCGCGTGCAGATTGGCGCGGATTGGCAAATCCTCTACAACACACCCGATCTTGTCGACGCGGCGCAGCTCACTGGCGCTGTACGTCAGCAGCTGCCAGCCGTGCGAAGCGCCGTCGACGGACTTCTTGCATCGCTCCGGCGTGTCGAAGGCGTCACGGCGGCGACCTACATGATTGAAGCGCTCCTGCCGCACTTCTATCTTCCCGGCTACGGCCTCCGTGGTGTGCCGCTCTACATTCTCGCGGACGGCGCTGCGTACCAGGCACATGTCTATTCGGAACCGCGCGTCGGTGTCACCGCCGATTTCGCGACGCTGCTCTCGCGTGCCCGTGGCGGCGAGGTCGCGATGTCGCAGCCAGTTGCGGATTTCTGGCAGCTGGCGCCGGGGACACAGGCTGTCATCGGCTTGAACAGCGCGCGCCAGGCGATTGCGGCGCCTACGGCCGGCGTCCTGTCGTTCCTGCCGGGAATGCCGCCGAAAACCGTCAGCGATCGTCAAGGCTACGTGCAGGCGCGCGTTGATTATCTGAACTACTTGATGGGCACGAACGCCTACCTGATGACCGACGCGACTGCGCCTGCGCTCGCGGATCTGCAAGTTTTGATTCCGCGCGTCGTGGTCATGCTTCGTACGACTCCTGGTACGGACGATGAAAGGCTTCGCGCGGCGCTGATGAAGGCGACGAGCGTGCCGCCGCTCGAGTTGCACAGCCTCGGACAGGAAGTACAAAAAGTCGGCAACGACATGTACATCTCGCTTGCGCTCGCGAACATGAGGATTTATCTCGTCGGTGGTCTGCTCCTTGCGCTTGTCGCGATCGTCGCGATTGCTGTGGTGAACTACATGGAGGATCGACGCACGCTCGCACTGTTGCGCATCCGCGGCGCGTCGCCCGCGTGCCTGTGGCGTTTTCTTGTCGCGACGTTGTTGGCGCCTGCGCTTGTCGGCCTGGCAATTGGTGCTATCGCGGCGGCCGTCGCGGGGTTTGGGCTTGCCAATTACGTGTGGCGACTGCGCGCCATTCGCACGGTCGTGCAGCTTCTGCCGACGCACCTCGTCGTGCCTCCGCTCACAGGCGGATTGGTGCTGTTGCTGATGGTGCTTCTCGTCGCGGTTGCGTCCGCCTTTAGCTGGTGGGCGTATCGGGAGACTTCGCATTCAAGGTTCATAGGTTCATAGACTTTCAAAGGTTCAAAGGTTCAAAGGTTCAAAGGTTCAACGGTTCAACGGTTCAAGGGTTCAAAGGTTCGAAGGTTCAAGGGTTCGAAGGTTCAAGGGTTCGAAGGTTCAAGGGTTCGAAGGTTCAAAGGTTCGAAGGTTCGAAGGTTCAAGGGTTGGAAGGTTCAAAGCTTCAAATGGCTTTTGGTTTCGTGATTTCGTGAGCTTTCGTGTTTTCGTGGTCAGCGTTTGTTGGAGATGAACATGCTGAAACTGATAGCAACGTCGCTTCTTGGGGCGGCGCTCGTGATCTCGACCGGCGCCGAGGCTCAGGAAACCAGTGCAACGCTCGCCGGCACCATTCTCGACAGCACCAAGGCAGCTCTCCCTGGCGCGACCGTCACAATCAGGCAGATCGAAACGGGAACACGTCGCGTCGTTGTCACCGACGATCAAGGGCGGTTTCAGGCGCCCGCGCTCGAGCCCGGCACTTATGGCATGACCGTCGAGCTCGCAGGGTTTCAGACCGTTGTTCGCGAAGGTCTCGTGCTCAACGTCGGACAGCGCGCGGTCGTGAACATCTCGATGCAGGTCGGTCAGATCGGCGAAAAGATTGTCGTCACCGGCGCGACGCCGCTCGTCGAGACCACGAGAAGTGGTCTCACCGCGCTGGTCGAAGAACGGCAGATTCGCGATCTCCCGCTGAACGGCCGCGACTTCTCTCAACTGACCCTGCTGCAGCCCGGCATCGTCGCTTCCGTCACGACCGATCGCACGCTCGATCGCGGTATGGGCACGCAGGTGTCCGTTGCCGGCGCACGCCCGAATCAAATCAGCTACGTGCTCGACGGGTCGGACGTGAACTTTCAAGGCAATCAGTCGCCGGGCAGCGCGGCGGGCGGTTTGCTGGGGGTCGATACGGTGCGCGAGTTTCAGGTGCTCGTGAACAACTACAGCGCCGAGTATGGCCGCAGCTCCGGCGGAATCGTGACCGCGGTCACGCGTTCGGGCACGAATGCGTTTCACGGCGCCGGCTTCGAGTTTCTGCGCGACGAGGCGCTCGGCGCGCGAAACTACTTCGCGGCGCCGGCCGATCCGAAACCGCCGCTCACGCGCAACCAGTTCGGCGGGCATCTGGGTGGCCCGCTTCGAAAGGACCGGACGTTCTTCTTTGCGGGCTACGAGGGCCTTCGACAGGATCGCGGCGTCAGCATCTTTGCGCGTGTGCCCAGCCGCGCGACACGCGCGCGTACCGACATTTCGCCGGCGACTCGACCCTATCTGCTGATGTTCCCGGAGCCGAACGGCATTGAGACCGGCACGTCGGGCATCTACACGGGAACCGCCAACGAACTGACCCGCGAACAGTATTTCATCGTCCGAATCGATCACAACCTGTCGGCAAAAAACTCACTCGCCGTCCGCTACAGCTTTGACGATGCGAGCGTGATCACGCCGCAGTCGATTCCCCTCTTTGCGGACAATCAGCACACGCAGGCGCATTTCGTGACCGGCGAGTTCAAACGGATCATTTCCTCGAGCACGCTCAACGTCTTTCGCGCGTCGTGGAATCGGCCGTACGAAGAGACCGTCAACGTCGACATCATCTCCGTGGACCCGGCGCTCTTCTTCATTCCCGGCACACAGTTCGGCGCCATTGCCGTGTCGGGACTCAATACGCTTGGCACCGATACAGGCACGCCGACATTCGTGGATTACAAGAGCATGCAGCTGATGAACACGTTGACGTGGGTCCGCGGGAAGCAGACGTTGAAAACGGGCGCAAGCTGGACCCGCTGGTTCAACGATCAGGACTCCGCATTCACGCGCGGCGGCAGCTACAACTTCAGCTCCATCGACGACTTCGTGCGAAATGTCACGAATACCTTCGAGGGCACGGTGCCGGGCAGCACGACCGCGCGACAGTGGCGGCAGAATCTCATCGGCTTGTTCGCGCAGGACGATCTGGCGCTGTCCTCGCGTCTTACGCTCAATCTTGGATTGAAGTACGAATTCATCACCGTGCCGACGGAGAGCGAAGGGCGCGTGGCGCACATGGTGAACATTCTGGATGCCGCCCCGACGACCGGCGATCCGCTGTTCGAGAATCCGTCGTTCGGCAACGTCGCGCCGCGCGTCGGCTTTGCGTGGGATGTGTTCGGAGATGGCAAAACGTCGCTGCGCGGCGGGGGCGGGATGTTCTACGAACCGATTCTCGGCAATGTGTACCGGGCGTACGGCAATCGAACGCCGCCGTTTTTCCAGCAGGCCAACATTCGCCGGCCCACATTCCCGGATCCGTTCACCGGCGCTGTCGGCGTGCGCAATCGCCTCGACCTCGTGCAGTTCGATCTGGAGAATCCGCTGCGGCTTCAATACAACGTCACACTGCAGCGCGAGGTGCGTGCTGATACGGTTGTCACAGCAGGGTATGTCGGTTCGCGCGGATACCATCAGCTCCGGAACATCGAAGCCAATCAGGCGGTGCCGGAGATTCTTCCCGACGGAGGTTACTTCTTCGCGCCCGGGCTGCCGCGGCGCAATCCCAATTTCGAAAGCGTGCGCTTGCGGTCGACAGACGGGAACTCCTGGTACAACGGAATGATCGTGGGCCTCAACAAGCGCTTCAGCGGCGGCCTCCAGATGCAGGCGTCCTACACGCTGGGTCACTCGATGGACGAAGGATCGCAGTCAGTCGGCAGCGGTGATTTCTCCAACAGCTTCCAGCCGCGTTACGGTCCCTATCGGCATGACA
>WNFU01002760.1_pt1 | contig 33117 bp, 32 predicted proteins | sample 5400121 | NCBI WGS metagenome assembly WNFU01 (sample SAMN13153360, study PRJNA577476) | soil metagenome | isolation source: 100 cm soil or saprolite under grassland replicate 1 | place: USA:California | collected 2016-06-15
CGGCGGAGCGAGTGCGGCGGCGTAGCGAGTGCGGCGGCGGAGCGACTGCGGCAGCGGAGCGAGTGCGGCAGCGAGCGTGGGGGCGGCGGGGGCTGACCGCGTAGCGCGTGCGTAAGTATCTTCTCGCCCGCCTCACGCTCGTGATACCCGTCCTGCTCGGCGTGAGCCTGGTGACGTTCTCGCTCATCCGACTGGTGCCGGGTGATCCGGTCAGCGTGATCCTCGGGCCAGATACGCGCGCTTCGGCGCAGGACATCGCCAACATCCGTGCGTCGTACGGTCTGGACGATCCGCCGCCCGTGCAGTACGTGCGCTGGATGGGCAAGCTGCTCAGCGGTGACCTGGGAACATCCTTTCGAACAGGCCGCAGCCTGACCCAGGAGCTGGCGCTCAGGGTGCCAGTGACCGCGGAGCTGACCATCCTGGCCGCAATCCTGGGGCTGGTCCCGGCCCTGCTGGTGGGCATCCTCGCCGCCGTCAAACGGAACTCGATCGCCGACTACGTCGCCACGGTCAGCACGCTCATCGGCGTGTCGGTCCCCAACTTCCTACTGGCCACGCTGCTGGTCCTGGCGCTCTCGATCGGCCTCAGATGGCTCCCGCCGCTGGGCTACGTCGAACTGCGCACCGATCCGTTGGGCAACCTCAAGACCATGCTGCTGCCCGCGCTGAGTCTCGGCCTGCCGTTCGCGGCAATCATGATGCGCATCACCCGCTCATCGGTCCTCGAAATCCTTGGCCACGACTACGTCCGCGTAGCGAGGGCGAAAGGGCTCAGGAACGAAGGCGTCCTCGGCAGACATGTGCTGCCCAACGCGGCGATCCCGATCATCACCGTGGCGGGCATCCAGATCGCGCGGCTGCTGGGCGGCGCGGTCATCGTCGAGACGATCTTCGGCCTGCCCGGCATCGGCCGCTACGTGTACGACGCCATCAGCATGCGCGACTACCCCGTGGTGCAGGGCGTGACGCTGGTGGTGGCGCTGGCGTTCGTGCTGATCAGTCTGCTGGTCGACGTGCTGTACGCGGTGGTCGATCCGCGGCTGCGAACGGCCGACTGAGATGCACGCCGAAGCGCTGCCGCTGCAACACGGGGCACGTCCAGCCCTAGCGGACAGCGTGCTGGTGCGCAGACGGCCGCACTGGGTACGTGGACTCTTCCGCCAACGCCTGGCGTTGACCGGCCTGGCACTCGTGGTGCTGTTCGCGGTCATCGCGATCGTGGGCTCGCGGGTGGCGCCGTACGGCTTCAGCGAGCAGCACGTGCGCGACCGTCTCCAGCCGCCAGGGGGTGCCTACGTGCTTGGCACCGACGAGTTCGGTCGCGACATCCTGAGTCGGCTGCTCTTCGGCGCGGCGATCTCGTTCCAGGTGGGCGTGATCTCGGTCGGCATCTCAGGTGTGGCCGGTGTGCTGCTGGGACTGCTGGCTGGCTATCGCGGCGGCTGGCTGGACGCCGTACTGTCGCTGGTGATGGACGTGGTATTCGCGTTCCCGGCGATCCTGCTGGCGATCGCGATCATCGCCATGCTCGGGTCCTCCCTGCCGAACGTGATGCTGGCCATCGGCATCGTGAACACACCGACGTTCATGCGCGTGGTGCGCGGCTCGACCCTGTCCTTGCGCCGCAGCACGTACGTCGAAGCAGCGATATCGCTGGGCGCGTCGACGCTACGCGTCCTGGCTCGACATGTCTTTCCGAACCTGGCCGCGCCGCTGATCGTGCTGGCGTCGTTGAACTTCGCGTTCGCGGTGCTGGCTGAGGCATCGCTGGCCTATCTCGGGCTGGGCAACAAGCCGCCGTCGCCCTCGTGGGGGTCGATGGTGAGCGGCAGCTACGGCTTCCTGGAGATCGCGCCGTGGGCGGCGCTGTTCCCGGGCATGGCGATCGCACTCACGGTGCTGGGTTTCAACCTGCTCGGCGACGGCGTGCGCGACGCGCTCGATCCACGGTTGCGGTTCTAGGCGCGAAGGGCCTCGCCCAGTCCGCGCAGGTCAGGCTCGCGCTCGATCGCCAGGATCCGCTCCGCCAACTCCTGGCTATCCGGCCAGGCGGCGAGGCTGACGAACTTCTCCACGAGCGCGCCGCGCGGCACGGGGTTCTCCGGCTCCCCAGTGGCGAACTCGATGCGCTTCGACAGCGTGCGGCCATCGCGCAGGTCGAGCTGGACCTCAGCCGGCCACTGGCGCGGGTAGTCCACGTCGAGCGAGGCGGAGCGATAGCAGTCAGTCCGCTGCATCAGATCGCGAATGCGGCTGTCGCCGAGATGCTCCTCAGCGTAGGTGGTCAGGCCGCCCGAGCCGAGCACCAGCGCGGCGGCCGCGGCATACGGCGCGCTGAACTGCGCATCGACCACATTGTGTGGCGCGCGTTTTTGCGAGATCGGCTCGGCCACCAGCAGCGCACCACCACTCAACACGCCCAACCGAATGTGCTCTATGTCATCGGGCCGCAGCGAGTGCTCGCGCCGCAATGCCAGGACGCAGTCGATCAGCCCGTGGTTGTAGCGGCAACACGCGTATGGCTTGATCGATACCCGCATCACCTGCAGCGGCGCGCCCAGATCGTCCAGCAGCCGCTCCGGCAGCGGGTCGTCCGAGTACGCGTGCAACACGCCGAGTCGACCCTCGATCGCGGTCGCGGGACCGCTGAAGCCGGCCTGGGCGAGGTGGGCGGCGGTGATGCCCGCGTGCGCGGCCCAACCCGGGTTGAGGCGCTTGGTCCAGGCGCCATCGGCGAGGTACTCGAGCGAGCCGCTGGCGAGGGTGCCCGCGATGCCCAGTGCGCGGGTGAGCTGCTCTGGATCGAGTCCGAGGATCCGACCAGCGGCCATGGCCGCTCCGAACACACCCGCCACGCCAGTCGGATGGAAGCCGCGCGCGTACGCCGAGGCCGGATTGAGGGCGTTGCCGACGCGCATGGTGACTTCGTAGCCGGCCACGATCGCCTGCAGAAAGGCCGCGGGCGCCGAACCCTGTTCCTCAGCCACCGCCAGCGCCGCTGGAATAACCGCCACGCCCGGGTGGAGCGACGACTCCGTGGTCACGTCGTCCATCTCGATCGCATGCGCCGCTGTGCCGTTGGCCAGCGCGGCCCACACCCCGGTCGTCCGCGCCCGTGCGCCGACGATGCTCGCACCACCGTGCGCGCCGCCTAACCGCAGCGCCACCTCCCGAGCGGGTGCACTCGAGGGTTGGCGGCTGCCGCCCAACGCCACGCCGAGCAGGTCCAGCACGAGCTCGCTGGTCCGCGCGCGCACGGCATCGTCCAGCTCCTCCCAGCGCAGCTGGGCGCAGAAGGTCGCGAGCTCAGCTGCCGCGGTCCGACCCGCCACCTGGGTAGTGGCCATGCCGAACAGTCTACGGGCTGTGCCGCCGCACGACCGCTCCCGCAGTGTGCGCGACCGAGTCCCGCAGCTCCGCCGGAGCCAGCACCTCGACCTCGGGCGCCAGTGCGAGCAGGGCGCTCGTGGCCACCTCGATCGCATCGAAGGTCAGCCGCTGGGTGGACCAGCCCGTCGAATCTGGAGGCTCCTCGACGACCGCCCGCGGCGCCGCCGCGCCGAGCAGGTCGCGATAGCGCTGCGCGCGCGGACCCAGTCGCACCGTCGCGACGTAGGTCGGTAGCGTCGCGGCATACGATTGCTCCCACTCCGACCAGAACGCCTGCAGCTGGAAGTCGGGCGGCCGCTCTGCCGGGGCATCGAGCACGCTCGCCGAGCGGATGCGATCCACGCGGAAGCTCAGCACCCGCTCGCGAGTCCCCGCGACCAGGTACCAGGTACCCGTCTTGTGCACAAGCCCGAGCGGATGGACCGTGCGCTGCACGACCTGCCCATCGCGCTCATGGGACAGGCGGAGCTGGCGGTCCTGCCAGACCGCGTTCGCGACGGCTCGCAGGTGCCGCTGATCACGCGGCCGAGCGTGCGCCCAACCGCTCGGATCGAGCAGGAAGCGCTGTTCGGCTCGAGTGGCCGCGTCGCGCAGCCCGGGCGGTACCGCGGCCAGCAGCTTGAGCCGTGTGGTCGCGAGCAAGCTGCCCAGGCCAAGCTGCGCGACGGGCGCGGCGGCGCCAGTCAGCAGCAGCGCGCCCGCTTCGTCCGACGTGAGGCCCGTCAGGTTGGTGCGATAGCCATCGAGCAGTTGATACCCGCCGCCTTCGCCGCGCTCACCGTACACGGGTACGCCGGCGGCTCCCAGATCGGCCAGGTCGCGATAGATGGTCCGCTCGGATACCTCCAGCTCCTGGGCGAGGTGCGCCGCGGTGAGCCGGCCGCGGGCCTGGAGCAGGAGCAGCAGCGAGACCAATCGTGACGCACGCACGGCTACCGCCTGCTCACGCCAGCGTCCCCGACGGAAGGAGGACGGTCATCGTTCCCGAGGGGAAAGGAGGCCGGTTATCGCCCTCGACGGAAGGAGACCGGGCATCGTCGCCCGACGGAAGGTGACGGGTCATCGTCCCCCGACGGACGGGGACCGGTCACCGTCCCCAAGGGGGCAGGGGGCCGGTCATCATCCCCGAGGGGAAAGGAGGCCGGTTTATCGTCCCCGAGGGGAAAGGAAGGCCGGTTATCGCCCTCGAAGGGAATGAGCCCGGTCTAGTCATGCCGGAAGGGAGTGACAGGAACCATGTATGGCAAGCGTACCTGACGGAACTTGTCAGGTAGGAGGCGGTAGCGTGGCAACCATGAGCACGTATGTCTTGATCGCCGGCGCCTGGCTCGGTGGCTGGGCCTGGCGCCGCGTGGCGACCTCCCTACGCGAGCACGGCCACACCGTCTACCCCCTCAGCCTCACTGGACTGGCCGAACGATCGCACCTCGCTGGCCCACAGGTGGACCTCGAAACGCACATCGCGGATGTGGTCAACCTGTTCGAATACGAGGACCTTCAGGAGGTGGTCCTGGTGGGCCACAGCTATGCCGGCTTCGTGATCGGCGGCGTTGCGGACCGGGCGCCCGAGCGACTGAATGGGCTGGTGTACTGCGACTCGGGGCCGCTGCCGGACGGCAAGTCGATCCTGGAGACGCAATCGCCTGAGGGGCAGGCCGCCCTACGTGGTGCGGTACAGGATGGCTGGCGCTGGCCGTTCCCGGGCTTCCCGGCGCTGGGCGAGAACGCAAGCATCGCCGGTCTGAGCGATGAAGACAAAGCGCTGATGCAGCGCAAGGCGGTCGACCACCCCTTCGGCACCTGGGAGCAGCCGCTGCACCTGACCCATCGCGGCCCGATCAACTACGAGCGCGTGGTCATCGTGTGCGAGGATGGCAAACGGTTTCTGCCGATGGTGCAGTCCATGCTGCCCGACGCCCGCATCCTGGAGCTGGACACGGGCCACTGGCCAATGCTGTCCCAGCCGATCGAGTTGGCCGGGCTGCTGGAGACCGTACGATGACAGCGCGTGCCATTCGACCTGCTGGTCATCGGCAACGTGGTCACGCCCGCGGGTGTGCTCGAAGGCGGCGCGGTCGCGGTCGCCGATGGTCGGATCGCCGAGGTTTTCCCGAGCGCTGCCCAGACCGAAGCGGCCCAGCGCATCGATGCCACCGGGCAGTGGGTGCTGCCCGGCGCGATCGATCCCCACGTCCACTGCTTCTCCTCCCCCTCCGAAGGTTTTCTCAGAGCGACACGGGCAGCGGCAGCGGGTGGCGTGACCACCGTGATCGAGATGCCATACGACGCGGGCGCGCCCGTCGTCAGCCGCGAGGTGCTCGAGCGCAAGCTTGACCTGCTCCGCCGTGAAGTCGTGATCGACGTCGCTCTGCTGGGGACCATTCGCAAGGTCGACGGCGTGCGCGAGATCGGCGGGCTGGTCGACGGTGGGGTGTGCGGGTTCAAGCTGTCGATGTTCGAGACCGACCCCGAGCGGTTTCCGCGGATAGCTGACGGCGACCTGCTCGAGGCGTTTCGCGAGATCGGCCAAGCGGGCCTGACGGTCGGCGTCCACGCCGAGGACGGCGAGATCATCTATCCCCTCATCGCCGCCTACCAGGCCGCTGGCAAACGCTTCCCGAAGGCACACTGCGAGACACGACCGCCGGTCTCGGAAACCGCCTCCGTGGCATTGGCGCTCGAGCTCGCGGCGCAGGCCGATGCGCAGCTGCACATCTACCACGCCAGCCTCGCGCGCTCTGTCGAACTGGTCCGCACGTACCGCTCGCAGGGCGTGCGGGCGACGGCGGAGACCTGCCCGCACTACCTGCTGCTCAACGAGCAGGACATGGATCAGCTGGGTGGCTTCGGCAAGATCAATCCTCCACTGCGCCCCACCGATGCCGTGGCTGAACTGTGGTCACTGCTCGAACGCGACGTCGTGGACATGATCTCGTCGGACCATGCGCCCTGGCCGCGCGAGCGTAAGGACAATCGCGACGACATCTTCGCCAACGCCTCGGGTACGCCTGGCGTGGAGACGCTGCTGCCGCTGATGTACAGCGCGGGTGTTGCCGCTGGCCGCTTCGACATCCTGCAGCTCGCCCGCCTGCACTCCGAGACGCCCGCGCGCACCTTCCATCTGTTCCCGCGCAAGGGCCACATCGCCGCGGGCGCGGACGCCGACCTGGTCATCATCGACCCCGCCGCAACGTGGACGATGCACGCAGCTGACCTCCATTCGGCGGCGGGCTGGACGCCGTACGAGGGTCTGCCCATGCTCGGCCGCGTGCGCACGACGCTGGTGCGCGGCCGGGTGGTCTACGACGGCACCCAGGTCACCGCGTCGCCAGGCGACGGCGAGTTCATCGCGCCCGTTCGATGACCCCCAACGCGGATCGCCTCGGGGCCGACTGGCAGACCCTGAGCACATTCCGCGACCCGAGCCTGCCCGGCTGGACGCGACGGCCCTTCACTGCGCCCTATGCGGCGGCCCGAGCGTGGCTCGCCGAGCGGATGCGCGAAGCGGGCCTGTCGGTGTCGGTGGATGCGGGCGGCAACCTGATCGGCATCAAGCGCGGGCGCGACCCGAGCCTGTCGCGGATCATGCTGGGGTCGCACACCGACACCGTGGTGGGCGGCGGTCGGTTCGACGGGATGGTCGGCGTGCTGGCCGCGATCGAGGTCGCGCGTTGCCTGCGGGAGCAGCCGTTGCGGCACACGCTGGAGATCGTCGACTTCCTGGCCGAAGAGCCGACCGACTTTGGCATCTCAACGATCGGCAGTCGCGCGATCGCCGGCGCCCTGACGTCGGAGATGCTCGCGCGGCGATCGGCCGAGGGCACCTTGGCCGAAGCGATCGCCTCCGTGGGCGGTCAGCCTGACCGGCTCGGCGCGGCACGCTCGGACATCGCGCACTACCTGGAGCTGCACATCGAGCAAGGTCCTGTCCTCGAGTCCGAGGCCTTGCATCTGGGCATCGTCACGGGCATCACCGGCATCGCGCGCTTCCGCATAACTCTCCGCGGCCGGCCAGACCACGCGGGCACGATGCCGATGGCCATGCGGCGCGATGCCCTGGCGGGCGGGTCCTCGATCGTGCTGGCGCTTGAAGAACTGTGGCGTGACGGCGCTGGGGTCGGCACGGTAGGTCGAGTACGGGTTGAGCCGAATGCCACGAACGTGGTGCCCGGCGAGGTCGAGCTATGGGCGGAGATGCGCAGCACCGACCCCGCCACGCTGCGCGAGCGCGCCAACGCCTTTGCCGGCACAGCCGAGTGCATCGGCCGCGACCGCGAACTCCACATGGAGGTGCAGCCACTGTCGTATGAATCGCCCGTGCCGATCGCCGACGAGGCGCAGGCCGCGCTGGCAGCGGTGGTCGAGGCACTAGGCCACCAGCCGCGCAGGCTGCCGAGTTACGCCGGGCACGACGCCAATCAGATGGCCAAGATCGCCCCAGTCGGCATGCTGTTCGTTCCCAGTCGCGCCGGCCGCAGCCACTGTCCTGAGGAATGGACCGACCTCGCCGACGTTGCCCTGGGAACCCAGGCGCTCGGCGAGGCCGTCCTCAGACTCGATGCGTCGCTCGGTTAGCGAATGAGCTGCTTCGACCGCAGGTAGGCGGCGGCGACGTCCTTGGCGTCTTTGCGATCGAGGCCGACCTGCTTGTTCAGGTCGGTGAGATCGGCGGTCGTCAGTGCCTTGCTGACGCGGCCGGCGAGGTCTTTCAGGTCGGCGCCACGGTTCAGGATGTCGTTGCGCACGATGGGGGCAATGTTGTCAGCCAGCTGCAGCTTCTTGTCATCGTCCAGCAGGACGAAGCCCTTCAGCGTGATGTTCGGGTCGGTGGTGAACAGCAGCCCGACGTCGATCTCGCCGCTATCGACCGCGGCGACGGTCAGCGGGCCACCCGCGTCCAGCGGTTTGAAGTCTTTGAATTGCAGCCCGTAGGTCTGCTGCAGACCGATCAGACAGAACGGCCGCTGCGGGCACTCGGGCGGACCGCCCAGGGTCAGATCCTTGGCGACCGGCGCGAGATCGCTCAGTTTGGTGAGCTTGTTCTTGTCGGCGGTCGCCTTGGTGACGACGAAACCGTTGGTGTCGACCGCCGGCGAGAAATCGAGCACGGTGATGTTTTTCGGCGTGAACGCGTCCTGCAGCGCCTTCATCGTGGCCGCGGGATCGGTGCTCGCCTTGCTGGCGTCCTTGGTCACGAACGCGACTGCGGTGGCCAGGTACTCGGGGTACATGTCGATCTGGCCCGACTCGAGCGCGGGCTCGACGATTTCGCGCGAGCCGAGGTTCAGGTGACGCTCAACGGTGTAGCCGTTGGCCTCGAGGATTTGCGAGTAGAGCTCACCCAGAATGACCTGCTCGGGGAAGTTGGCGGAGCCCATCTTGACAGTGGGCTTGGCTCCTGTCGCGACAGCCGATGGGCTTGCCGCCGGACTGGCGGCTGGTTTGGCGACGGGGCTGGCGGCGGCAGGGCTCGCGGCCGGGCTGGCCGCGGCGGACGGACTGGCGGCAACTGCAGGACTCGCAGCCGGCGGGGTGGTCGGCTTCGCCGGCGCAGTGGTTGCAGGGGCTGTGGCAGGGCTTGGCGCGCCACCCGCCTGGCAGGCGCTCAAGATCAGCGCCAGTGCAGACGCCCCAGCGGCAAGCACGCGGATACTCCGCATTGGGTCTTACTCCTTTGGCGGCTCGGACATTCGGCCGCGGAGGATGGTGCGAGCGCCGGTGCGCTCAAGAGGCCATCGTAACCGATTTGAGAGGAAACTATCTCAGGTGTTTGAGCGCCTCACGCTTGCTCAGGCCACTCAGGCGATGCTCGTTGAGCGTCACGTACGAGCGCACTGCCTCAGGGGCAGCTTTAGCATATTCACGCAGCGCCCAGCCGATGGCCTTGCGCAAGAAGAAGTCGCGTTCGCCAAGGCTCGGCGCCATGCATTCGAACAGCAGCTCCTGGTCCGTGTTCCTCTTGAAGCCGACCTGACAGATGATCGCCGTCCGACGTAGCCAGTGGTCCGCTCCAGTACTCCAGGCGAGCAGGACAGCGCGCATCTCCGACGGGTACTCGCGCATGAGATCGCCGACGAGATGAGTAGCGATGCCGTCGACCAGGTCCCACCAGGCGCCGTCGACGATCAGCTGCTCGTACAGTGGCAGCGCCGCCATCGTTCGATAGGCGCGGTAGCGTCGGTCGCCGAGCAGCTCGAGGGCGACGTAGCGCTCTTCGCGAAACTGCGCCTCCTGCCACAGCTCGAGGATGGTCGCGCGCCACTCGTCGAAGGACCCGATCGGAAACTGCGCGAGCGCTTCGGCGCACACGGCGCGCAGCGGAGTCGATTGCACGCCATGGTATGGCATCGCCGACTTCATGTACGCGCGCATGCCTTCTGCCTTGGTCGGGTTTGCGCAATCGGCGAGGCGCGCGCGGACGAGATCGACGAGCGCTCGGGAGCTCAGCGGGGAAGCTCCTGCAATTGCGGCTCGGCGGTTGCTCGGCCGCGTACACCTGCTGAGACGAGCACCCGCTCGATCCCGCCGAAACCAACCTCGACCGCGATGGCCAACACCGCCACCAGCACCGCGCCGACGAACATCCGCGGATATTCCTGCCGCGCGAGACCATCGACGAGGTAGCGGCCCAGCCCACCTCCGGCCACCAGGGCGCCCAACGTGGCCGTGGCGACTATCGCGACTGCCGAGTTGCGAACGCCAGCCAGGATGATCGGCAGCGCGATCGGCAGCTCGACCGATCGCAGCACCTGCTGCTCGCGCAAGCCCATCCCGCGGGCAGCCTCGACCACATCGCGATCGACTTCACGCACGGCGACGTAGCTGTTGGTCAGGATCGGCGGAATACCGAGCGGAACCAGCGCCATGAAGGTCGGCCAGAACCCGAAGCCGAGCTTCCATGACAGCGCCAGCGGAAACGCCAGCGCCAGCAGGGCCAACGACGGAATGGCTCTGCCAAAGTTGGCCACGTTGATGGCGATGAAGCCGCCGCGATCGAAGTGACCGCAGATCACGCCGATCGGCAGCGCGATCACGATGGCTGCGATCGTGATCGCCGCTGACAGCAGCACGTGCTCCCAGATGCGATTGGGAATGCCATCCGAGCCGACCCAGTGGCTGGCGGAGGTCACCCACCCGGCCACCTCGCCCAGAAACTCGATCATGCCGCCCGCCGTGTCCAGGGCGTTGCCTGGCGCTGCACCAGGACCAGGCCGGCGTCGCACAGGACTGCCAGCGCGATCGACAGCACCGCGCCAATCAGCAGCGGCGTGCTGAAGAACTGATCGATGCCCATCCTGATCAGGAACCCCAGGCCACCCTGGCCGATAAGAGCGGTGACCGTGACCAGACCGATCGTCGTGACCACGGCGATGCGCACCCCGGCGATGATCACCACCAGGGCCAGGGGCAGCTCGATGCGCCACAGCATCTGCCAGCGCGAGTAGCCCATCCCGGTCGCGGCCTCGCGCACATCGGGCGGCACGCTGCGCAAACCAGCGACCATGTTGCGCACCAGGATCGACAGCGTGTAGCTCACCAGACCGATCTCGGCAGTGAGCAGCGACAGGCCCGTGACCGTGACCAGCAGCGCGAACAGCGCCAGACTCGGGATGGTGTACAGGACTCCCGTGATCCAGGTGACCGGCCCGTACAGCACCGGCAATTGGCGGATGCCGATGGTCAGCAGGGCGGCGAGGACAAAGCCGATCCCGACTGCGATCGCGGTCAGCTCGAGGTGTTCGAGAATGCGCTGGCCAATGTCACCCAGGTGGTTAAAGGTCCAATCCCACAGGATGAGCGGCTCGCCGGCTCTCATGCGACGCCGGCCGCCGTTTGCTCAGGTGAAGCGCGGAACGCGGCGCCCAGCGCATCGAGCGTGACGACGCCGGCATAGCGGCCGTGCTCATCCACGACCACCGCGGTCTGCACCGCCGACGCCAGCAGCATCGACAGCGCATCGCGCAGGGTGGTTTCAAACGTGACGATGGGCGACGAAGGATCCACTGCGTCCGCGCTCAGCGTCGCCGCCTGCGTTTGCGCAAGATTGATCCAGCCTTCCGGCCGCTCCGCGGTGTCAAGCAGCAAGACCCAGTGCGCATCGCCCACGCGGCGCCGAATGGCCTCGACTGATTCGCCGACCCGCGCCAGGGGCGCCTCTTCCAGGGCCACGTCGGACACGTTGAGCAGCGTGAGCCGCTTCAGCCCACGATCCACGCCGACAAAGCGCGCCACGAAGTCGTTCGCGGGCTGCAGCAGCAGCTCGGTCGGCGGGGCGTACTGTGCCAGCTTGCCGCCCTGCTGCATGACCGCGACGCGATTGCCCATCTTGATCGCCTCGTCGATATCGTGCGTCACGAACAGCACGGTCGTGCCCAGTGTGCGATGCAGCCGCAGGAACTCGTTCTGGAGTCGTTCGCGGACGATGGGATCGACGGCCCCGAAGGGCTCATCCATAAGCATGACCGGCGGCTCAGCCGCCATGGCTCGGGCGACTCCGACGCGCTGGCGCTCACCACCAGACAGCTGCGCTGGATAGCGATTGCGCACTCGAGCAGGGTCGAGGCCGATCAGCTCCAGCAGCTCTTCCACGCGATCTCGGATGCGCTGCTTCGGCCAGCCGAGGAGATTTGGCACGGTGGCGACGTTCTCGGCGATGGTCTGGTGTGGAAACAGGCCGATCTGTTGGATGACGTAGCCGATCCTGCGCCGCAGCTCGGTGACATCGACACTCATCACATCCTGGCCATCGATCAGCACCTGGCCGCTGCTCGGCTCGACCAACCGATTGACCATCTTCAGCGACGTCGTCTTGCCACAGCCGCTCGGTCCGACCAGCACGCAGATCTCACCTGCTGGCACCAGCAGCGACAGGTCGATCACGGCGCCCTGCGGACCGTATTGCTTCGTGGCGTGTCGGAACTCGACGGTCGCCTGGTTCATGGCAGCCGCTCTCCAGCGCGGATAGGCATGCTCAGCTGGCTGTGCGCGGGCGCCAGCGGGCAGACCCAGCGTGGATCGTAGGCGCACGATGGGTGGTAGGCGTAATTGAAGTCGAGCACGACGCTCCCTGACGTGAGATCGGAGCCAAGGTCGGCGCTCTTGATCGTATCGAGCAAGTACCGGCCCCCACCATAGGTTTCCTTGCCGCATGTAGCGTCGCGGAAGGGAACGAAGAGGCCGCCGGCATAGCCCTCGATCCAGTACGCACCGAGGCTTGCCGTTGTTTCGCCGATCGCGAAGTGCAGCTCGCCGATGCGCACGAAGGAGACCTCGCCCTCGTACCGTTCGCCCTCTTCCGCGGTGAACTTGGCGCTCACGCGCATGCTCTCCTGGTGTGGCCAGTAGGCGAGGCCCGTGAACGCCGCGCGCTCCGCTGCCGGCAGGGGACTCTGCGGATGCGTTTTGAACAACGTGTCCTTCTCGCGACGAAACCACGCCAGGGTCTCGGCAGTTGCATCAGACGTGCGGAGCTCGACGAAGAGCTGCGCGACGCGGCGCCGCCAGTCGAGCAATTCCAGGTACGGCGAAGTCGACGTTTTGAGCATGCGACGCGGAGAGGCTTGAGTGTGGCAAGCTAACGTGCGATCTCGCAAGTGCCCATTGCCGACTCGGGCCGTGTTCTCGTTGTCGACGACGATGCGCTGATTCGCGACACGCTCGCAACAGCGCTCATTGACGAGGGCTACGCCGTGCGCGTGGCGCCAGACGGTCAGGCCGCGCTCCAGACCCTGCACGAGTGGCTGCCGGACTTGATCGTGCTCGACCTGATGATGCCGGTGATGGATGGCCACGCGTTCCGCATGGCCCAGCGCGGTCTCGATCGCGCCGCGCACATTCCGGTGATCGTGCTGTCGGCGGCGCACAACATCCAGGGCAGAGTCGCCGGGCTCGGCGCGGCTGCCGTGCTGCCAAAGCCATTCGACCTGGGCATCCTGCTCGACGTCGTCGAGCGCGCCGTGCGCCGGCCGGCCTGATTACCGACGGCTGCAACACTGAGCCGCCGGCGCGCGTCCAACCGCCGACAACTGTATGAGTACGCCCTTCGATGCCCACCCGCGCTCGATGATGTCGCGCAGCTTCCTACCGCTAGCGCTGATCACACTCGGCGTGGTGTTCCTCCTCAGCAACCTGATTCCCGGACCAGGTCGAGGCGGGCTCGTGCTCCTCGGCCTGGGCGCCGCGTTCGGCATCGGTCGGCTCACGACCGGCCGCTACGGCTACAGCGTGCCCGCCGGCATTCTGGTCGCAATCGGCGCCTATGTCGCCTTGATGGCGTCCGGCGGCCCGCGCGGCCTGTCCGCGGCGGGATCGTTCTTCCTGCTCCTGGGTGGCGGCTTCGTGCTGACGTATCTGATCGGGATGCGGTCGGCCGCGGTGTGGCCGCTGTTTCCCGCGGCGGTGCTGATCTGCCTTGGTCTGCTGCTATTCGGATGGGCATCGATGGCGCCGGTGGCGTCCTTCGCGTGGATCGTCAACTACTGGCCGGCGGTCCTGGTCGTGCTCGGGGTCTGGGTCCTGTTTCGCGACCAGCTGCCAGCGGGTGCGCGGGCGCCAGTCGCGACGTTAGGCGGTATAGCGCTGCTCGGGTACGGCGTCCTGGCGGCGATTGCCAGTGTGGCCTCCGCCGGTACATTGGCACGGCCGGGCTTCATGTCCAACTTCGGCGGCACCCCCTTTAACGACGAGATCACGCTCGACCAGCCCATCGCCGCTGGCCAGTCTTTCAGCGTCGCCAACTCCTCGGGCCGCACGGTGATTCACGGCGGCAGCGGCTCTGGCGTGCATGTGATCGCGCGGCGGCATTACTGGGTAGATACCCAGCCGCCGCAGGTGCAGCTCACGCCGCGCGGCGATGGCCTCGCCCTGGAGCTGCCTGGTCTTGGTCAGCCATCGCTTGGACCCAACAGCTCGGTCGACTTCGAAGTCGATGTGCCGGCCGGTGTTCAGGTGAACGCGGATTCGTCTAGCGGCTCGCTCGAGATTTCCGACATCACTGGTCCGGTCAAGGCGCAGGCGTCGTCTGGCTCGATTAATTTGAAGGGCATCAGCGGTGAGCTGCGGGCGAATGCCAACAGTGGCGAGATTCGCGGGTCCGACCTGCTGCACGTGCGCGACGTGCAAACCAGTAGCGGCGCGATCCGTCTGCAAGGCGTGTTCAACGAGGCCGCGCAGGTGCGGGCGTCGAGCGGCAGCGTGCGACTCGAGTTCGAGCCCGGGAGTGCCGTGGTGCTGGACGTGCGCACGAGCAGTGGTGGGATCAACGCCCGCGGCGTTCAGCTCACCAATCCGCGCAACGATCGCAATGCGCTCTCAGGCACGCTGGGCAGCCCAGCTGCCGGCGCCACGCTGAGCATCCAGACCAGCAGCGGCAGTGTGACCGTCGGCCAGTAGCCGCCTCGCTTCGCCGCTAGGCGCCGACTGGCGGCAGGTTGGCAGCCGTGATCGCGTTGTTCAGCGCGTCGATCTCGGTCGCGACCACTTCGTCCAGGAGATCGATCTGGCGATCGACTCGTTGCGAGAGCTCGCCAAACACCTCGCGTTGAGCCCCCGTGGGGGCGCCGTCGCCACTGGCTATGCCTCCCGCCAGAACGGCCAGCTTGCCGTTCAAGCGCACTGGAAAGTTCAACGTATCGCCGCGGCTCACGGCTTTGACCTGCATCAGCTCGGCCTCGATCGGCTTCAGGCGATCGACCACCGCGGTGGCAGCGGACAACACGCTGGCGAGGTCCGGCTTGTCGCGCGCCCGCGAGGCCCAGTCCTCGGCACGTTTGCGCAACGCGCGCACCTTGTTGACGGCGCCGTGCACCGCCGATAGCTTGTCGCGCACCTGCAGCAGCAGCTCGAGCTGAGCCGCGAAGTCGGCGTCCGGTACGGACACCCGCGGGTCCTTCTGAACCTCGAACTCCTCTTCGAGCGACACGTCGCCCACCACCAGACGCACGCGGTAGCGACCCGGCGGCACGATCGGGCCCTGTGCGCCGTCCTCCACCAGGTTATTGGCGACTTCGTCATCCTCGATTTTGGTCGCTTCGGGGTAGCGCAGGTTCCACACGAAGCGGTTCAGCCCAGCCTCTTTGGGAATCCGCGGTTCCTTCTGCTTGCGCGGCGTCTCGCTCCGCATCTGGGTAACGTCCTCGGCGCCCTCGCCCGTCCGTGCCGCCTCGCCGGCCTCCTCCTCTTCGACGTTTTTGCTGGAGAAGGTGCGGATCTCGCGCCCATCGGCCTCCTGGAACGTCAGGCTGATGTCGCCCTCAGGTTTTTCCTTCAGGAAGTAGGACACGCTGCCGCCCTCGGGCGGATTGCGCGCGGCATCGAGATAGATGTTTTCCTTCTCGCCGGTGCGCGGATCCTCGCGCTGTCGGTAGGTGACCATCACCGACCCCGGCATGCGGTAGTTCTTGCCCTTCGTCGGCTTACTGGAGAAGCCGCTGTTGGTCATGTACCGCACCGCCGGCCGCGGCTTGACCAGTATCGCGGTTTGCTCGGCCGCATCCGGCTGCAGCTGTCGCACGGGGCCGAGATCGTCGAGGACCCAGAACGAGCGCCCGTGCGTAGCCAGTACAAGGTCGCCTTCGGGCTCTTTCACGACCAGGTCGTGAATTGGCACGATCGGCAGGTTGCCTTTGAGCGGGTGCCAGTTGGCGCCATCGTCGTACGAGAGGTACACGCCGGTTTCGGTCCCGGCGTACAGAAGACCACGCCGGCGTGGATCTTCGCGGACCGCGCGGACGAACACGTTGTCGGGAATGCCCGAGGTGATCCGCGTCCACGACGAGCCGTAGTCGCTGGTCTTGAAGATGTACGGCGCGAAGTCATCCAGCTTGTAGCGCGTCGCGGCCACGTAGGCCGAGGCGGCGTCGTGCGGCGAGGGCTCGATGATGCTGATCAACGTCCATTCGGGCAGTCCCGCCGGCGTGATGTTCTGCCAATTGGCGCCACCATCGCGCGAGATGTGGACGAGCCCATCGTCTGAGCCAGCCCAAAAGAGGCCGCGCTCGAGCGGAGACTCGGCGAACGCGAAGATCGTGCCGTAGAACTCGGCACCGGTGTTGTCCTTGGTGAGTGGCCCACCCGAAGACGCCATCTTGGCTTCATCGCCGCGTGTCAGGTCCTTGCCGATCCGCTGCCACGTCGCGCCCTCATCGGTCGACTTGAACACGTAATTACCGGTCACGTACAGCACATTCGGATCGTGCGGCGAAAGCGTGATAGGAAACGTCCATTGGAAGCGATACTTCGCGTCCACGGCGCCGCCGCCCAGGATCTCTTCAGGCCACACTTCGATGCTTCTCGTCTGGCCAGTGCTGTGATCGTAACGAGTCAAGTAGCCAAGGTAGCTGCCGGCAAAAATGATGTTGGGATTGTCCGGTCGCACGGCGATGTAGCCCGACTCACCACCGCCAATCTCGAAGTATTCCTGGTGCGTGATCGCGACCAGAGGCGAGCGACTGGGCACCGTAATCGTGGTGTTGTCTTGTTGCGCACCGTAGACGCGATACGGCGTCCGCGTATCGGTGGTGACGTGGTACATCTCGGCGGTTGGCTGGTTGTAGATCGAGGACCACGTTTCACCAGCATTGAAGGTGATCGTGGCGCCGCCGTCGTTGCCTTCGATCATGTGCCGCGGATCGCGCGGGTCGATCCACAAATCGTGGTTATCGCCGTGCGGAATGGCGAACGTGCTGAATGTCTGGCCACCGTCGTGCGACTTCCACGTCTCGACGTTCAGGACCCACACCGTCTCGGAGTCACGCGGGTCCGGGAAGATGTGGTGGTAGTACCAGGCGCGCTGGCGCAGCTCGCGATTGTCCGACAGCTTGTCCCAGGTCTGCCCGCCGTCCTCAGAGCGGAATACCGCCCCATCGTCGGCCTCGACGATCGCGAACAGCCGATCGCGCAGCGCACCGGACGCGGCGATGCCGACCTTGCCCAACGTGCCTTTGGGCAGTCCCTTGTTGTGCGAGATCTCGGTCCACGTATCGCCGCCGTCCGTGGTCTTGAACACCCCGCTGCCAGGGCCGCCGCTGGTCAGCGCCCACGGGTGGCGCCGAGCCTCCCAGAATGCCGCGTACAGCACTCGCGGGTTGAACGGGTCCATGCTCAGGTCGTTGACGCCTGCGTCTTCGCTCCGGAACAGCACCTTCTCCCACGATTTGCCACCATCGCGCGAGCGAAACACACCGCGCTCCTGGCTTGGTCCGTGGGCGTGGCCGGCCGCACCGACGTACACGACGTCGGGATTGGCTGGGTGGACGCGGATCTTCGAGATATGCCGGGTATCTTCGAGGCCCAGATGCGACCACGAGCGGCCGGCATCGGTCGACTTGTAGACGCCGTCGCCGTGGGACACGTTGCCGCGGATGCAGCTCTCGCCCATGCCGACGTACAGCACGTTGGGGTCGGACTGCGCAACGGCGATCGCACCGACGGAGGCCCGTTTGAAGAAGCCGTCGGAGACGTTTTCCCAGAACATGCCGCCATCGGTGGTCTTCCACACACCGCCACCGGTCGAGCCGAAGTAGTGCACCCGCGGGTCCGACCAGTCGCCAGCCACCGCGCCCACGCGCCCGCCGCGGAATGGACCGATCATGCGCCATTCGACGGCGCTCAACAACTCCGCCACCATCCGTGTCAGCGTATGTCAGAGGGTGGATTTCAGGTTTTGCGCGACGTGGTAGGCGAGCGCGGCGATGGACACCATCGGATTGACGCCTGACGCGGTGGGGAAGAGCGACGCATCGGCGACATACAGGTCGTGTACCGCGTGACTCTCGCCCGAGGGGCCAACGACCGAGGTGCGCCTGTCCGTGCCCATGCGGCACGTGCCCATCTGGTGGAACGACAAGTACAGGGTGTGATTGGAGCCGTACCCGACGCGATCGATGCGCTGGATCCAACTGTCCAATGACTCGGCCGCCGGCAGCCACGGCACATAGCGGTTCTGTGAGCCGAAAACCTCGCGCGCGCCGGCCGCGGCCAGCACTTCGGCGGCGGCAATCACGCCGTGGCGAATGTGCCGCTGGTCGTAGCGACTCGGGCGATAGCGGACCATGGTCGCGCCACCGCGGCTCAGGACTACCTGACCATGCGATCGATCGCGGGCCAGCACACCGACCAGAGACGAAACGGGCAGGCGCCGCACGAGCGCGTCGTAGCTGGTCGCGTTTTCCCACGGCATCGCAAGCGCCATGAAGCCGGGGTGGATAGGGGCGGTCTCGAACCGCACGCCATAGCCGTCGTCGTCCAGGTCGGCGAACTCGGACGAATACCGCGCCTGGAGCGTGCCGGTCCACGGCGCAACGGGTTGGTCGAAGACGCCCCAGACGGCGGTCGCGGGGTGCAGCCGCAGGTACTGTCCCACGGCACCCTGCAGCCCTGAGCGCAGCAGGAGCGCCGGCGTGCCGATGGCGCCCGCCGCCGCCACGACCTTGCGCGCCCGAACCGTGATGGGCTTCCCGTCGTGCAGCGCGAGAACGCCAACGGCGCGGCCGTTCTCGATGAGCACGCGTTGCACCGCGACTCCGGCGCAGATACGAGCGCCCACAGCGGCCGCCGAGGTCAAGCAGGCAGCCAGCGACGAGCACTTCGCGCCGCGCACGCACCCGAGCCCACAGTAGCCGCACACATCGTCCTGCGTGCAGCCGCGCACGTCGCGCGGCATTGCGTCGACGTGCCACTTCTTGGCCCGTAAGCCGCGCTCCATGAGCGAATCGCGTGTGCTGGCCGTGTTGTGCTCCTGGTTCACGCCGAGCCGCGCGCACGCGGCGTCGAGCGCAGCGGTGAACTCGGAACCCACGAACAGCGGGATGCCAGTGAGCCGCGACCATTCGGCTCGAACGTCGTCGGGTGTGCGAAAGCTTGTGGTGTAGTTGACGACGGTGCCGCCGCCTAAACACGCACCAGCCAGGATCAGGGTCCCGAGGTCCTGCGTCGTTCGCAACCCGCCATCCAGATAGGCGCGCGCGAGTGTGTCCACCTCCAGCTGGTTGAAGTCGCTCTCGGTCAGATAGGGCCCGCGCTCGAGCACGACCACGTCGTGGCCGGCCTCCGCCAGCTCGGCCGCGACCATGCCGCCGCCGGCCCCCGAGCCGACGACGACGACATCGCACTCCAGGCGCGAGACTCCGTCGAGCGGCAGCAGCTGCAAGCGTTTCGATGACGCGGGCGACGGTGCGATCGGGCCCGGGTAGCCCAGACCGGTCCAGGTCGGATTCTGGCCACTCTCGTCGACATCGGCGTAGTACATGACGCCGAACAGCCGCTTCAGCGAGAGCGCCGCGCCGCGCACCGGCCCGACGCGACTCGAAAACATCCGCTGCAGCACTCGCTCTCGCTCGGCGGCGCTCGAGGCGCGGAATGAGCGGCGCGTCCCGCCGACCAGCATGCCGCCCATCGGCGTGTCGAGCATGCGCAAGAACAGCTGCAACCGCGCCAGCGAATCGCGCAGTCCTGGCTGCGCGCTCAGCCGCGCTAACGAACGGGCAGCCGTGCCCGAACGCCAGGGTGAGGCATCCGGCGGCAGCAGCGTGTCGGCGAGGGCATCAAGCACTGGGCAGCACCAGCCGATGGTCGAACGCGAACACGATCGCGGCGGCGCGGTCGCGCAGGTCGAGCTTATCGAAGATGCGCCCGATGTGGGTTTTCACCGTGCCCTCGCCGATCACCAGCCGCTCCGCGATTTCTTCATTGGACAGACCGCGGCCGATGAGACGCAGCACTTCGAGCTCGCGCTGGGTCAGCTCGCCAAGCGCCGCCAGGGCCACCGCGACAGGACCAGCCTGACGGTAAGTTGCCAGCACCCGGGCGGTCACCGCGGGATCGAGGTAGGCGCCACCGCTGGCGACGGCTTTGACCGCGCGGAGAATTTCCTCGCCGGGTGCATCTTTCAGCAGAAAGCCGGACGCGCCAGCCCGCAGTGCGGCGGAGAGTACTTCGTCGTCCTGGAACGTGGTGAGGATCAGCACCGGCGGAGCATCAGCCATGCGCTCGCGTAGTTGGCGAGTCGCCTCCGCTCCGTTCAGGCGGGGCATGCGGACGTCCATCACCACGACATCTGGGCGGTCGCTGCGCACTGCAGCGAGCACTTCATCCCCGTCGGCGCACTCAGCGGTAATGAGGAAGCCCTCTTCGGGACACAGGATGGTCCGCAAGCCGGCGCGCGCCAGGGCTTGATCGTCGACCAGCAGGACACGAATCAGTCGTCGCGCGGGATCGTGCACTCGACCAGCCAGCCGCGATCGTCGGCGGCCGCGTTGAGCGAGCCGCCGAGGAGCCGCGCGCGTTCGCGCATGCCGCCGATACCCAGGCCCGTGCCGCGGTCAGTCGCGGCAGCCACCTGAGCCGCTAGCGGATTGCGAATGCTCACTCGCGTGTGCTCGCCGACCTCAAGCAGCACCTCGACGGGCGCGCCTGGCGCGTGCTTGACCGCGTTCGCCAGGGCCTCCTGGGTGATCCGGTACAGCGCCAGGCCGGTCGCCGCGGGCACGCCTGCCGCGTCGCCGTGCGAGCCGAAGGAGACCGCTAGCCCAGCGGCGCGGTACTCCTCGATCAGATCGGAGATCGCGACGGCTCCGGGCAGCGGCGGCGCCGTCCCGTTCGCGCTGTCCTGCAGCAACCCGACGGTGCGCCGCACATCGTCGAGTGTCTGGCGGCCCAGACGTTCGGCTTCCGCCAGCGCCTCGACCAGCCAGGCCTGGCCGTGCTCGCGTTGAACCCGCAGTCGCGCGCCTGTCAGATGCAGCAGGGTCACCGCCAGCGAGTGGGCCGCGACGTCATGGATCTCACCCGCGATGCGGCGACGTTCCGCGGCGACGGCCTGTCGGGCGAGATCCGCCTGCGCCACGCGCAGCTGCTGCACCAGCGACTGCTGCACGACCACCATGCGCATCATCAGGCCAGTCGCGCTGATACCCAGGATCCACGGCAGCCAGCGGTCGGGCGAGTCGAAGTGGACGTAGCCCAGGATCGAGACGATGGCCAACGCAGTCGCGAGCAGGCCCTCCCAAAGCTGGCCCGTGTACACCACCCAGCCGACGACGAGCAGCAGGAACAGCGGCGCGACCGAAGCGTTGTCGGCATAGATCAGCCACGCGATGGGCAGCGTGGTGCTCGCGGCGAAACCGAGGCGTGGCAGCGGCGCGCGGAGCAATTCGACAAACCAGCTCGCGCACACCACTGCCACCAGTGCCAAACGGCCAATCAGGCGGTCCTGATCGCACCAGCAGTTGTTCAAGACGAGCGTGAGCAGCGCGACCCCGAGCACCGCCCCAGCCAGCGCGGGACGCACCCACCATGGCTGGAGCAAGGCTCGCTGCTCGCTCATGCTCAGAGCGTACGCCAGCCCGCGCGGCGCACTGCCGCGGCCAGCGCGAAGCTGAGCGGTACGCCCAGCACGGTCACGATCGCGAACTTGGCCAGCGGATCCATGCTCAGGCCCACCAGCGCGAACTGCAGACCAACTACGACGGGCACGATGTGCAGCACGTAGGCGCCGAACGCATTGCGTGCCGCCCAGCGAATGAGCCTGCCTGGTGACGCGAATCGCTCGCGGAACAGCACTGGCAGTCCCACGCACAGGCCCACGCAGATGAACGCCTCCCACGTGCTCCACAGCAGCGACTCGGGGCTGAAGCCGCCACCCGAGAGCCGCGGCACGGCATCGCCACCCAACGCGTACGCGTAGCGCAGCGCGGCCAGCCCAACGCCGATCGTCAACCAGCGCATGCCTACGTTGGTTGGCCACCGTTCGAGCCAGCGCTCCCGCGCGGCGACCAGGCCCAGCGCAAACAGCGACGCGTACTGCGGCACGTGCGCCACCTCGACGTTGAGCAGGCCGAAAACGCTCACCCAGCGGTCGATCGGGAACGCGATACGGATGCCGAAGGTGACCACGGCAAGGCCGACCCCGTAGGCGACGATCGCGCGATCGCTCGGCAAGCGGAGGGCCAGCCGCGGTAGTCCCAGCGCCCGCCACGAGGCGTACATGAGCGCGTAGATCAGCAGGTGGCCGACAAACCACAGGTGCGCCACGTCAGGCTGCTGCTCGAGCGCCGAGAAGGCCACGTACGCGACCGCCAGCGGGATGCCGAGGCGCACGAAGCGATCGCGCAGAAAGCCAGCCGTGCCCTTGCGGTCGAATGCCGCGGGCAGGAAGTACGCCGAGATCAGAAAGAACAGGCCCATGAAGAAGGCGGCGTTGACCGAGAAGAACGGTCCGAGAATCGCCGCCCGCTCGGGCTCGAAGATCGGCCAGCGTCCACCGGTCGGACCGTATGCCTGCCCGGCGTGGTGAGCGATGACCAGCCCGGTCAACAGCACCTTCAAGCTATCGAGGTAGCCCAAGCGCGCGGCCGTGCCGGCCCCGTGCCGCGCTGGCGCGACCACAGCCGCCACCGCCTGTGTAACAGGTTCCGCTAGTACTGCCATACCCGCAGACTACGAACGTGGCAGCCCGCGCAGCGTCAGCCCACGGTGAGATCTTCGCCTCTGGCCACGGTCATACACTGCCCGCGAATGGAGCAGGTCTTTCTCCACTGCGACGTGGACAAGATGTACTACTCCGTCGAGACGCTCGAGTCGCCAGCGCTCGCCGACGAGACTCGGGCCGTCATCATCGGCATCGACCCGCGCGAGTACCCGCGCGGTGTGGTCACGACCGCCAACGGCGTCGCCCGCTCGATCGGTATCGGCAGCGGCATGAGCTGCGCGATCGCACAGCGGATGGCGGGCGAACGCGGGATCGAGGTGGTCTTCGTGGCGCCGCGCCACGACATCTACGCGGCGTACTCCAAGCGGCTGATGGACCTGCTGCGGACCGAGTCGCCGTTGCTCGAGCAGCGGTCGATCGACGAAGCCGCCCTCGACTGGCAACAGCACGGTTTTCTGAGTGAACCCGTGCTGGCACTGCGGCAGCGCATCTTGAGCGAGATCGGGCTGTCGGTGTCATTTGGCGTCGCGGCGACTCTTCTCGTGGCAAAGATGGCCTCAGAGGTGGCGAAGCAACGCGACAACCACGTCTGCATCGTGGCGCCTGGTGAGGCAACGGCGTTTCTGGCGCCTCTGCCGATCCGCGCGCTCGTCGGCGTCGGTCCGAAGTCAGAGGCGCGGCTACGAGGGTTCGGCGTCGAAACGATCGGTGACCTGGCGCGACAGAGCGAATACGAGCTGGTGCAGCACTTCGGCAAGTCGTATGGCCGCTACCTGTACCAGGCTAGCCGCGGCGAAGATGACTCGACGCTGGTCGACGAGCACATCTTCAAGAGCATCTCCGCCGAGCACACCTTCGCCTTTGACACCAGCGATCGGTCCGAGATCTGGCGCCGTCTGCAGGCGCAGGCACGCGATGTCGCCGACCGACTGCGGGCCGAGCAACTGGTGGCTTCGGAGGTCGCGATCAAGCTGCGCTACGGCACGTCCTTTCCAGGATGTATAGCCCGCCGCGATAGCGGTCCGTCACGTACACCAGGCCATCGGCGCCGACCAGGACGTCGTTGAACTGAATGCTGCTTCTGCCTGGCGGCGCATCGGGCACAAACCACGCCACCTCGCGCGGCTGCGTCGCATCGCTGATGTCTACAACCCGCAGTCCAGCATTGAAATACGTCAAATAGATCGTGTTGGGGTCCTGCAGGGAGCCGGGCCGCATCTCGTGCACGTTGTGCGGTCCGAAGCGGCCACCGCGGCTGCAGAAGTCGCCTTGCGGCCGTGGAAATTCGCTCATCACTCGGGGGTGTTGCTCGTCGCTGATGTCCACGACGCGCACCTGCGCGAAGAGTCCCTGGCAGTCGTTGGCAAGCTGCTCATCGGTGACCACCAGGATGTCTCTGCCCGGGATGGGCAGCGCGCTGTGGGTGGCGCCGCTCACCTCCGAGCCAAACTCGAGGTGGCTCACCAGCTTCGGGCAGCTCAGGTCGGCGATATCCAGGATGACCAGGCCGGCGTCCCACCAGCCACAATAGGCGCGCTCGCCCCTGATCAACGGATGGTGGAGCGCGACGCGCTTGGCCCCTGGCTGACCGACGTGGCCGGCGGTGGGTGTCCAGCTCATCGGCTCGCCAGCGGCGGTGTGCTGACCGGGGAACCACCAACGCCCAACTTCGCGCGGCTGGCTCGGATCGGACAGGTCCACGATCACCAGGAACTGGTCGACGAAGCCGTCATCACTGCCACTCATGAAGGCGAATGGCGGCTGCCAGTAGGTCATGCGGTGTACGCCCTTGCCTGGCATCGCCAGAAACGCAAGCTCGCGCGGGTTCTCTGGGTTGGCAACGTCGAACACCTTGAGCCCGCCCTGCCAGGTCGGCGCATCCGGCTCGTACATGCTGCGCTCGTAGTTGACCAGCAGGATGTCGTCGACAACCTGCACTTTGTGCGAGTGGGTGCCTGGCGGCGTCTCGAGCTGCTTGACCACTCGTGGCTGGCGCGGATCCGACACGTCCACCACCGAGGTCCCGACACGCGATTCGCCCATGTGTCCGACGAACGCGTAGTGGTCCTTGAGGTTCACGTGCATGCAGTCGCCGTGGCCGTTCAGGTCGGTCTGCCCGAGCAGACGCATATTCAAAGCTTCCCCGTGGCCCATGCGAGCCACGATACAGCGCTTATGCGGCTTTGCCGTCTCCGATCGCGGGCTGGCGGCGGAGCCACTCGACCAGGGCGTCGGCGGCGAGCGGGCGGCTGATGTAGAAGCCCTGCACCACGTCGCAGCCCATGCGGGCCAGGACGTCCCAGCTCTGGCGGTCCTCGATACCTTCGGCGACCACGGTGAGCCCGAGGTCGTGCGCCAGACCAATGGTGGAGCGCACGATCGCGACGTCGTTCTCGTCGCGGGCGATGTGCCGCACGAAGGAGCGATCGATCTTCAATTCGTCGACCGGCAGACGCTTCAGGTAGCTCAGCGAGGAGTAACCCGTGCCAAAGTCATCGACCGAGCTGCGCACGCCCATCGCGCGCAATTGACCCAGAACATCGATGGCGCGCTCAGCATCGGCCATGACCGCGCTCTCGGTGATCTCCAGCTTCAAGCTGCTGGCGCGACGTTCCAGCGGTCGAGCAGCCGAGCGACCAGGTCTGGCAGCTGCGCATCCAAAAGGTCGCGCGTGGAGAGGTTGACCGAGACCGGCAGGAACAGATCGGCGTCCTGCCAGGCGCGTGACTGTCGCAGTGCCTCGTTGATGACCCAGCGACCCAGCGCTCGGATCAAACCCGTGTTCTCCGCCAGCGGGATGAACTCATCGGGCGGCACGATCCCGCGTTGCGGTGCACCCACCGCACCAGCGCGTCGGTGCCAATCACGTTGCCCGTGCGGAACGAGACCTTCGGCTGGTAATGCAGGATCAGGCCATCGTTGACGATCGCTCGGCGCAGCTCGCCAACCAGCTGCAGGTGTGCCGGGCTGTGGTGATCGTGTTCCGGGTCATACACGGCGAGTCGGGTGTGGCCGCGTTTGGCCACGTACATGGCGACGTCCGCTCGGCGCAGCAACGCATCCGGGTCGCTGCCGTGCACCGGGCTGAGCGCGATACCGATACTCGCCGCTACTTCGAGCTCCCGCCCTTCGAACAGCAGCGGCTGCTGCAGCGCGTTGAGGATGGTGCGTGCCGCCCGCGTAGCGCTCTCAACATCTGCGCCGGGCAGCAGCACGCCGAACTCATCGCCGCCGAGTCGAGCGATCGTGTCACCCACGCGCAGGCAGTCACGCAGCCGCTGTCCGACCTCCTGCAGGAGTTGGTCGCCGCACTGGTGGCCGAAGGTGTCGTTGATCTCCTTGAACCGATCGAGGTCCAGCAGCAGCAGGGCCAATCGCGGCTCGGTGTCGCCGGCTTCCGTGACCAGCTCGTCCATCTTGGCGCGGAGAAAACTGCGGTTCGGGAAATCGGTGAGCGGGTCATGTAGCGCCTGGTGCTCGAGCGTCTCCTCGAACCGCTGGCGTTGGCTGATCTCAGCTTCGAGCTGACCGTTGAGCGCCTGCAGCGTGGCGATTGCCTTCTGGCTGCGGCGGGCGTAGAAGTCAAGCGAGAGTCGCATGATCAGCACTGGGACGACGAAGATCATCGTGCCGATCACACCCAGAATCTCGTGCGCACCGCCCAGCAAGGCGCCCGTGAGGCCGAGGAAGATGTTGATGGGCGCGCTCCAGCCTGACTCGCGCAACACGACAGCCAGCGAGCGGCGGCTCGACATACTGACCATCAGCGAAATCGAACCAGAGTTCAACGCGTAGAACGCGACCGCCGCGCCAAGCGCGGCGACGAGGTGCATAACGCCAAAGCCCGAGGCGGCTGGCCGCAGCATGAGGTACGCGGCTACCGCGCCGCCGGTCGCCAGCGATGGGTTGCTGAGGTTGAACAGCATCCGCGCGCGGTCGCGGCGGCGCGCCAGCAGGTCGTGCACAACGGAGCCGGCGAATGCCACCAGCGGAGCGCCGATAGGCATCGCGGTGACTGCCAGCATCGCCGAAGCGCCTGCGAACGAGAACGAGATACGGTCGCGTCCAGTCTCGTAAATGCGCACGCCGAGGAACTCGGCGCCGATCACCAGCAAAACGAACGGCCACAGGTCGAGCCAGGCCTCGGCGCGGTAGACCTCCACGGCGCTGGTCAGCGCCGCCACCAGACCGCCCACGACACACGCCCACAACACCACATGACCGTGCAGTGGCAGCGTCGTCCTTGCCGCTGGTGTCTTCAACCTTCTGCTTGTCAACGTCGTCCGACTTCTTCTTGCCGGATAGCGACCCATCGGGCGAGATGAACAGGACATTGGGGTCCTTGGCCAGCTCGACGATGTCCTTTTGCTTGACTTCAAGTGAGGAGGTGCTGAACTGCGCGAACTCCTCCTTGAGCGCGGCGTGGCTGCGACTGGCGAGCGCGCGAACGTCGAGTGCCGGGCTCTTCTTCTGGACGAGCACCCGCACCGTCTTGTCCGGCTCGACTTGCGCGCCGTACTGCAGCTTGGGGTGGACGCGGAAATCCCCTCGTCGGGGGGCGTGGGCGTCGACTGGGACGGGTGACCGGCGCCCGCTACGATTCCGGCGTGAGCGCTCGCGCCAACGGCACGTACCACGCAGTCGGCGCTCCGCGCCGCTCCACCAATCAGACGCGGCTGCTCATCGGGATCGGCGGCCTGGTGTCATTGCTGGCGGCGGTGAATATCTTTCTGATCAACGCCGAAATGACCGACATCGAGCAGCGGGGTCCGGCACAGCTGGCGCTCGCGGGGGGTGGCCTCGGCCGTTTCGTGCCGAGTCTGCTGATGAATCTGCCACGCGCGAACGCTCCGGCCGCGACGGTGAACGCGCCATCATCGAGCGATCCGCGGCGATCGCCCGCGTACATCGGCGACAAGCGCGCCCTGGAACGCTGGATGGCCCTGGGCAGCTTCGGCCTGGCGGCGCTGTTCGTAGGGATGGAGCAGACCGCGACGGAGACACGCACGGAGTCGCGGTCGCCGATCGGGACCGATCTGGCACGCCTGCTGGTGTTGCTGGCGCTGGCGTACGGCGCGCTGTCCTTCTTCGAGAACGGCTAAGCCGAGGAACAACTCCCCTGGGCTTTTACCCCGTATGCGCTACATTTGTCGTGGTGCCTGACGTCGACGTCGTTTCCGCCGAGCTCGAGGCGCGATTGGCGTCTGGGCCGTGGACCCGCGAGCCTGACGTCGGCCCGGCCACCGAAGTAGCGGCGTTCGCACTGAGCCTGAGCGGCAAGCGCCGCCAGGCCCGCCGCGGCGGACGCCTCGGCCGACTCATCGCCCGTTTCGCCCTAGCGGCGTGCCTCGCGCTGGCCAGCGTCGCAGCCGCGTGCGACAAGCCAGACGCGTCAGACGACGATACCGCCGAAGCCATCTCGGTGATGCCGTACGCCACGCCAGCCGAAGCAACCATCACCCAGGGTCAGCCGCGCGCGAGCCCAGCCTGGTTCAACGATTTGCTCCTGGTCGACGCAGGCTCCGACAGCCAGCCCTGGGCAGTCTTTGTTCCGCGAACAGGCGACGACACCCCAATCCTGATGGACCGTGTGGGCGCGCAGGCGGACCAGGTCGGCACGGTGTATCGCGTGCCCGCGCAGCCGGTGAAGGTCGTTACCCGCGACGGCACCTCACTGTTCCTCGATCCACTCGCCGCCGCCGAAACGACTGGTACTGGCGACGCCAGTCAGGGCAGCACCGCGGCTTCGCGCTGGCAGGAGGATGAGCGCTACCTGGCGGTCACGCGCGCGATCGCCGGGCAACCCAGCGTGCTCGACGCCGCGTACAACGCCGAAGCGGCCGCCGCCGCGGGTGGGACGCACACCTACTCCAATGGCGTGGTCCTGCGCGTGGAGCCGGACAAGCCGGTCGTCGAAGTCATCGATCGGTCGCTGCTCGAGTCGGGCAAACCGACGCGCGCCGAGGACCTGGTGTACGTCGCGATCCGCCCGCAGGAGCAGGCGCTGTACTCGCCGGGCCAGGTGGTCAACCTGCGCGATGTGGTTATCGATACGCAGAAGATCGACGTCGATGGTCAACAGACCACGGTGTACGTAGCCAATGCCGCACTCGATGGCGCGCGCGTGGAGCAGACCGGCGCCACGGTCGATCTGGAGGGCGTGCTCGGCCCACGGCTGCAACGAGTCGACCAGGATCTGACCGCGCAGGTTCAGGATCCGGGCGCGGGCACGCAGCCACAGGCGACCGCCACGCCAGGTACGGGCGCGGTCGTACAGCAGCCGGTTGTCGTGAACCGTGGCGGCGGCGGCTCGTACGTCAGCGACTTCCTGATCTTCATGTGGCTGACCAATGGCGGCTTCTATTCACGGGGACCGACGGTGATCGTGAACAACCCGCCGCCATCGCCGGGTCGCTCCGGCGACATCTTCTACTCACCGTCCACGACGTCGGGTGGCTCGACGCCAATGACGACGCAGTCGGCACAGGCGGATGCGCGCAATACCGCGCTCCAGGCCTCCCGAACAGCGGTCTCCGGTCAGGCGTCAGGTTCGGGCGGCGGCGTCGCTGCCACCAGCAAGTCCGCCGCCGCTGCCAGCGCGCGCGTCAGCGCCGCCACGAGCAAGGCGGCAACGGTCAGTAGCGCGTCCAGCGGCAAGAGCATCAGCTCGGCCCCAGCGAGCTCGTCCAGCACCGCCAGCCGCAGCGCGGGCTCGGTGTCGGCAGGCTCTCGCGGCACCTTCTCTGGCTCGAGCTCCATCGGCCGCTCGTCGTCCGGATCGAGCGGAGGCTTCGGTGGCAAAGGCGTCGGCTCGAGCGGCAGCTCGTAGGCAGGTCCTCGAGATCCTGGAGGGTACGGCCGACCCCGACGGCCGCGGGCTGCTGCTGCGCGGCCTCGAGTTCCAGCCCCGCCAGCGCTCGGCTTTCGATTCACATCTGGTCGATGGCCTGCTTCGATTGGCGCACCTCGCCGAAACCATCGGCACCAGCCTGCGCGCCCACCCCGACCCACTCGTGCGCCGCTCGGCCGCGCTGCTCGCGGCGCAGGCGCATCCGTTGCGCGCCGCGTTCAATGACTAACCCGGACGATCGCGCGTGGTTGAGCGCGCTCGTGCACCACTCGGTGCTGGTGCCCGATGCGCGCACCCGGCGGCACTGGCAGCGGGTAATTCCGTTGCTGTCCAGCGCTGAGCGGTACGAGTTGGCGGCAACGCTTCTGGAAATCGAACGCCACCTGGAGTCCACGCCAGCCCTCACCCCCGACCCCTCTCCCAAAGAGCGAGGGGAGCAAGTTGAGTCGCCTCTCCCTCTGGGAGAGGGCTAGGGTGAGGGCGAGCGTCGAGGCCTGGCGCCGCTGGCAGGCCGCTGCTGGTCCCTGGCAGGGCTGGTCGATCTGCCCCACGTTGCTAAGCCCCGGGGCCGCCGCGCTGCCACGCGTACAACCGCACCGCGACCCGCGCACCGAGCAACTTGCCACAGCCATACGTCCGTGGCTCGAGCGAGGCGGAACACTGTGTGTGCTCGACCTTGACCCCGTGCTTGGCGTCGCGATCGCCGCCCGCGTAGCAGATGTGGCGCACCCTGTCCTGGTGCTGCCGCGTTGGCCATACGCCGAAGCGATCCTGCCGACCGAATCCCTGCTGGCCATACTGCTCGCGGAGTCGCGCACGCTACCGCGAGTGGATCGTCTGGCGAGTGTGTTGTTCGTGCTGGACGCGGACCGCAGCCGGCCCGTTCCGCGCCGCAAGCTGAGCGATAGCCGTGCTGACAATCGGGTCGCGCCTGCTAGCTTCGAGCTCCCGGACTTGAAGACGCTGCGCGCTCGCGACATCCGTCGCATCCACCACGTGCGCCACGCGTGAAGAGCCTGTGCGCCTTCGACTCGTACGCGGACTACGACGCGGCGTGGCAGGCGGTCGCGAGCGCTGGAGTGCGCGACCTGAACGTCGACGCCTGGGCCGGCGGGCGGCGGTACCTGTCCCTCGCGACTCTGTGTCTCAGCGCGGCAGAGCTCGCGCAGCTGCGCGGCGTTGCCGAGCGCTTCAACACGCTGCTCGACGTCGCGGTGCAAGGCGTGCTCGACGACCCCGAATGGTGGCCAACGCTCGCCTGGCCGTGGCCTGCGATCGAGCTGGCCCGCCAGGAACGGCTCCACCCGAGCGGCCGAGCCACGCTCTTCGGTCGCTTCGATTGCCTCCTCGACTGCGACGGCCGTTGGCAGATCGTCGAGTACAACGCCGACACCCCGTCGGGCGGCCGCGAAGCGGCGGGTCTGGAGCCGTCCATCGCCCGCATGCACGGCCTGCGTGGACCAAGCGTCGGCTTCAGTCGCCGACTGGTCGGCGCCCTCACACGGCGCATTCGAGAACACCCACGACAGGTGCGGCTGGTCGGCGTGGTCTCCGCGCACAGCTGGCTCGAGGACATGTCCCAAGCCACCTGGCTCGCCAACTTGCTGCATCGCGCCGGCGTACCGAGTCTTGTTGGCGACATCACCGACTTGGCGGCCGACGGCAACGCAATCACCCTGCGCGGTCGACGCATCGACGCGTTGTATCGCTTCTATCCAGTCGAGCGCCTGTATCGGCACTCGGTCTTCGCGCCGCTGATGGAAGCCGCGATCGACGGCCGGCTGCTGCTGCTCAACGGCCTGCGCGGGTTTCTGGCGCAGTCCAAGGCGTGCCTGGCGTGGCTCTGGCAGTACCGCCAGACCCTCGGGCGCCGCGCGTGCCGCGACATTGAGACCCACCTGCCGCCAACCCTGCTCGCGTGGGAAAACGACGCCGACGCACTGCTACCGCGCGGCGTGGTCAAGCATGTCAACGGCCGCGAAGGCGACTCGGTAGTCTTTGGCGCCGCGCTCGACCGCGCAGGCTGGGAGGCGCGGCTGCTCGAGGGGGGCTACGTGGTCCAGGCGGCGGTCAGCTCGCCACCCGTGCTGGATGCAGATGTCGACGACTGGCAGCGGCGCCTGACCTGGCAGACGCCGCGCTACGCCTGCGTGGGCGCGTTCGTGATCGAAGGCAGGTTTGGGGGCTGCTACACGCGGCTGGACGGGCCGATCACTTCGGGGCGGGCGACCTACGTTGCTACCCTGGCGGAGCCGATCGCGACACCCAGCGTCAGCACGTCGACCCGTCGCCCGCGCTCGACTACCGCATAGGTCTCCTCACCGCCGGCGTAGCGGCCGTGGGCGAACCTCAGCCGTGCCCGCATTTCTACTCGCGCCGCGCCACCGAGCCTGGCCACGAGTTGTTTGTGCTCAGCGCTGAGCGCCGCCACGATGTTGCCGTTGGCGCGCAGGTTGACACTCGAGTTGCTGACCTCCACATGCGCGTGCAACGCGACCAGCCGCCGTACCAGCGCTGGCCGAAGGAGGCAGCCGCCAGCCTGCTCATCGGGCTCCCAATCCACGAGTATCTGGCCGTGCCATAGTCGGGCGCGGGTTTCTTCGCGCTGCCCACCCAGGATGGTGACCAGGTCAGCGTCCGCATCGGCCAGCGTGGCCTCCATCGCGGCCAGCTGGGTCGCCAGGTCCCATCCCGCGCTCCCGCCCCGAGCTTGGGCGTTTGGTTGAGCGGGATCCATCAGTGTCGAGCGAGCAGCTCGCGCAGGTCGTTCTGGCTGAAGGGCTTCGCCAGATAGGCCACGGCGCCGCGGCGCATGGCCTCAGCCGTCCGGCTATCGTGCCAATCCCTGGCCAGCATGATGACTTCCAGGCTGTCGTCCAGCTCGCGGATCTTTGTCAGGCCGTCGAGACCCTTGCCATCGGGCAGGTCGAAGGCAAGTAGCACGCAGTCCGGGTCGTGCTCCTCGAGCTGCTGCAGCGCCTTGGCGACGGTGCCCGCTTCGATCGCCTGATAGCCGAGCTGGACGACGCGGCCGGCGGTGGTGCGGCGATCGTTGGTGTTGTTGTCGACGATCAGGATCGTCTTCGGGATGATGGCCTTGGGTTCGCGGTGCAGCCAGCCCCGGACTCTGTTGAGCACGGCGAGCTAACGATACGCCGGCTGGCGTTGCAATCGCAGCAATGCCGCTGGCACGAGCGCGACCACGCACACAACGGCAGCGGCAGTAAAGATCTCGCCGAAGACCGTGAGGCTCGCATCGAGGACCACGCGCTGGTACGCCTCGAGCCGTTGCTGGCTGACCTCAGCCGACTCCCCGAGCGCTGGCAGTGGCAGCGGTAGATCGGCGACCAGGCCATTGAACCGCTCCAGCCCCCAGCTCGTTAGCGTCGCGACGCCAACCAGCATGCCAATCATGCGCATCACGGTTACAAGCGCCGCCGCAACTCCT
>WNFU01002809.1_pt1 | contig 33117 bp, 38 predicted proteins | sample 5400121 | NCBI WGS metagenome assembly WNFU01 (sample SAMN13153360, study PRJNA577476) | soil metagenome | isolation source: 100 cm soil or saprolite under grassland replicate 1 | place: USA:California | collected 2016-06-15
TTCAGTTCGACAACTTCCTCGCCATGCTTCGACGGCTCGGGTTCGTGGGCCCCTGGCACTTCTCGCCGTCGCAAGCCAATGTTGTCGTTGGCCAAAAGTTCGTCGCCATCAATAAGGGCGGTGAGGAGCACACATTTACCGAGGTAGAAGAGTTTGGCGGCGGCGTCATTCCGTTGCTGAATCAACTATCGGGGAATCCGGTCGAAACTCGAGAGTGCGCCGCTCTCGAGGAAGAGGATCGCGTCGCGCCAGGCGGACGCTATGAAGAGGAAATCACCGAAGCGGGAACCATGAAAGTGCAGTGCTGCATTCACCCATGGATGCGTCTCGAAGCTCGCGTCTCGCCGAGATAACGTTCGTTCGTAACAGGACACGCCGGAGCGCCGCCGGCAGCCTCACTTCAACCAATCCCCATCACAACTCGCGTCCAACGTAATCTGTCGCGACGTGCACATCGGACGACTCGTTATTTCAAAGTTTCGATCGCGGTAAGCAGCGCTCCGGCTGCTGCGAGCACGATTCGGACTGTCGTATTGGCCGACGGCGAAAACAGCTGCGACATGTGCTCTCGCTCGTCCCCTCAAGTCTCCTCGGTCGCACGGCAGTGGGACGTACCGTGCGGATCCTCGTGGCATTCGCAGTCCGGATCATTGCACTCGCCGTGACCTTGATGAAGCAAAGGAGCAAAGTCGTCGGCAAAGCGGCGCGCGGCTTCGCGGCGCCCCGCAGGTGTCAACTGAAACTGGCCGTCGGCCTGCGCGACGAGCTCGCCGCGTTCGATCAGTTGCGCGATCGTCGCAGCGACATCGCCCGGCGGGAACGAGAGAAAGCGCAGCATGCCTGCCAGCGTCGAATGTTCGGTGAACCCTTCGCCTTCGAGCCAGAACAGGAGCTCCAGCACCTCGTCGCGAAGCACGATTTCGCGGCCACCCTCGTCCGGGCGGTTGCCGGGACCGTCAGGCATGTGTCGATTGCTCCGCGAGGAGTTCGCCGATACGTCGCACGGCGATATCGGCAGCTGCAGCCACGGGATCCGACAGGACCGTCGACAAATCGTCGACGCGCCCGGGCTCGCATCCCACGATGACGACGTGCGGCGGAAGCACGCCAAGGGCCTTTGCCCATCCCAGCGCCTGAGCGGGCACCGTCGAATGCATATCGACGGTAGGCACGACATTCACGTCCGTGACCTCGACGATGTAGAGCGAACCTGGCGGTTCACCGCGCGTCATCGCGTCGACGATCACGAGACGGTCGTAGATTCCAAGCAATTCGTGCGCGAGATGGAATCCGCCCGTTCCGACCTCGAGGAGCTGTACGCCGTTACCCAGTGAAACGCCCTCGAGACGGCGGATCACTTCGACCCCGAAGCCATCGTCGCCCCGAAGCACATTACCGAATCCCGCGATGAGGGTGCGAGACATCTCACTTCTCCCCGCGGGGCGTCGGCTCAGCGACGGGCGCCGTGCCACGCCCGAGCCGTAGCTGCTCGAGCGGGATGAATGCCTGCCGATCGCGAGCCGTAGACTCGAAATCGGCGAGATCGTAAAGGGCAAGCAAAATGCGGACGATGGGATCTTGAAGCGCGCTCTCGAGCGCGCTGCCGGCACCTGCGGCACGAAGGGCGTCGACGAGCCGCAGCAATCCTTCACGGTGCAGCAGATCAACGCGCTGAAGCAATTCCGTGACATGCTCGCGCACGCGCTCGTCTTCGTGCGTCTCCATTGCGCGGATGGCATCGTTCAGCTCGGCGGCGAGATCGAGGTAATGCTCGTACAGCATCGGCTTCAGCGCTCTCCGATGAACGGATATTCAGGCATTGTCGGATCCGGATAGAGCCGTCCCGCCGGTGGCGTTTCCGCACGCCGGTGGCTTGGCCAACCGAGGGTCTCCATGACGAAGACCCCTTCGCCGATTCCCGCAACGATCGCGAGCGCGAGACCGTACACGAGATGGGCCAGTAACAATCCGGCCATTCCACGAAGGCCCGTGTTGATGCCAAAGAACCCTGGCGGCTGCACAACTTCCGGATCGAGTCGATTCAGCCAACCTGCGATCGGCAACAGGATGCCGGACAGCAACCACAATGAAATCCCCAACGCCAGACCCTTGAGCGCCGATCCCAACACACCGATGTCCCCGCCGGGCAGCACGGGCCACACGAGTGACAGCATCGAGGGCCACACGATCATTCCGGTGAGAAAGTTCAACCAGAAGCCAATCCAGAACGCGGCGATCGGCGAGCTGCTGAAGATGCCGCCCATCAGGTGCGGAATGTCGATGAAGGGAAATCCGAAGAGAGGGCCAAGGAAAATCAGCGCGCTCAGCAGAATTGTCGCCACCCAGCCGCCGAGAAGCGTCAAGACGAGGCCTGGCCGCGGATTCAAAACCATCGGCCGGAAGATCGAAATTCCCTTTGGCATGTCTGCCTCTGTCCTGGATTCGCGCTACACGCGTACGACGTCGCGGTGATCCGTCGCGAATGGTGCGAGCGCGTCAGCTCGCGCGAGCGCGAGAGCGTCGGCGAGACAGCTCGCGGCTCGATCGCTGAGACCATCGCCGCCGAACACGTCGATCGGCTCGAGCTCTATGCAGATGACTTCGCTGGGCAGCGCGCGCAAATAGTGCGCGATGATTAGAAGATGATCCAGATCGATCACCCCCGCGCCGGACTCGCGGATTCGCGCCTGAACGTCAGCGTCGTCGCTTGGCGGAGGCGACCATCGCGTTCGATATAAACGCCCCGCTTCGCGATTCCGACAAGTCGCCGCCAACAGGATCAGCCGGTCGTACGGCAGTTGCTCATGCAGGATGTCGAGCGCGGCGTACAGCGCGCCGTAGCCCAGATCGGCGACGCCGATGCCGGCCGGCCAGATCTCGCGCGCGAGGGCGTCAGACGCGATCACGCCAAACGACGCGTCGCGCATCCAGCGATAGCCCACTCCGCCGAGCAGGACATGAGCCATGATTCGCTATTCCACTCCACACGCGCACGTGTTGATCTCGCGCGTGATCACCCGATCGTCGCTGTGCACATGTGTCGTGCAGGGCATGCACGGGTCGAAAGACCGGATGGCTCGGAAGATATCGATGCCGGTGAAATCCTCGGGCTTGTCGAACTCTTCGAGAATTGGCGTAGAGAGCACGGCTTCTTCGTACGGGCCGGCATTGCCGAACGGATCACGAGGCGACGCGTTGAACGTCGAGGGCGTGATGATTTGGTAATTGACGAGCGCGCCTTTGTCCATGACGAGGTGATGCGTGAGCCACCCACGACCAGCGCCCCAGAAGCCGACGCCGATCCGCTCGTTCCAGGGAACCTGGTAGGGCGTCGCCGTTCGCGTTTGTCCCTTCTTCAGCAGATCGAAAGCAATCAGAATGTTCTCGTACGCCACGAGCATGGAATAGAGGATGTGATAGGCGCGGTTGCGATTGCGCTCGAAGGCATTCCAGACTTCAGGAATCTTCCATTCGAGCTCCATCGCCGGGAGCAACGACTGCGGCACGTCCAGTTTGAGGCTCGTGCCCGTGGCTTGCATGAACCTGGTATGCGGCAGTTTTGCCGCGGCGGCCGTCGTCCACATGCGCGCGTACGTGCCGCACTCCACGACCTGGCGATCCCAGCGCGGGCAGGTGTCCCAGGTGTAGCGTTCCTTCCAGCTTCGTTTGTGAACAGGTGCGGGCTTGGTCTCTTTGTTCCAGGGATGATGCGGCGATAGCGGATTGCCCGCCGGATCTCTCGGGAACGGATACCCTTCGTTGTCCCACGAGTCATAGAACGAGTGCTCGACGAACTCTTCGACGCCCATGTTGATGTGGTGCAGATTCGTCGTGACGAGCTTCCCGTCGAGAATCACACCGGGCGTGGCCCATCGGCGCTCGCCCCATTCGGGCGCGTTGGCGTATGTGCCGTCGTAGGCGAACGGGTCGTCCCAGATGCCGGAATCAATCAGGTTCTTCGGACGCGCGCCGACCTGTTTGTACTTCGCATCGGCCTCGTAGAAGAACCAAGTGAGGTCCTCCCAGAAAAACACGCCGCGCTTGCCGTAGTCGATGACTCTCACGATGCGATTGAGTGTTTCGTTCAGCTCCTTGAGGCTGACGGTGGTGGAGAGGCCGCCCGGCACAACGGTCTGCGGGTGTGGGTACTTGCCGTAGAGCAGCGCGTACGCCTCGCGGGGAATCCGTGTCATGTGGATGCCCTCGATGTACAGCTGGCCCGTGAGCGGGTTGAGCGCCCGCATCATGTCGGCAACGGTTTTATGGCCGTGAATATCTCCGTGCGGCGCGTCGGTCTTCTGCGCCCGCGCCCACAGCGACGGATTGGTGCGCTCGACGACAACTTGTGAAAAATCCGGTCCGGCGAGCACGTACAAATGGAGCGGATTGTCGAGCATGAAATCGAGCGCAAGCTGGATGTTCCGCAGCACCAACCCCATCGGAGGCGGCGTGATGCCGAACGCCATCTCGATGGCGAGCGACGACGCAACGGAGTGCACGCCGCCGCACACACCACAGACGCGACTCGAGATGAACATCGCATCGCGCGGATCGCGGCCCTTCAAAATGACCTCGTAGCCGCGGAAGAGACTCGCGACCGAATTCGCCTCGTACACCTGGCGTTTGTCAAGATCGACGACCGCGTGAAACGCGAGCGCGCCCGCGACCCGGGTTACCGGATCGATGTCGAAGTCGCGGACCTGCGCGTTGCGCTTGACGAGCTCGTCGATCTTCGTGCGATCGATCGAGACCGGCGTGTATGCGTACGCGTCGGCGCTACCGAGGAGACGTGGCGTGCCATCCGCGTCGAACTCGATGGGAAGGTTCTGAAAGCACATCGTTAGACTCGCCCGCCGCTTTGCTCGTGTCGCTGGCGTGCTTCATCGGGAGTTTCAAGCGGGGTGTCGAATCCATCGGCCTCGGTCGAGAGGCCACGCCGCTGGATCGTGCCCTGCCGTTGTGCGAGCGATCGACGCTCCGACGGCAGCACCTGGTAGTCTTCGCCGTACGCTCTCTCAGCCGGGGTGATCCAGCCGCTGCGATATTTTTCGTGCGAGCCCTGCCGGCCCGGTCGTTCCGACCCGAAGTATTGCAATTTGTCGTAGAAGAACTCCGCGACCGTGTGACTGAGCGTCGGCTTCCCGAGCGCCATGCCCCAGCCGCTCGGCACGCGATCGCTCCAACGAATTTCGCGATTCCGCTCCGACTCGGTGAGCCGGCGCAGCGGCCGCACGAAGCAGCCGACGAACTTCGAGAGCGCCGTCGACACGCGCGATCCAGGCGGGCGCTTGTAGAAAGGCGTAAAGCGATCGGGAAAGCCCGGCATCGTGCATCCGATGCAGACGCCGCCAGCAACCATGCAGCCGCCCATGTGACCGACGGCCCCGCGGGAAACGATGTTGCAGTCCACGACGGGACCCCAGCAGCCGACGTCGACGAGACACTCTTTCTCGCCGTACTCCTTCGCGAACGTCCCTTCCTCGTACCATCCGGCGCGCGGACAGTGTCGGTGAACGGTTTCGCTGAAGAGCCAGGCCGGCCGTCCCAATTCGTCGAATTCAGGGAGCGGGCCGTGGCGATTGAGGAACAAGAGCAACAGCGCGACCGTTTCCGTGAAGTTGTCGCCAAGCGGCGCACAGCCCGGCACGTTGATCACCGGCAAGCCGTAGGCGCTCCGGTAATCGCGGCCGAGGAAGTCCATCATGCTCATCGCGCCCGTCGGGTTGCCGTACGACGCCGGAACACCGCCCCACGTCGCGCATGTGCCGACCGCGATGACGGCGGCGGCTCCGGGCGCCAGCCTCCGCACCCACTCGGCGGTTGCGATGCGCCGCCGCTCCTCGCCTGGCGTCCACAGCGGAAGTGCGCCCTCGGCCGACCAGGGCTCGCCGTCGATTGTCAGATTCTCGTCGGGTATCGATCCTTCGTAGATGACGACATAGGGCGCATCGAGCTCGCCCGCTCCCGCGCGCTCGAGATCGTGCGTAAAGTGGTCGCCCGATTCCATCGCGGTGGCGTAATGGTGCAGCACCACGATCGGCAGTCCCGGCATCGATCCGGTAAGCAATTCCTCGACGGACGGCTCGGTTGCGCCGAGCGCCGAAATGGTGCAGCCGTCGCAGCTCATTCCTGAGAGCCAGAACGCATACACCTTCGACAACGGCCCATGCGTCGCCGTGCGACCGCCGGTGGCGTGGATGCGATCGGCCAGCTCGCCCATCGTGGCGCCGGCAACGTTGCCGAATTGGCTTGGCGCCTGACGGCTCTCCTCGCCTGGCAGCGGCCGGTTGACGCGTGCCGTCATCGGGACAGTCACCATCTGCTCGGGCATCAGGGCCTCCTCAGGCGGCGAAGTGTTCGCGCGTTGTAATCGACCGCCTGCTCGAACTCGCCGAGCCGCGCAGCCAGCGGATCGAGCGACTCACGCAGGGTGGCCGCGGCGTCAGGCAAGCGCTTCGTGAGGTCCAGAAGCGGCGACGTCTCCGTTTCGATGGCGCGAACGCCCGCGAGTATTCGTTGCACGTGGCCGCGGACAGCTTCGAGCGGTTTGAAAATGAGCACGAGTCCCACAACAAGCGTCGTGAGGAACGCCCACACGGCGAGCACCGACACCATCGTCAAGAGCAGTGGCATCGACGCGTCATTCATGGGCGACTCCCGTCAACTGTTTCGCGAGCCGCTCGAGTCGAGACGCGATTTCGCCCAACGACGCGTCCACGGGCTGCAACGTGGCGCCGACGCCCTCGAGCGCCGACACTGCGATGGTGTTGTTCGCTACTCCATGTGCCGCAACTGCGGTCATGCGCGCAAGCTGGAGAATCTGCCGGAGCGTCCGGATCACCAGGAACGACTCTTTGAGAATGACCAACGTGGGCGGCAAGGCTCCAAGAAGCCCGATAAGCCACACGGCGACGATCGCTGTTCTCATGACGCTGTCCTCGTCTCCTCAGCGTGTTGCCGCCTCGGCCGGTTCGAGAAGTGCTTCCAGAGAACGGGCAATGCTTGCCGCCGACGCGTCGATGCGGTGAACGTTTTCTTCTGTGAGCGTAGTAAGCCCGCCGAGATGACCTTTGAGCGGCGCAGTGCGTTCGGCCACAGTGCGTAGCGCGTCGCGCGTCTCGCCAAGTGCCGCAGCGATTCGCCAAAGCTGTATGGCGATAATGCTCAACACGACCGCGAGCGCGAGGACCAGAATCGCGGCGTAGACAAGCGTCGCAACCGTGAGGATGGAAATCACTATCGCCGCGCTCCGAGCCGCTCGTCGAGCCGACCAAGCCCTTGCTCCAACCGCCTGGTCGACTGCGCGAGCCGTCGCAGCGACCCGATGGTGTGTTCCAGCATCCAGATCGCCACGGTGTTCCCCGCGATTTCCTTGCCTACCACCCAGATGGCGCCCGCGTGGCGGTCGATGCTCTTTGCTGCCGTGATGATCACGCCAAGCAGTGCGGCCACGACCACCACCACAACAGCGAAGATTGCGAGCGACAACCACCAGAGATCGATCACATTCATGGGCTGTCTCCGACGATCACCTCAGCAGATACAAATACGCGGCGACGCGCCGGGCACTTGATGACAGGCCCCGCACCCGTATGCGTAGATCAGGTCGGCACCGCGGCGCGGGTCGCCTCCAACCGCCGTGGCGTTCGGCCGCGCCAGGACGCTCGAATCGCATGCAGCCGCGACGAGCACGGCAGCCGCCAACACCAGGCGACGCACGCGAATCAGAAACATCAATTCCCCTTAGCAGATGCGTGGCAGGGGATCGCCCGCAAGCATATCGAGCACGCGTGATCCTCCGGCCTCTGTCCTGACCACAACCATCTCCTGCGGTTGCTCGAGGACTTCTCCGATGACACAGGCATCGCGGCCAGGCGGAGTCGCACGCATGGCTTCAAGGACCGCATCCGCTTGTTCAGCTGCAACAACCGCGACGAGCTTGCCTTCGTTTGCGATGTGCAATGGATCCAGCCCGAGGATTTCGCACGCGGCACGAACCTCGCCACGGACTGGAATCTTTGCTTCGTCGATCACGATGGCGACTCTTGCCTGGTGCGCGATTTCATTCAAACTTGTGGCCAACCCGCCGCGGGTGGGGTCTTTCAGACAGCGGATCTCCGACCCCGCGGCGAGCATCGCCGCTGCGAGGTGATGCAGCGGCCGGGAGTCGCTGCGGATGTCGGCCTCGAGATCGAGCGCCTCGCGCGCCAACATGACGGCAATGCCGTGTTCGCCGATGGAGCCGCTGAGCAGCACGCGATCCCCCGGCCGCACGTGACTCGCCGAGAGCGACACGCCCGGTTTGACAAGTCCGACACCGCTCGTATTGATAAAGAGACGATCGGCCTTTCCTCTCGGCACCACCTTCGTGTCGCCCGTCACGATCGTGACGCCTGCGTCCGCAGACGCTGCACGAATGGAGTCCATAACACGACGCAGAAGCTCAACCTCGATCCCTTCCTCGAGAATCAATCCGAGCGACAGCGCAATCGGCATTGCGCCGGCAGTCGCCAGATCGTTCACGGTGCCGTGAACCGCAAGGGATCCGATGTCACCGCCCGGAAAGAAAAGCGGGCTCACCACGTACGAATCTGTCGTAAACGCCAGCCGGCTGTTGGCCGCCGCGACCGGCAAGACGGCCGCATCCTCGAAACCATCGTGGCCGGTGGTTCCGAGTGCCGGCAGCAGCAGGCCGTCAATGAGGTTGCGGCTCGCTTTGCCGCCGCTGCCGTGGCTCAGCGTGACGTGCTCGTCCGTCAACACGAAACGGCTGCGACGCCGAATGCGCGCTCGCTCCATGCGATCCACCTGATCGCGCAGCGCCGCGTTCACTGTGCTCATGACGCCGTTCGAGCGCGCGCGTGTGTACGCGAGACGAGCGAATACCGTCCGTAGTTGAAGTAGGCGGCGCAGGCACCCTCCGGCGACACCATGCACGTGCCAATCGGCCGATCCGGCGTGCACGCTGTGCCGAATACGCGGCATTCCCACGGCTTGATCACACCTTTGAGCACCTCACCGCATTGGCACGCCTTGGGATCGGTGACGCGCACGCCGGGAACGTGGAAGCGGCGCTCGGCGTCCCAGGCGGCGAATTCTTCGCGCAGTTTGAGCGCGCTGTAGCTGATGAAGCCAAGACCACGCCATTCGAAAAACGGCCGCAACTCCATCGTTTCGCCGATGATCTCCAATGCGCGCCGATTGCCGTTGGATCGAACGACCCGTGAATACTGATTCTCGACCGCCACTTCTCCGCGCTCCCGCTGACCGAGAATCATCAGGATCGACTGGAGGATGTCGAGTGGCTCGAATCCCGAAATGACGATCGGCCGGCGATACTGCGCCGCGATGAACTCGAATGGACCCATGCCGATGATCGTGCTGACGTGACCGGGGCCGATAAAGCCCTCGATCTGCATGCCGGGCGAATCGAGGATGGCCTTGATGGCCGGCACGATGGTGACGTGGTTGCAGAAGATCGAGAAGTTCTTCAGGCCCTCGGCGCGGGCGCGCAGCAGCGTCGCCGCCGTTGAAGGCGCCGTCGTCTCGAAACCAATGGCGAAAAACACCACCTCCCGATCGGGCGTTTGCCGCGCCAGCTTGAGCGCATCGAGCGGGGAGTAGACGAAGCGCACGTCCGCGCCCTGCGCTTTCACGTCGAGCAAGCTGCCGCGCGAGCTTGGCACGCGCATCATGTCGCCAAATGTCGTGAAGATGACATCCCGTTGTCGCGCGATGGCAATCGCGTCGTCCACGCGTCCCATCGGGATGACGCAGACGGGGCAGCCGGGACCGTGCACCAACTCGATCGAAGGCGGAAGAATGTCCTCGAGGCCGTGCTTGTAGATGGCATGCGTGTGCCCGCCACACACTTCCATGATCTTGAGCGGGCGATCTCCGACTCGACGCGCGATCTCGTCGGCCGCCGATCGAATCAACTCGGGGCTTCGATACTCGTCGACGAAGCGCAGGCCGTGCGGATCGGTCACGGCACGGTCTCCAGGGCCCGCTTGCCGCTCGTCGCCGGGGGCGTCAGTTCGGAATGAACCACGCACAGGAGCGCGTGCCAGGCAGTCGCGTGCGCTTCCTGTATACGCGGCACGTAGTCGCTCGGCGCGACCAGGCAATAGTCAACGGCTCTGAGGCGCGCGACTTCGCCGCCGTCATATCCACTGTACGCCACCGTCAGCAGCCCCCGAGCGCGCGCAACTTCGAGCGCGCGCACGACGTTGCGCGCGTTCCCGCTCGTCGAGAATCCGAGCGCCACATCGCCGGGCCGGCCGAGCGCTTCGATCTGTCGAGCGAAGACATGCTCGTAGCCGACGTCGTTGGCAACGGCCGTGAGCACGCCAACGTCGTTGGTCAGCGCCAGCGCGGGGATGGATCTGCCGTGGTCGAGTGCTGGAAACATGCAATCAGCGGCCACATCCTGCGCGTCTGTGGCGCTCCCGCCGTTGCCGAACGCCAGAATCCTGCCGCCAGCCGCAACTCGATCGGCGACTGCGCATGCCGCCGTGGCGATCCAATCGGCGGTTGACGCGGAGAGCGCCTGGCGGAGGGCACAGATATCCTGGCATTTCTGTCGCGTCGACTGTCGGACGTCCTGGCTGGCGCGGATCTGCCGCTCCTCGCGCGAAAGAGCCGGAAAGCCGAATGGATTGGGCGCGTCCATCGCGTCGAAAAACACGTGCACCAGCTCCCACAGTACGTGGTAAAGCGTCTCCTGCACTTCCTGCGCGATCAGCGCATTCTGTTGATCGATGCCAAACAGAATGTCCGCGGCCGGAAGCGATTCGCGCGGTCCCACCGCCAGCGTCAACATTCCACGTGCTCGCGCCTGGGCGAGCGCCGCGCGGATAGGCGGCTCGATGTGTCCGGAGCACAGTGCAAACGCGATATCGGCCGGACCTCCGAGTGTCGCGATTGCCGACGCGAATGCATTGATCGGCGACTGCCGGAGTGCACCGGTCAGCACCGCGACATCGCTTGTAAGGGCTATGGCTGGCAAGGCGCGTTTGCCGACAATCACGGGGTGAACGAACTCGACGGCCACGTGGTGCGCGTCGGTCGCTTGCGCTCCCGTGCCGAACACATACAGCGACCCGGACGCGGCGAAGCGCGCGGCCATGTGACGGCACGCGTGTTCGATTTGATCTTCGTTCGCCTGAAAAAACGCCGACGCCGCCTCGATGCTCGTCGCGAAGTGGCGACGGACCAGGTTACTCGCAGTCGATGTCATTCGATTTTGCTAGACGAGAATTGATCCAGTTCCTGTTGGTACGCGTTGTCCAGCTCGCGCAGCAAATCAATCGTGCGGCGCGCTTCGTCTTCATCAATCTTGCTCAACGCAAATCCAACGTGAAGCAGAACCCAGTCGCCGACGACAAGGCCGTCGGACATCAGCAACCCGACGTTGACCACTCGACGCACACCACCGACATCAACTTTTGCCAACTGTCGATCGGCATCGGTGAACTCAACGACCTGAGCCGGAATTCCCAGGCACATTGCGTGTACGCTCGATTCATCAGCGCGTTAACCCTGAGTGGTGTTTATCGGGCGCTGATGCCGTGACTATAACGCGGCGTCCGAGGCCGCGAGCGTGTTCCATTGAAGTAAGCTTTGCAAACAGATGGGCTTGCGAGTGATGTTGTCAGGCGTTACGTGGACATGAAACCGATTCGAATCGCTATTGCGGGCAAAGGCGGCAGCGGCAAAACGACCATCTCTGGAATACTCGCGCGCCTGCTCGCTCGGGCCGGCCGCTCGGTCGTCGCTGTCGACGCCGACACCAATCCTAATCTCGCCTCCACGCTCGGCATCGCCGCCGATCGCACGCGAGAGATCGTGTCGCTGCCACGCACGCTGCTCAAACGCGAACAACAAGCCGACGGCACGACGATCACCACCTTCGCGCGTGATCCCGCCGACGTGCTCCGCGAATATGCCGTCGATGCTCCCGATGGTTTGCGGCTCGTCGTCATGGGCGCCGTAGGCCACGGCGGCGTCGGGTGAATGTGCGGCGCGCACGCCACGGTTCGTGGCTTTCTCGGTGAGCTCGTCAAACAGTCGGAGACCGACGTTCTCGTCGATATGGAAGCTGGCCTCGAGCACCTGTCGCGAGGAACGGGTCGTCACGTGTCACGCTTTCTTGCCGTCGTCGAACCGTACTATCGTTCGATGGAGACGGCGCGGCGAATCGCGCAACTCGCCGGAGAGCTTGGGGTGACGTCGGTTGACGCCGTGATCAACAAAGTGCGCGACGAGGCAGATCGCGAGGCGGTCCACACCTTTTGTGTCGCGAACAAGATGCCGGTCGTGGCGGAAATTCCGTATGACACGTCGCTCGTCGATGCCGAGCGTGCCGGACGGCCGGCGCTGGACTTTACACCGGACGCGCCAAGCGTGACGGCGATTCGGCGACTGGCCGACCATCTGCTCTCGACGGCTTGAGCCGCGGCGGCGCCGAGGACAGCCGTGGCGGCGCCATTCCATCGGCGATGAGATTGCAGGCCATGACGGTCATCGTCAGCGCGAGGCCCGGGAAAAGGGCCATCCACCACGCTTCCCGCACGGTGTTCTGCGCCGCGCCAAGCAGGGCGCCCCAGCTGACGACGGCTGGATCGCCGAGTCCCAGAAAACTCACGCCCGCTTCGGCGAGGATCGCGCCGCCGACCTGATACGAAAGTTCCGCTGCGAGCACGCTCGTTGCCGCGGGGAGGACGTGCCGGATCAGAAGGCGCACGTCGCTGCTACCGGCAGCGCGTGCCGCAACGACGAAATCGCGAGTGAGGCCGCTTCTGACCTGCGCTCGAAAAACGCGAGCCGTCGCGGGCCACATGGTGAGTGCAAGAACGAGCACGACCAGGTTCAGGTGACTGTCGAACAAACTCACCACCGTGACGATCAGAAAGAATCGCGGCAGGATCTGCACAAACTCGGTCATCCGCATCAGGACCTGGTCGACGACGCCCTCGCGCGTTCCGGCGAAGCCGCCCACCAACAGGCCGATCGTCGCGGAAATCGCCGCGGCCAGCAGGCCGATGCGCAGTGAAGTAGCCGTGCCATGAACGACACCGGCATAGACGTCGCGCCCGAGATCGTCGGTCCCGAACAGCCACCGCAGGCTGGGTGGCTGCAGGGGCTCACCAGCCGTTGCAAATGGATCGATCGGCGCGAGATGCGACGCCAGGAGCGCGACCAGCATCAGCGCACCGAGCATGCACGCACCCAGGAGCGACGATCGCGACGAGAGCGTCTCGGGCGAAGACATCAGACCAGGCGTATGCGCGGGTCGAGCCACGCGCCAATCGCGTCGGTCAACGCGTTGAGCAGCACGACGCCCGCAGAAATCAGAACGAACGCGCCGGTGACGAGCGGGTAATCGCGGTGAATCGATGCGTGAAAGACGAGGAAGCCCAGACCGGGCCATCCAAAGAGCGTTTCGGTCAGCGCGGCGCCGGTCACCAGCCCAGTCGCGTGTTGACCGACAAGCGCCACGAGCGGCATCCAGGAGTGGCGAATCACATGACGCCGCAGCACGTGGATGGCCCGAAGCCCTCGCGCCGCGGCGGCGCCGACAAACGGCTCGCGCATCGTTTCGAGGACGCTGGCGCGGCTGACTCGAATAACGACCGCGAGGAATGTCAGGCTCAACGCAATCGCCGGCAAAGTGAGATGCCACGCAAGATCGACGGCGTAGGCGAATCCAGAATGTACGTCGCACGCCGACGTCATGCCGGCCACAGGAAACCAATGTGTCTTGACTGCAAACACCAGAATCAACATCTGACCCGTCCAGAACACGGGTGCGGCGTACATGACCGACGCCACTGCTCGCGCCGTTCTGTCGAAGGTGCGCGACGGCCACACGGCGGCAAGCGTTCCAATGACGAAGCCGCCCAGCGTCGCGATCGCGAGCGCCACCGATCCGAGCAGGAGCGAGGCCGGCAGGTGATCGCGCAGAACGCTCGATACACGCGCCTGATAGAGAAAGGAGTAGCCCAGATCGAGCGTCAGAACCGCGCGCGCGTAGCGAACGAACTGCTCGACCAGCGGTCGATCGAGGCCGTACTTCGCCCGCATTTCCGCGTAGTACGCGGGGCTGCCTCCATCCCCGGCCAGAAGGTAAATCGGATCGCCGGGGGCGAGGTGTATGAGCGTGAATGCGAGCGCCGTAACACCGATCACAACCGGTACGGCTATCAGCAGACGCCGGAGTGTCCACTGCAGCAACGCGTGGCGGCTCATCGCCGGCTTTGAGGCGCTACAGGACGAACCGTTTCGAGAAACGCTCCGGTCCAGAGCCGGAATCCCGTAAAGCTCGTTCGATAGGCGCGTAACCCTTCGGCATCGATCAGCCAGAAGTAAGGAACGTCCTCGGCCAGAATTCTCTGGATTTCCATGTACTTGGTCCGCCGGCTCTCTCGGTCCGCGAGCTGTGCGGCTTCGTCGAACAGCTGATCGATCCGCGGATTGCGATAACCGGCGCCATTGGAAAACGGGTACGGCCCGATGTTCGTCGATACGTACACGCGCCGCACGCCGATGTCCGGATCGGCGCCGTTGCAGAACGACGCGATTCCAAGATCGAATTGCTTCTTGATGAACACCTTGTCGACCGCGGCGTTGAAATCCAGCGTTTCGAGATCGAGCGTCACGCCGACCGCGCGCAGCTGCTCTCGCAAGGCCTGCCCGAGCCGTTGGAAGTTTGTCGCATGCGTGAACGCCACAGTAAACCGCGGCGCCGTCCCCTTCTGCCGAAAGCCCGCTTCGTCGAGCAATCGGCGCGATGCAGCGGGATCGGGCGCGTACTGCCGCACGTCCGGCGTGTACGCCCATTCGAGCAAATGGCTGATCGGTCCGGTCGCCGGTTTGCCCTGACCGAAATACACGCGATCGACGATGAACTGACGATCGATCGCATGCGCGAAGGCCTGGCGCACGCGCACGTCATTGAACGGCGGCCGTGCGCCATTCGGGATGAGCACGTCCTGGCAAATCGAACCACCCGATCCACCCTGACCAGCCACGACAGCAAGTCCAGCGGTAGTCTTCAATCGCTGAACGTCGGGACCTGGCACGCTGCCCACATAGTCGACCTCTCCACGCTCGAGCGCAGCGACGGCGGTCGACGCATTCGGCAGAATGCGAAAGACAACGCGATCGACGCCGGGAACGCCAGCACGGAAGTAGTCCGCGTTTCGATCCAGGACCACGCGATCGCCAGGTGTATAGCTCACAAACTTGAAAGGTCCGGTGCCTACCGGATGGCGCGTTGCCTCTCCCGTCAGCAGATCCTGTCCCTCGTATTGATGACGCGGAATGATCGACGCCTCGACAACGTCCAGCCGCTGCAGAAGAGGACTGTACGGACGCCGCAATCGCAAGACCACGGTGTTGGCGTCCGGTGTGTCGATGGAGCTGATGAGACCTTCGAGCGCCGCTCGCGTACGCGAATGAAACTTGAGCAGCGCGGCCTCGAACGTGAACTTTACATCCGCGGACGTTAATGGCTGCCCGTCATGCCATCGCACGTCCTTTCTCAACGAAAACGAATAACTCCTGCCATCGTCTTGGATTGTCCAGCGCTCCGCGAGCTCAGGGACTGGGTTCAGGTGCTCATCGAGCCCGATAAGGCCGTTGAAAATCTGATCGGTGACAGGGTGCGTGTTGCCCGACGTCGTCACCGCCGGGTTCAGCGCACCCGGATCGCCCCCTTGCGAAATGACAAGCGTGGTGGAGGACGCCTGGGATCCATTCGTCGAACACGCCGCGATCAGTGCGCAACACGCGGCACCAAGGCAGGCGATTTGACGCGGCCGTCGCACGGCGAATTATGGAACGGTTTGAGTGGCCAGCAGGCCCTGGCCATGCATCCACGCAAGCGCGCGGGCGGCGTAGCCGCGCTCATCCGCCCGGTCGACATTCTGGACCACCGCTCCAAGAACGGTGGCCAAATCTGACCAGGTCAGGATGGTCAACGCCTTCAGATTGGGTAGTCCCGACGGTGGATGCTCTGCAAGCAGGGTGCGCCACACGCTGAGATCCGCATACCGGCCGACAGTTTCCACGCCCGCAGGCGCCTGCTCTTTCGTGCAAACGAGGACGCTGAAATACAACGCGCGCTCGTCTGCATACCGCGAGCCCCAATCGAGAAGCTTCCGAACGGCATCCGAGAGCGTTGCCGCTTCTTTCGCGTGGCTACGATGCTCCGTCTGGATCATCCACACCCACGATGATGATTCGAGGAGAGCGTCAATGTGCGTATCGGCTGAGGCCTTTGGAAAAGAGCCGGTGTCAGTACCCGCTGAGGGCCAGACACTGACACGGCAGCCGGCGGTCACGAGCGATTCGACTGCAGGAAGACCACGACGACACAATTCGGGCAGCCAAACCGCGGCATCAACCTGCCGCAACGAGCGGAAAATATTCCACGTCACCGCATCTTCGACGCTGGTGCGGCTGTCGTTCACGGTCGACGTGGCGATCTCGAGGACGGCCGTCTCGTAACGATCGATGATCAGATTGCCGAGTAAGTCCGCGTGTGACGCCGGGCCGGGAACAGCCGGCCCGTGCGTCGTATTGCGCGTCATGCGTGGTTTATGGTCGCCACGCGCCGCGAATGTCAAGTGGTCAGCGTTCGCTCGCCTCGAGATTCTTCGCCAGCAGCGAACCCGGTGTGGCTGCCGCCAGCGCGCGCCGCCGATGCTCGGCAGCGGATGCGCCCTGCCGCATCAGCGAGGCGGCAAACTCCATCTCGGCGCGGTTTCCTCCAAGCGCAATCGCGCGCTGCATCGGTGGATAGCCGGTCAAATCCCCAAGCTCGCGCGACAGCCATTCCTCGCGGGGCCGGTTCGTTACCCAGCGGTGGAGCGTCGCCGCCTGGCGAAACGCTTCGATCGCGTACGCCGCGTCAAACAGCGGCAGCGGGTCGCGCGATCCGGAGGCTTGCGCGGTCACGGCACGGCCCACAATCGCCGGCTGCAACTCGAACGCAACGGAACGATCCTGTGACGCGTAGATCGTGGCGCGGCGCAGGTTCTCCATGCGCGCGAAGACAGGAAGCTGCGATGAAAGCAGGCGCGCCGTATCGGCGGTCAGCCGATGGATGTCGTACCTCGGATCCGGTGTTTTCCTACCGGAGCCCTGCGACCATGGCAGAAGCGTCGTTTCGAACGAATGGCAGATGAGCGGCGGTCCTGCCTCGGCGACCGCGGTCAGGCACAGCAGGATGGCGGCGGAGAACAGGCAACGAAACGAGCGGTGATTCAGTAAAGGTCACCGTGCGGCTCGTTGACGCGGTGCTCGATCGCAAGGTGTGGGTCGACACGTTTGAAGGTCCGCGCGTCGACGCTGGAGCTCTGCCGCACCGCATCGCCGGCGCCGCGGCAGACGCGGCAACCCGCTTGACACCGCCGGACAATTGAGCGACGCTCCCATCGACAGACGATGGGAAGCCGGCTGATGCGACTCCTGCGGCGCGCTGCGTTTCTCCTGCGCGCGCGGCGTCATGACGACGAGCTCGCCGAGGAAATCGCGTTTCACCGTGAAATGAAGAAGCGCGACCTCGAACGAAGCGGCGTTCCGCCTGCCGAGGTCGAGCATGCGGCGCGTCGAGCGCTCGGCAACGAGCTCGCCTCTCGTCAGTACGCGCGCGACGTCTGGATCTCGCCATTCGTGCAGGAATGTGCTCAGGACGCGCGCTTCGCTGTCCGCGTGCTGATGCGCGATCGCGGGTTTGCGTTGACTGCCCTGTTTGTGCTCGGCTGCGGGATCGGCGTCAACAATATGTTGTTCACCATCCTGAACGCCCATACGATCCGCGGCCTGCCTGTCCACCGAGCGGATCGACTGCTCCACATCTCCACCTTCGATCAACGAGCTGGCGATCGGGGTGTGTCGTTTCCGGAGTTTCAGGATCTTCGCGCGGCGACAACGACCTTTTCAGGCTTGGCGGCATTCTTTTCCTCTCCCCTCTCTATCGGCGATCGAGCGCGCGCGCCGGAGCGCCGCGATAGCGCGTACGTGTCGCCGAACGCGTTTGACGTGCTGGGAATTCAGCCGCTGATTGGGCGCACGTTCACGGAACGAGACGATGCGGTCGGCGCTTCGCCGGTCGTGCTGCTCGGCAGCGCCGTGTGGGAATCGCGTTACGGCCGCGATCCGGCAATCCTCGGGCGCGAGATTCTCATCAACGGCTCCCCAGCGTCGGTAATCGGCGTCATCGCGCCGCGATCTGGATTTCCAAGCACTGCGGAAGTCTGGCTTCCGCTGTCGCGCCTCGCTGGTGTTGCCGCACAGAAGCGCGACGCGCGGACGCTGCGCGTCTTCGGGCGCGTTAAAGACACGCTTTCGCCACTCGACGCCCAGGCGGAGGTCGAAGCGATCGTGGCCGGCTTCGCGCGCGAGTACCCGGACACCAGCCGTGGCGTCCAGGCGCGTGTCGTCCCTCTCAACGAGCGGCTGCTCGGACGGCTCACCGATCCCGCGTGGCTTGCGTTCATCGCCGTCGGCTTCCTCTCGCTGATCGTGTCGGGCGCAAACGTCGCGAACCTGCTGCTCGCACGCGCCGTTCATCGCGCGCGCGAAGTGGCCATCCGCTCATCGCTCGGCGCGAGCCGGGCGCGGGTCGTCCGCCAGTTGCTGATCGAAAGCGCGGTGCTCGCTGCGATTGGCAGCGCCGTTGGCATCGTCGTCTCGTTTGCTGGTGTGCGGGTATTCAGGATGGCGATTCCGCCGAACACACTTCCGTACTGGATGGATTACGAGGTGAATCTCGCCGTTTTGGCGGCGCTCGTTGGCGCCTCGCTCGCCGCGGTGCTGATCGTCGGGTTGGTTCCCGCACTCTACGCCTCGAAGCCGGACGTGAACCGCGTACTGAAGGCTGGTGGCCGCGGAGTCATCGAGTCGCGCGGCCCGCGCCGCTGGACCACCGGGTTCATCACCGTTCAGATCGGCCTGGCCGTAGTCATGCTCTCGTTTCTCGTGATTGACGTTCGCGCGCCGGAGGTCGAGTTCGCATCTGATGCGATCATCGACACCAACGACGTGCTGACCGGCACCGTCACTCTTCCGGCCGAGAGTTATCCGACGGCAGAGAACCGGCGGGCGTTCTATCGACGACTCGATGAGCGGCTGCATGCGCTGCCGGAAGTGTCCTCCGCGGCCCTGGTGAGTACGCTGCCGCGCGGCGGCGCCATCGAGCAGCAGATCGAAGTCCAAGGTCAGCCGCAAATAGCGGACGAATCATCTGTCAAGGTCTGGATGGTCGCAGTCGGCCCCGAGTATTTCAAGACGTTGGCGCTGCCGCTCGCGCGCGGACGCGAATTTACACAGAACGACGCAGCTCCGCGAGCGAACAGCGTCATCGTGAACCGGCGCCTCGCCGATCTCTTCTTTCCTGGTAACGACCCCTTGGGGCAATCGCTCCGCCTTGCCGACGCGAACAAGTCCCTCGCCGATTCACCGTGGCGTACCATCATCGGCGTTGCGGAAGCCGTGCGACAGCGTCCATCTCTCTCGCAGGAGCCGCTGGTGTACGTTCCGATTGATCTCGCTGCACCGGCTACTGCCAGCTTCGTCATGCGGAGTCACGCACCGCAATCGGCGGTTGCGGCACGGATTCGTGAGGAGATCGTCACACTCGATCCGAACCTGCCGGTGTACCGCGTTCTCACCATGTCGCAGGTGATCGACAACGCTGAGTGGGTGGGGCGTGTATCGAGCAGAACCGTGCGGTTTATTACACTGCTGGCGTTCGCGTTTTCACTCGTCGGCCTTTACGCCGCGACAGCGCACGCGGTTGCCGAGCGCACGAATGAAATCGGCGTGCGCGTCGCCCTCGGCGCGCGCCCCGTCGATCTCGGCCGCATGGTTCTCGCGCATGCGGGCGTTCAGGTTGCGTTAGGTCTCGTTTTTGGCCTTCTTGGATCGATTGCCTGGGACGCCGCATTTTTCAGCGGGCGCATCGACAGGAAGTTTGCGGATCCCGCCGTGCTTGGACCCACGGCCGCAGTGCTCGCGATTGGGGCGTTCGCCGCGTGCCTGCTTCCGGCCCGACGCGCGGCGCGACTGGACCCGGTGGTGGCGCTACGAAACGAATAACGGTGTCTAAACAGAGGCGCGGGGCTCCGCGCGCCCATGCCCATGCTGGAAGCTCGCCACCTCGTCAAACGATTCCACGGTGTCGCCGCGGTCAACGACGTGACGTTTGCCGTCGGGCCCGGTGAAATCGTCGGTTATCTGGGGCCAAACGGGTCCGGCAAAACCACAACCGTGAAAATGCTCACGGGCATGCTGGAGCCGTCGGGCGGCAGCGTGTTTTTCGCCGGTCGCGACATCGCCGGTGATCTGATCGGCTACCGCGCCCGCCTCGGCTACGTGCCTGAGGAGCCACAGCTGTACTCATTTCTCTCCGGCCGCGAGTACCTGAACTTCGTCGGCAGCCTGCGCGAACTGCCTGCGTCCCTGCTCGCGAAAAAGATACCGTCGCTCCTCGAGCTCTTCGGCATGTCCACTGCGGCGGATCAGAGCATCAGCTCGTACTCGAAGGGGATGAAGCAGAAGATTCTGATCAGCGCCGCTCTGCTCCACAATCCCGACGTCCTGATCTTCGACGAGCCCGACGCGGGACTGGACATCACAACCAACCTCGTGCTCCGGCACCTGCTCCAGGGGCTCGCGCAGGAAGGGAAGGCGATCTTCTACTGCTCGCACGTGCTGGAGCTCGTCGAAAAGCTGTGCGTCACGGTGATCGTGCTGCATCGCGGCACGGTCGTCGCCAACGCATCCGTCAACGAATTGCGGACCATCGCGGCGTCCAATTCGCTCGAACAAGTGTTCTCTCAGCTGGTGCTGCGCGACGATCCCGAAACGACTGCGCGCGACATCGTGCAGGTTGTGACCGCCAGCACCTGACGTTCAGCGATGCGTCAGCCCTCAATCGCGCGGCTGCTCACGCGTCACTTTCTGCGTCGATTTCTCGACAACGACCTGATCTCCCCACATGTCGACCTGTTCGAGAACACCGCCGTTGCGTGTGCGGCTATCGTGTCGAGCACATTGTTTGTCAGCGTGTTGCTCGGAGGCAAGTATCTCTTCGGCTTCCCTCCGCCAGGCGTCGTGGCCATTTCCTCGCTTGGAGACAATTTCGCTTCTCTCACATTCTCGATGCTCGCCATGGCACTTGTCGCGGCGCTGCAGTGGCAGGCGTTGTCGTTTGACGCTCGCGACGCGGCCAACCTTGGCCCGCTTCCGCTGGCGCGCGGTGTCCTCGTGCGCGCCAAGTTGTCCGCGCTCGGCATCTTTGCGCTGGGGTTTGCGATTGCGCTGAACCTGTTTCCTTCGACGGTATTTCAGGCGTTCGTCGTCGCGAGAATGCCGGTCGGACTTTCCGGTCTCGTGCGGCTCGCCGCCGCTCACGCGGTGGGCGGGATGCTCGCGAGCGCATTCGGGTTGTTCGCCGTCATCGCATTGCGCGAATTGCTGCGCGCGGTGCTTGGCGCGATCTGGTTTGCGCGCGTTGCCGCCGTGGTTCAGGGCGTGCTCGTTCTGGTGTTGCTCAGCGCGATCCTCCTGACGCCTGCTGCGGCCGACCTATTGACGAGCGCATGGGTGTTCCGCGGGTTTCCACCTCCCTGGATCGTGCCGCCGCTCTTGTTCTTCGGCCTCGAACAAACGCTTGCCGGAGGGACGATCGCAAACGTCGGCGGTGTCCAGGTGGCGCAGCGCATGAGCGCGACGAACGACCGCATGCTCGCGGCCTATCGTGCAAACGAAGCGTTCTTTCGCGACTGTGCTGCGGCTGCGATCGTCGCTCTTGCGACCACGGCGCTCACCGCCGTTCTGCTGTACGCGTGGAACGTCAGGCGGATGCCGCAGCCAGTCGCATCTTCACGAAAACGGCACCACGTGTTGCTGACGATCAGCGCACTGGCGGCAGGCTTGGACAGCGTGCGACGCGCTGGCTTGACCTTCGCTCTTCAGGCGCTGATCCGAAGCGCTCCACACCGCCTCTCAATGGCAGCCGCAGGCGCTTTGGCAGTTGCGCTCTCCATTCTTCTCCTCGAGCGCGCGGGCTTGCGGCCGGTGCTGGATGGAGCGACGCCGCCGGCTTCGCTGCTCGCGCTGCAGACCGTGGTCGTCACCATTCTGCTCGGCGGTGTTCGGCGCGCGGTGAGAGTTCCCGCCGAGCTCAACGCCAACTGGATGATTCAGATGGCGTGGCGCCACGGCGAGCGCCGCTTTCTTTCCGGGGTCAAGCGAGCGGCAATCGTCGGCACCGCTCTGCCCGCACTGATCGCGTTGGTGCCGCTGCATGTCTGGATGATTTCGGGCAAGGCCGCCGCGGCACATTTCATCATCGGGGTTCTTTACAGCGTCGTCGTGGTCGAAGCGCTGTTTTGCGGGTGCACGAAAGTGCCGCTTGCGTCGTCGTACGAGCCGCTCAGCCACGTCAAGACGCTCGGGCCGATTGTCTTGGTGGTGTTTCTGCTGTTCGTAAACGTCTTCGCGCGTGTCGAGCGCGTGGCACTACGAAGCGATCAAGGCGTCATGAATTTCGCGATCGGTTTGACGTTCGCCATCATCGCGCTGCGGGTGCTGAATTACTGGCGCGTGCGAGGACATCACACCTTCAAATTCGATGAACCGGCGGAGCCCGCCACGCAGTGGCTCGGGCTCAGCGGTTAGTCAACAAGCGCTCGTATTCCTCCGGCGTGTCCACATCGAGATACGCGCCCGGATCGGCAATCGGCACGTTCAGAATCTCGCGCTCGTGCGCCCGGACAACGCTCTTCGCGCCCACCGACGGATCCGCGCGGCGCAATTCCGGGAACAACACCGAATCGAAGATGACGGGATGTCCATGCTCATCTCCGCGAGCAGGTCGAACAACAGGCGCACGCGCCGTACGCCACTCAGCAATGAGGCGCACGACGGTGTCAGCCGACACGAACGGCACATCCACAAGGGCTACGACGGCTGCGTCGAGCGGCGCATCGGCCGGTGCGTTCAAGCCCGCGAGGAGCGAGGTGAGCTGTCCGTCTCGCCAGCATGGGTTCTCGATGATGCGAATGCGGCCATCGATGAAGCTCGTCGCATTCGACAAGCGCGTCTCGGCTCCCGTGACCACGACGACATCGCGAACTCCGGCCTGGAGCATCGTGGCGACGATGCGCGAGAGAAAGGTTTCCCCGGTGTTGTTCAACGGCAGGTTGAGCTTGGGCCGACCCATCCGCACCGAGGCGCCGGCAGCCAGCACAACGCTTCGCACCACATGCGAATGATCGCACGGAGGCTAGGGTGCCTAGGTGCAGGCACTCCAGGCACTTCAGGCACTCCAGGCACTCTAGGAATAACTCGAAGTAAACGCTCGCGCCGCGGCGGCCGTATACTTGACTTCCCCGTCGGCTCCTGCCTACACTGACCGCGATTTCGGACGATCTGCCGCCTGCGCCGCCAAGATCCCGCTCGGCCTCATACGCAGATACCATCGGTATCGTGGTGCGGCAGCTTCCCGGACGTCACCGCAGTTCGGTGCGGGGGGCGGTGTTCGAGCTGCTGCGCGAGGGACAGCGAGTCGAGTTCAGCGTCGAGGAATCTCAAAAAGGCCCGCGTGCTGGTGACGTTCGTTTGATTGAAAGTTAACCTGTAATGCTTCCCCTCCCGGCCTCGGCAGCGGGGCCGGGGGTTGACTGCCCGATCCCGTCGAATGCCGCCATTCGGTTCCCGCCCCGGCGGCCGACTCCGCCTCCTCCTGTATGTCGCGCTCGTGCTCGCCGCCAGCGGCCTGCTCGGGCTGTGGGGTGTGCGATCGCTCGGCTACGTCCTGTACCACGAGGACCTGATCGAGCCCTCCGATGCGATCTTCGTCCTTGCAGGAGCCTGGCTGGAGCGCGTCGCTGAGGCGGGCGATTTGTATCGCGCTGGTCAAGCTCCTTTCGTCGTCCTCTCGCGCGAGCAGCCCGACAACGGCGAGCGCATGCTTCGCGCGCGGGGTATCGATGTTCCGAGTGTGCCCGATCTGCAGGTGAAGGCGCTCGAGGCGATGGGCGTGCCGCGAGCGGCAATCGTGGTGACGGAGCCGCAGGTGGCGACGGCTACCGAAGCAGCGACATTGCGCCGCCTGGCCGAAGAGCGGCAGTGGCATCGCGTGATCGTCGTCACCTCGAAATACCACACCGCCCGAGCGAAGCTGGCGTTCAACCGCAGATTGAAGGGGGCAAACGTCCAGATTCTCGTTCGCGGATCGCGATACGACACGTGGCCGCCGGATCACTGGTGGGACGATCGCATCTGGATCCGGTTCACGCTGATCGAATCGCAGAAGATGATTCTGTATTGGCTGGGCATCGCCGATTAGATCGAATGGATAGTGGAGGTGGCGACTCGCGGCCGGCGACGGTAAGCTGAATCGATCGCGGAAGCGAACGGGGCCCGGTGGCCCTCCCGGTCTTCAAAATCGGTCGCTGCCCTCTAGGGGGCAGGCTGGGTTCGACTCCCAGGCGCTTCCGCCAGAACGTCCATCACGGCGCGAATATCCGCGAGATCCGCCAGCACGACATCCGCCTGCGCAACCTCCAACTCACGCATCGTGTACCCGCCGGTCGCGACGGCAATGGCGCGGGCGCCGATTGCGCGCGCGCATTGGACATCCTGTGGTGTATCGCCAATCACAATCGCGTTGGCGCGCGCTGCCGTCGGAATGCGCCGCGTCTCGGCGCGCGCCAACGCAAGCCTCGCCAGCTCGTCTCGATGATGCGCCTCGTCTCCAAATGCTCCCCAGGAGAAGAACTGTCCGAGCTTGAAGTATTCGAGCTTGATGCGTGCGGCGCGTTCGTAATTTCCTGTGAGCAGTGCCAGGTGCATTTCGCCGCCAGCCGCAATCTGCGAAAGCAACTCGTGGACCCCGGGCATCAACCCTTTTGTTCCCGTGCCTGGCTTCAGAATTTCGTCTGCCAGCAGGTCGAGGTACGCATCGCGAAACTGTTGATGCGCCTCTCGCGTGTCCTCCAGCCCGGCACGCGCGAGCGCCTGCGACACGAGAAAGCTATCGGTCTGTCCAGCGATCTGCACCCCTTCAAACGCGTTTGCGACGCCGAAGATCCGCTCGAACGCCAGCGTCATCGCGCGCACGCCAGCGCGGCCACTGAGGAGCAGCGTGCCGTCGACGTCGAAGAGCACGAGGGCTGTCACTGGGATCGCTCGAAATGGATGTCGGTCGCACGAGGACCTCTTACCGTCCATTCAGGCGTGAACATCACACGCTCGTCGAGCCAGATGCTCGCGAAGTCGCCGCCTCGGATGTTCTCTCGAAGAAAAAACCAATCCAGACCGGCATCGTCCACGAGAAATCCGAAGCCGTGCTCGGGCAAAAGACGCGTAATGTGACCGTGCGGCATAACCGGCAGATTACCCGAAGAACCTGCGCCAGACACGAACCGGCTTGAGGGCGCCGGTCGCGGGCTCATGCGTCAGGAGAATGCCGCCGAGCGCACGGGCAAACACCTCATCCCCCGTCAACGCAAGCACCGCCAGCTTTCGCCGCGTGGCAATCGCCGCCAGATCGCGACCGAATCGCTCGACCGACTCGCGCGGCAATGTCGCCGAGGGGTGCTCTGCGATCAGCAGCCGTGGGCCAAGGGCAAGCGCGCGCGCGATTCTGACGCGTGCCTGCGCCTCTGCGCCCGCAGAGCCGACGGGTGTCCGCCAGAATGTCTCAGGCAATCCAACTTCGCGCGCAAGCGATTCGACCGCGGGCCTCGTGTGCTCGCCGATGGGATCGATCTCGAGAGTAAACGGCATCGCGATGTTCTGCTCGATCGAGAACTGCTGAATGAGGACCGCACGCTCGGCGACGATGCCGACACCGTCGAGCATGGCCAGCCACGCTTCGCTGTCAGTCACGTCCGCTGTCGACTTGTCAAAGAGGCGGATTTCACCAGCGTCGGGCAGCAGGGCGCCCGTGAGAAGCCCCACAAACAGTTCCGCTGCGGACGCGTCAACGCCGGCGATTGAAACGACCTGTCCCTCTTGGACGACGAGCTCCTTCACCCGCAACGGTCGTAAGGCGTTGTAGTTCTTGACGAGATCCCGAACTGAAACGACGATGCTCACCGCTCGGCCTGCCCGCCGGCGTGACGACGGCGCGCGACAAACGCGTCAAAGTCCGCCTGCGGCAACGTCACTCCTCCAATGGGCCTTCGCGCGTCATTGCCGTGGTAATCGGATCCGCCAGTGACCGCAAGCTGCAGGCGCCCAGCCGTCGCAAGGGCGTCATCGCGCATCGCCTGCGTGTGATCGGTGTGATACGCCTCGAGGGCGTCAAGTCCTTCGCGGGCGAGCGTCTCCAGCAGTTCTGGCTCACGCGTCAGACCCGGATGCGCAAGTGACGCCAGACCGCCAGCGCGATGAATGATGTCGACCACGGCAACGGGAGCGAAACCGCGGCGGGGGACAAACGCGGGACGACCCGTCCCAAGAAGCTCGCGGAACGCGTCGTCGATCGAGCTGACGTAACCTGATTCCACGAGCGCGCGCGCCACTGCCGGCCGTCCAATCGCGGATCCTTCCGCGAGTGCCGGGTCCGACAACAGTCGCTCCACATCGATCGACATCCCGAGCTGCGCCAACCGCCCGGCTATCTCATGCAATCGCTCGACCCGTTGGGAACGCTGCCGTTCGAGAAAGCGCGCCAGCGGTTCGTTTCCTTCATCGATGAAATACCCAAGGATGTGGACGTCGCGACCGTTGTGCACGGATGTGATCTCGATACCGGGCACGAACGAGATGCCCGCCGCTCCTGCGTGCCGCCACGCGTCGTCGAGACTCGCGACCGTGTCGTGATCGGTAACGCTGATCGTGGTCAGGCCAACCTGTTGCGCACGTGCAACGAGCTCGGAAGGTGACAGCAGTCCGTCGGACGCTGTCGTGTGAAGGTGAAGGTCGATCATTAGTTTCCAGTTACCAGTTGTCAGTTCAAAGTTTAGTTTTTGCGTTGCGAATCAGGAAAGTCGCAAGTTCTGAGAGAGCGCAGAACTCTGAGAACTTGGCAACTCAACTTTGAACTGGTAACTGGAAATTGGAAACTGACCCGCGCGCGGTTCAGCGTCTAGATCGCGCCGCTAGGCTAGATGCGCGGCACCGTCGAGTGCCGACTGCTTTTCGCGTGCCTGGCAGCGCTGACCCGCGCCGGTTTGGCCTTTGCCTTGTTGCGATGCCGGCGCATCAGCGCACGGTATTCGCGGAGCAGCATCTCCAGGTGGTCTCGTTCCTCTTCGGCAAACTCAAGAAACACCTGCTTGCCCTCCGAATCCTCGAATCGCTCGCCGTACCGCTTGAAGAATCGATGCGACCCGCGCTCGCAGCGGATGCCGATCCGGTACGCCTCGAAGTCGTTGACGCCGTCGCGCAGCAGTTCGTCGGCTCCGCGGGCGAAAAGACCGTTTGCCGCTCCCTTGAAAAACAAGAATGTCGGACGCGACTCGAGGCGGGGATCCTGCTCGAGCAACCGGCGATAGCGCTCTTCCAGCGTGCCGAGATGATGCTTTTCCTCTTCGGCAAGGTGCTCGAACACGTGCCGGCCGCGCCGGTCGCGCGTGATGCGCGCGGCGCGCGTGTAGAACTCGAGACCGCTCCGTTCGGTGGCGATCGCGATTCTGAGCGCGTCGCGTGCGAACAGAAGCTCCGTCGTGGCCCCTTCGTCCGCAGGCGGCTTGCCGGTCCGGCACGATTCGCAGGTGCCGTAGATCTGAAGCACGCTCTGGCCTGCGGTAAAGCCGCGCGCAGTGGAGATTTCTTCAATCAGCGCTTCGATGTCCGAGCTCAAAAACTCGTACGAGCGGTTACAGCTCTTGCAGATCAGATGAAAATGGCGGGGATGACGATATGAGTGCTCGAAGCGGAACCGGCCTTCGCCGAAATCGACCTTGCGCGCGATGCCGGCGTCGACCATCCACTGAAGCGTTCGATAGACGGTCGCGCGGCTGATGTGATGGTCTTCGCGCTTGATGAGGTCGACCAGATCGTCGGCGCTGAGGTGCCCCTCCTGCCGGAGGAACACGTTGACGATCTGATCACGCTTCTGCGAGCGCTTGGTGCCCGCGGGGCGTAGTCGGTCGAGGTCCGGAACCGAAGACGTCATCTGACTTGCCCCGCGGCGCCAGTGGCGCTAGACCGTAAAGGACTGACCGCAGCCGCACGTCGAGGTGGCGTTCGGGTTCTTGATGGTGAATCCGCCCCCCGTGATCGTGTCGACGAAATCGACCTCGGCGCCCTTCAAGTAGCTGACGCTGACCGGATCCACGAACAGCCGAATGCCGTTCGACTCGAATGCCTGGTCACCGACGCCGCCGCTTTCCTCGATCATGAGTCCGTACTGAAAACCCGAACAGCCGCCACCCTGCACGAACACGCGAAGACCGCTGTCGGTCTTGCCTTCCTCGTTCAGCAGTTCCTTGATTTTCGCGGCTGCCGCCTCAGTCACCGTGATATTCGGCAACGACGGCGGAACGAAGGTCTGCACTGGGGTCTGAGTTTCTGTTTGCATGGTTGTCCCGTAACTGCGCCCGAGCCGGACGCTCTCAAAAGTATATCCGCCTTCCGCTGCCGGGCGCCTGGCGGAAATCCGACTATTATGGTCCTATTTTACCAAATGGGCAAGTTGAGCCAATTGTTCGGCCGATTCGTCCTCCAGGTCTTTGTGAAGGCTGTTTCCGTGCGCGTCCATCGTGACAATTGCCGGAAACGCCTTGAGCTGCAGATGCCACATCGCTTCGGGCGTACCGAATTCCAGCAGCGACACGCCGTCGACGCGTTCGATGCACCCGGCGTAATACTGCGCGGCGCCGCCGATTGCGTTGAGATAGACCGCGCCCGCGTCTTTCAACGCTTCGAGGGTCCGCCCGCCCATGCCGCCCTTTCCGATGACCGCGCGGACGCCGTACTTTCTAATGATGTCGGCTTGATACGGCTCTTCGCGAATGCTGGTGGTCGGCCCCGCGGCCGTGACTCTCCAGCCATTGCCGTCCTGTGCCACGACGGGACCACAGTGATAAATCACGGCTCCGCGGAGATCGACGGGCGGAGCGTGGCTCGCGAGATGATGATGGACCGCATCTCTTCCCGTGTATGCGGGGCCGCTGACCATCACCACGTCGCCGACCTCGAGCGAGCGGACAATCGCTTCGTCGAGCGGTGCGTTCAACGCGACCTCCTTGCCGGTGCGCTGGAATCCGGTCTGATCCATCATCGGAATCGTCGGTACCGCGGGGTCGCGATAGAGCCACTTCTCGATTGCACCGCTCATCGCGTTCAAGACCACACCCAGGCGACGGAACGCCCAACAGTCGTACGCGACCGAAACGAAAAAGCTGGCCGGCAGCCTGTTCAACGCGCCGACCTTGCACCCAATGAGCGACACGCGGCCGCCGAAGCCCATCGTCCCGATGCCCAGCGTATTGACCGTTCGCATCACCTCGGCTTCAAGCTGCGCCAGGTGATCGTCTGAGTTGATGTCATCGAGACTCCGGAACAGCTGCTCCTTTGCGTGCACATAACCGGAGGTGCGATCGCCTCCGATACAGACGCCGACGGCACCGGGCGCGCAGCCTTTTCCTTGCGCGTTCCAAACGGCGTGCAGAATGCACTTGCGAACGCCTTCGATTGTGCGATCCGCACGTCCGAGGTGAGGAAGTTCTGCCGGCAACGAGTACTGCGCGTTCATGTTTTCGCAGCCCCCGCCTTTCAAAATGAGCTTCACCTCGACGTCATCGCGTTCCCACTGCTCGCAGTGAATAATGGGCGTGCCCGGGCCGAGATTGTTCCCGGAGTTCTCACCCGTCAGCGAGTCGACGGAGTTCGGTCGCAGCTTGCCGCGACGCGTCGCTTCGGCGATGGCTTCGCGGATCTGAGTCTTCATCCACACCTGACTCACACCGACCGGCGCTTTGATTTCAAACGTCGGCATCCCGGTGTCCTGGCAGATGGCGCCTTCCGCGTCGGCGGCGAGATCGATGTTCTGGCCGATAATCGCCAGCGCCTGCGCCGAGCGCGACCCTTCGGGCTCCTCATTCATCGCGAGACGCATCGCGGCACGAACGTCGGGCGGCAGATCGGTAGATGTCTTGATGATGAGGCTCAGGACCGACTCGAAAAACAGTTGCATGGCGACGGGGAACTTTCGTCAGTATTCGCGAGCGGAGGCAGGCGAATACATCAGTTTACTGAAACGCCCGTTTCTCCCTCTCGATGGTTGGCGCCGGTTAACCGCAGAAGCGTAGATACAATAAGTTTCATCTGCGGCTATCTGCGGCTATCTGCGGCTAATCTGCGGCCATGTGCGGCCATCTGCGGCTAATCTCCATCTATGACCTTCCGCATCGAACGCGACCCACTCGGCGAATTTCAGGTTCCTGCCGACGCGTACTACGGTGTTCAAACCGCCCGCGCAGTTCAAAACTTCCCTGTCAGCGGCCTCACCGCGCCCGAAAGCCTTGTCACGGCCACGGTGCTCGTGAAGCGCGCCGCGGCAGAGGCAAATCGAACGCTCGGACGGCTCGAACCGGCGATTGCGGACGCAATCATTGCCGCTGCCGACGAGGTTCTCTCGGGCAAGCTGCGTAATCAGTTCGTCGTGGACGTTTACCAGGCTGGCGCCGGGACATCCCACAACATGAACACCAACGAGGTGCTCGCCAATCGCGCAGCCGAAATCCTCGGCGGCAGCCGCGGCACGTACGATCGTGTCCACCCGAACGATCACGTCAATATGGGCCAGTCGACGAACGACGTGTTTCCGACGGCTACGCGTCTGGCACTGCTGCTGCAGCACCCTTCGCTGATAGAGGCCGTCCGGATGCTTGCGGACGCTTTCGAGCGCAAGGCGCACGAATTCATGCACGTTCTCAAGGTCGGCCGGACTCATTTGCAGGACGCCGTGCCGATTACGCTGGGACAGGAGCTCGATGGCTACGCTGCATGTCTCAACAGCGCTGCGAAGACGCTCGACGATGGTGCAGTGGCGCTGCGGGAGCTGAATCTCGGTGCTACTGCCGTTGGCACTGGCCTGAACGCAGGCGACGACTACACAAAGCTCGCAATCGAAGCGTTGGCTGCGCGCACCGGAAGTCGAGTTGAACCAGCGAGGAATCGATTTCGCGTGACCCAAAGCATGGGCGACGTCGTCACCTACTCGGCGGCGATGCGCCGCCTGTCTGTGGAACTGGGAAAAATCTGCAGCGACTTGCGCCTGCTTTCGATGGGCCCGCGCGCCGGGATCGCCGAATTGCGACTGCCCGCCGTGCAGCCGGGTTCGTCGATCATGCCGGGCAAAGTGAATCCATCGGTGCCGGAAATGGTGAATCAGGTCTGCTATCAGGTGTTTGGCTGCGACGTCACCGTCTCGGCGGCGGCCGAGGCAGGACAACTGGAACTCAACGTGATGATGCCTGTGATTGCCTGGAACGCGCTGCACGCGCAAAAAATCCTGACGAACGCCAGCCGAGTCCTGCGCACGCGCACCATCGAGGGGCTCGAGGCCGACGAGGCGCGCGCGCGAGAGCTCATGGATCGCAGCACCGCGGTCGCCACTGCCTTGAGCCCGTACATCGGTTATGCCGCCACCGCGGAAATCGCAAAGGCCGCCGTGGCCAGCGGTCGAGCCATTCGCGAGCTGGTGATCGAACGCGGCTTGATGAAGCCGGAGCAGCTGGATCGCGTCTTGAGCGCACAGGCCATGACGCAGCCCGGCGTCGCGGGTGAAGAGAAGTGATCACGCGACGGCGCCCGCGGGTATTGCGCTATCTGTGCCTCCTTGCGCTGCTCTGCGGCATCGTGCCGCTTGCGGCGACGCCGGCGCAGCAGGGTCAGACTCCGCGGGCGCAACAGCACGGCCGCCTCTTTGCACCGACCGATCTGGGACTCCTGGAAGCGCCCGATCGCGATTTGTGGCAGCGGCCCGATCGAATCATGGACGTGCTCGGCGTCGCCGATGCGTCCGTCGTCGCCGACGTCGGCGCGGGCAGCGGCTGGTTCACGGTTCGCCTCGCGCGGCGCGTGGGACCCAATGGCGTGGTGTACGCGCAGGACGTCCAGAAGGAAATGCTCGCGTCGATCTCCCGCCGCGTGCAGCGTGAGGGATTGACGAACGTGCAGCCGGTGCTCGGCGAGGGCAGCGATCCGCGTTTGCCGCCACGAGCACGCGGCAAGCTCGACGCGATTCTCATCGTCGGCGTCTATCACGAAATCGACGATCGCATCACGATGCTGAAGAACCTCGCCGAGGCGTTGAAGCCGCAAGGACGTATTGGCGTGATTGACTTCACGTTGAAAGGCGGCGGCCCCGGTCCACCGATGGAAGAACGCGTCGATCCGCAGGTCGTGATCGGTGACGCCACGAGCGCAAAACTCAAGCTGCTGTCACAGGAATCGTTTCTGCCGTATCAGTATTTTCTGGTGTTCGCGAAACAGGCGAAGACGACGGACGCGAACGAACCAAGAACTAAGAACAACGAACTAAGAACCAAAAACTAAGAACCAAACCCGCGACCACGAACGAGGAACGAAGGCCCAAGTTCTTACTTCTTGCGTTGTTGCGTTCTTCGTTCTTCGTTCTTAGTTCTTGGTTCCCGTGCGAAGCTTCCAGACGCTCGGCAGAATAGGGCTCGCCAGATACACTTTCATGAGGTCCGGCAGCACGAACGGGTACAAACCTGCGGCGAGAGCCGCTTGCAGGCCGATGGGTGGCTGACTTGGGAGCGACGCGAAATACGCGAGCCACAGCACACCGCCGGCAAAAATGGTGGCGAGGCCTGCGAGCATGCCGAGCAGTGACGTCACGTAGCGGCGATCGTAGCCGCGCGCGGCAAGCGAGCCGGTGATGAATGCGGCGACTGGGTACGCGAGCAGGTAGCCGCCGGTGGGTCCGGCAAGTCGTGCAATGCCCTGCGGCAGGATCGGCGACGCGGCAAAGACAGGCAGCCCTGCGATTCCGAGCAGCAGGTAGAGCGCCTGACTTGCGGCGCCGAGCCGCGGCCCCAGGGCAGCCGCGCCGAGCAGGACAACGGTTGGCTGCAACGTCAGCGGCACCGGTGTGAACGGCAAATGCATGCTCAGCTG
>WNFU01002343.1_pt1 | contig 33113 bp, 29 predicted proteins | sample 5400121 | NCBI WGS metagenome assembly WNFU01 (sample SAMN13153360, study PRJNA577476) | soil metagenome | isolation source: 100 cm soil or saprolite under grassland replicate 1 | place: USA:California | collected 2016-06-15
CGCGACGATCCCGCCGACACCGCGGCCATAGCGGCGATTCGCCGTCACCTGCGCGAGATCGCCGCGTCGTTCCGCGCGGGCGACTTCACGAAGCCGTTCCAGGTGCATGCGCAGACCGTGCCCGGCACCGCGGTGATGCGCGACCGGCGCGCGGCGATCAGCTACCTGCCGGTCGATCGCCCGCGGGGCGGGGAAGTGCGGATCACGACCCGGGACTCCGCCGCGGTGGGCGCGATTCACGCGTTTCTCGCGTTCCAGCGCGACCAGCATCGGGCCGCGGGCCACGAGGGGATGAAGCCGTAGTTGGCCCCGCTGTTGCGGCGCAGCAACGCTTCCGACCGGGTTCACGCAGCAGTTTCGCGCACAATGCTTGCAATCTCCTCCGGCATCCCTCCCTTGGAGTCGCAATGCGACCGTATCTGTTCCCGGTGGTGTGCGCGGCAGTTCTGGCCGGCGCGTGCACGGACGCCGAGGTGAACATGATTCACGTGGTATTCCGGAACTTCCTCGGTCTCACCACCGGTGAGATCATCATCGGCTCGGCGAGGAGCTCTGTAACGCGATAGGAAGACGACGGTAAGGCGCGTCAGGAATTCGTAGGGGTTTATCGGATTGGTATCGCGGGGCGTGGCGCCATGGCGTATGTCTGAGCCATGAGCGCACGCCCCGTGGTTTTTCTCATTGCCGCCCTCGCCGCCCCTGCCGCCGTTGCCGCCCCCGCAGTCGCTGCGGCGCAGGCTCCGGGCCGCTTTCCCCCCGACTCGCTCGTCAACGTCAAGGTCATCCCGAAGAACACGCCCGTCATCCAGGTCGTCGGCATGATGCGCAACTTTGCCGGCGCCCTCGGGGTGCGCTGCCAGTACTGTCACATCGGCCAGGAAGGACAGCCGCTCGCGCAGTTCGACTTCGCCAAGGATGAGAAGCGCACCAAGCTGACCGCCCGGCAGATGATGCGTATGGTGGAAGAGATCAACCGGCGGGTCGACACCCTGCCCGAGCACGCACAGATGACGAGCCATGTCGAGGTGACCTGCAATACCTGCCACCGCGGCGTCAGCCGGCCGATGGCGCTCGAGCAGCTGATTCAGGAGACGGCCCAAACGTCCGGTGCGGACTCCGCGGCGCGCGCCTACCGCGCGTTGCGCGACCGCTACTACGGCCGGGCGGCCTATGACTTCGGTGAGCCGACGCTGAATATCGCGGCGTTTCGCCTTGCGCGGGGCGGGAAATTCAACGAGGCGTTCGCGATTCTGCGGCTCAACGAGGAGCAGTTCCCGACGTCGTCGAACCTCGCGACGTTCCGCGGCAACATCAATCTGATGAAGGGCGACACGACCGCCGCGATCGCCGCGTTCCGCGAAGCCGTGCGCCGCGACTCAACCAACGGCGAGGCGCAGGGCCGGCTCCGGCAGATCGTTCACCCCTAGACGTCTCGACGTCTAGACGTCTTTCCTTATTCGACCGTTGCTTTGTTGATCTTGTCGAGCTTGGGGAACTGCCGGGCGAGATACTTCTCGCCCTCGACATTGAGCCGATACTGATCCGGGCCGCGCCCGCTGGGCGCGCCCTCGCCGTACCCGCCGTACAGTCCGTCCACCACTTCCATGCCCTCGACGACCTGCCCGAACGGCGCAAACCCGCTCGCGTCGAGCCGGTTGTTGTCGCCGAAATTGATGAAGATCTGCGTGGTGCGCGTCGCCGGTCCCGCGGTCGCGTACGTCACCATGCCGCGCCCGTTGGTGCCCCGCACCGGATCGTCCTGAATGACCCGCGGGCGCCACGCCGCCGTCACGCCCGTGTCGCCGTGGATCCCGAACTGCGCCATGAATCCCGGAATCACGCGAAAGAAGCGCACGCCGTCGTAAAAACCGGAGCGCACCAGGTTGTAGAAACGGTCGGCCCCGTATGGCGCCCAGGCGCGGTGCACGGCGATGACGAAATCGCCTCTTGTCGTGCTGACGCGGACGCGGAAGCTGTCGGGCGCCTGCTGGGCGAAGCCGGGATCGGCCGGATTGTGGAAGTCGGGAACGCCGGCGGCGGCGGGCTTGGCAGCGGGCTTTTGGCAGGCCCCGGCGAGCACGGTGAGGGCCATCACGGAGGCGTAGGGGAGTGATCGCATATCGCTATGCTAGCCTGTAGAAAACCCGTTCGCTATAGTGTGCCGACTCCTCGCCAGGGGGATTCCCGATGGACAGCTGGATCGTCGCCCGCATTCGTGCGACCTCGCTGCGCCGTGTGATTGTGTGGACGCTCGCTCTCGTCGGAGCCGTGTTCCTCGCAACGAGCGATCGCCGCTACATCGCCAACTTCGTGCGCGGTCCTTACACGCTCGCGCAGGCGGATCTCGACTCGATCCGCGATGTCACGCTCACGCCGCGCTACTACGCCCGCGTCACCGGCGACCGAGTCATCGACACGGGGATCCGCCAGTACACGATCCACACCCGGAGCGGCATCGAGACGAGCCGCGAGGAGTCGGGCGCGTATAACGCGCTCGCGATCGGCAAGCACTTTCTCCTGGTGCGCACCGCGGGCGACGAATCCGCGACCGCCGAAGGGAAGCTCGCCCCGTGGCCGGATGATCTTGAGAACCAGCTGTTCGACAGCAAGGAGATGCGCTCGCTGCGCAGCAGCTTCTATCCGTTCTATCTGGATAGCGACTCGTTCCGGCGGCCTGGATTCGTGGTGATTGGTGTCGGCATTCTGTTTCTGCTCCTGTTCGCCTGGCAGGCATTGCCGGCCTTGCGCGCCTGGCGTGATCCGGAGCGCCATCCCCTGGCCAAGCGCATCGCGCAATGGGGTGACCCGATGGGCGTGGCGGTCGGGGCGGAGCAGGAGTTCGAGAATCCGTTGCTCAAGGGCAAGGCCGGCTGGCGCTTCGGGAGCAAATACCTCGTGCGCTCGACCTTCTTTACGTTCAACGTGCTGCGCTTTCAGGACCTCATGTGGGGCTACAAGAAAGTCACCAAGCACAGCGTGAACTTCATCCCCACCGGCAAGACGTACGAGGCGATCGTCCACTGCACCGGCGGTACAGCCACGATTCCCGGCAAGGAGAAGAAAGTGCACGAGCTGCTCGCCTTCGCGCAGCAGCGCGCGCCGTGGGCGATGTACGGCTACACCGACGAGCTCGCCGCGTTGTTCAACAAGCGTCGCCAGGAGTTCGCGCGCAATGTGGAGCTGCGTCGCAAAGAATGGGCGCAAAAGCCGGCGTAGCGCGTTGGATGGCGGCGGCTCTGGTGCTGCTGGCGGCGTGCCGGACTTCCGCGCCGGCGCCGCCGCTCGAGCGGGAAACTCCCGTCAGACTCCCGCCGCGCGAGACCACCGGCGCGCTCACGCAAGCGCAACGGGATTCACTGCTGCGTGAGCTCGACGTGCACCGCGAGGCGTGGCGGGCGCGACACATCGATGCCTATCGCATCCAGATCGCGGTGGGATGTTTCTGTCCCTGGCCGTCCAACCCGGCGATTCTCGAAGTGCGGAGCGGCGTCGCCGTCGCGCTGCGCGACACGAGCGGCAAGTCGATGGGGGCGCCACGCGAGCCATGGTCGCTGTATACAGTAGAAGGGCTGTTCAACGCGGTCGAACAAAGCGCGCGCCGGAGTGATGTGCTCCAAGTCGGCTACGACCCGCTGTACGGCTACCCTGCGACGATGCGGGGCGTAGGAAAAGTCGGGCTGCCCGACAATTGGTTCTGGGTCAAGGCGAGCCGGCTCACGCCCGGTCGCTAAGTCCCCAGATCTTCATGTGCCGGGTTTCCGGCATCCAAAACAGCGCGAACAGCAACGCGAGCGCCGGCACGGCGATCGGGTAGGCGAGTGCCGCGCCGAGGCTGTGGGTCGACTTCCACGCCCACGCGGTAATGAACGGCACCCATCCGCCGCCCCAGCCGTTGCCGATGTGATAGGGCACCGACACCGAGGTGTAGCGGATGCGGCTGGGGAAGTACTCGGCGAGGAATGCCGCGATCGGGCCGTACACCATCCCGACGAACGACACCAGGATCACCACGATCAGGATCGCCAGCGGGTAGTTGATCGCGCCCGGTTGTGCGACTTTACCGAGCAGCGCAAACAGGGGATAGTAGGTGACCGCGGCCAGGAAGAACCCTGTCAGGATAATCGGCTTGCGGCCTATGCGGTCGGAGAGCCAGCCGAACAGCACCAGCGTCGGTGTCGCGATGATCAATGCCGCCCCGACGATCAAGCTCGAGGTGAGCAAGTCCACGTTGTTGACCGTCTGCAGGAAAAAGATCGCCCAGAACTGGCTCGAGTACCACACGCACCCTTCGCCGAGCACGACGACCGTCGCGATCATGACGTACTTGAGGTTCTGCCCGGTGAACGCTTCGCGCCACGGATTGACCGACCTCTGGCCCTTCGCCTTGATCTCCTGAAAGATCGGCGTCTCCTGCAGCCGCCAGCGGATGTAGATCGCGACGAGGACGAGGAGGAGCGACACGAGGAATGGAATGCGCCACCCCCAGTCGTTGAACGCATCATAGCCGAGTGCGGTGCGCGTCCCGATAATCACGGCGAGCGACAAGACGATGCCCAGCGTGGGTGAGGTCTGCAGCCACCCCGTGTAGTAGCCCCGCTTTTCATCCGATACGTGCTCGGCGACGTACGTAATGGCGCCGCCGTACTCCCCTCCCAGGCAGAGCCCCTGCACCAGCCGCAGCAGGAAGAGGATCAGCGCGGCTGCGAGGCCGATGGTCGCGAACGTCGGGACCACACCGATCAGCGCCGTCGATATGCCGATGCCGCTGAGTGTGACGAGAAAGGTGTATTTGCGTCCGACCAGATCCCCCACGCGGCCGAAGACGAATGCGCCCAGCGGCCGGATCAGAAAGCCGATCGTAAACAGGGCGATCGTGCTGAGCAGTGCCGCCGCGGGGTGTGTCTTGTCGAAGAACTTGACCGACAGAATCGTGGGGCCGAGCAGGCCAAACACGTAGAAATCGTACCATTCGATGATGTTGCCGACCGCGGCCGCGATGACCACGCGGCGCAGGTCGCGGGGCGACAGGCTGGGAGCGGGGTAGGATGTAGGCATGCGCGAGGCTACGCTTCCCTTTCTCACTCCGCAATCCCGACGTATTGTGGGCGCCATGCGCGTGTCGTTCCTGCTGTTGCTCGTGCCACAGGTGGCCCTGAGCCAGGGTGCGGTGCTGGGAACGGTCTACGACAGCCTGGTGCACACTCCGCTCCGCGACGCCGATGTGTGGGTGCGCGGCAGCGAGCGGCACGCCCAGACCAATAGCAGCGGCCGCTTCCGTCTCGACAGCATCGCTCCCGGCCACTACACGTTGTTCGTTTCCCATCCCGGGCTTGACTCCGCCGGCCTCTTCACGCTCGCCGTTCCCGTAGATATCACCGGTTCGGACTCCACCCTGAGTGTCGCGACGCCGTCGCTCGCCACCCTGTGGCGGCGCCGCTGCGGGCAGGAGCTGCTGATGCGCTCCGACAGCGGGCTGATCTTCGGCTTCGTCCAGGACGCCAAGACGCAGGCACATCTCGCCGGGGCGGGCGTGTTGCTGCAATGGCTGCGCATCGTGCAGACGGGTCCCGCCAACGTCCAGACGCAGCCGCGCCAGCTCACCGTGAAAACTGATTCGACCGGGACGTACTACGCGTGCGGTGTGGCGACCACCATGAAGACCGGGCTGCGCGCGTACGCGCAGCGGGATTCGTCGGGATTGGTCGACCTGCAGCTCGGTGCGCGCGCGGTCGGGCGGCAGGATCTGACGGTGGCGCTCGCGCCCGCGCGCGAGCCGGCGGTGTTGCGGGGTCAGGCGACCACGCTGGAGCAGACGCCGGTCTGGAGCGGCCGCGTGACCGTGCGCGAAGGCGGCACCACGGTGATCAATGATAACGGCACGTTTACGATTCGCGGCGTCGCGCCGGGGACGCAGTGGGTCAGCGTGCAGGCGATCGGCCGGGCTCCCACCGGGCAAGCCGTGGATTTCCGTCCGGGCGACACGACCTGGTTGCCGATCGCCTTGGCTCCAATCCCCGTGGTCTTGGCGCCGGTGCGCGTGACTGGGCAGCAGTCGCGTCTGCTCGCGGACTTTGAGGACCGCCGCCGCGCCGGCAGCGGGCTCGGCTCCTACCGCACCGAGGAGGAGATTGCCGCCGCGGGGTCGATACGCTCGGTCCTCACGACGATGCCGTCGGTCACGATGGCGCGCGGGCAGGGGCTCACGGACTTCGTGGCGCTGCTCCCGAGTCCTTCGGCGGGCGGGCGCGGGTGGTGCGTCGCGACACTCTACATCGACGGATTTCTATCGGATTGGGATCAGGTCCACGTCTACACGCCCAAAGACCTCGTGGGTGTCGAGATCTACCCGCGTGCGGCGAGCGCTCCGGTTCAATACCAGCAGGTCGCGACGGGGTGCGGTGTCGTGCTCATCTGGACGAAGTACTTGAGGTAGCGCCCTCCTGAAGCGGGAAAGTGCTTGAATTAGCCCTTCTTGCGCCGCGCATTACATTAGTCGTACATGGGTGACAGTGGTTCGTTCGGATCGACTGGAGGAGGGGGGCCGAACCGTCCCTCCCGCGGGTCGGGGTCTCTCACGGTTCACCTCGCCGACGAGCTCGACGTCTACTTCAATGAAGTTGCCCACGGCCGTCCGGTCGGGTTCGTCGCTTCGCCCAAATGGAAACCGCGCACCGACGTCTATGAAACTGACCAAGAGCTGATCGTCCATATGGACATCGCGGGCATGCAGGCCGGCGACTTCAAGGTCGAGCTGGACGAAGGAATCCTGAAGGTCGCGGGCGAGCGCTTGCCCCGGCAGCAGGGCCGGCGGCACTATCACGCGATGGAAGTGCAGATCGGGCCGTTCGAGCGCCGCTTCCGGTTGCCCGTGGTCGTCGATCCTTCGTCGATTCGCGCCACCTACGAGCACGGCTTCCTCGAGATCCGGCTCGCCAAACAACCGCCGCGCTCGTCGGGCGCACAATCGGTGCGAGTGACCTAGTGGAACGCCTGCCGGTCCTTCCCCTGGGCCAGCTCGTTGTCTATCCCCACGTCGTCCTGCCGCTGGCCCTCACAGATCCCAAAGCCGTTCAGTTGATCGACGAGATCATCCAGGGCGAAAAGCGCCTCTTGCTCGGCGTCGTGAAATCGATGGGCGGGATGGAGCCGCCCGAGGGCGCGGTGATGAACACGCTTCCGCACCAGCTCTACGACGTCGGGACGCTCGGCACCATCGTGCGGATGCTCAAGCTCGGCGACGGCTCGGTGCGGGTCATGGTGCAGGGATTGGAGCGCGCGCGGCTCAAGGACATCGCGCAAGGCGAGAAGTGGCTCATGGCGGAACCCGAGCCGCTGCAAGAGAACCTGCTGGAGGACTCGCGTACGGAGGCGCTGAAGCGGACCGTCATCGCGCAGTTCTCGCGCGTGATCGACATCGCGCCCTACCTCGGCGCCGAGCTGCACGAGGTGCTCGCGGGCATTCAGGAAGCTGGGAAGCTGGCCGACTTCATCGCCGCCAACCTCGACCTCGCGTTGCCGGCCAAGGCCGAGCTGCTCGCGATCGACGACGTCACGCGCCGGCTCGAGCGCCTGGCGGATTTCCTGGTGCAGGAGCTCCAGGTGCTCGAGGTCGGGAGCCAGATCCAGGAAAAAGTGAAGACGCGGCTCGATCAGAATCAGCGCGAATACGTGCTGCGCGAGCAGCTGCAGGTGATTCGCCAGGAGCTGGGCGAAGGGGAGGGCGATGACGAGCTGGAAGAGCTCGCCCAACGTCTCGACGACGCACAGCTCTCGGCGGAAGGGAAAAAGGTCGCCGACCGCGAGCTCAAGCGTCTCCGCCAGATGTCGCCGCAGTCCGCCGAGTATCAGGTGGCGCGTACCTACCTCGACGTGTTTGCCGCGCTGCCGTGGAGCCGGGTGACCCAGGATCGGCTCGACCTCCGGGCGGCGCGCGAGATCCTCGACCGCGACCACTATGACCTCAAGACGATCAAGGAGCGCATCCTCGAGTATCTGGCGGTGCGGACGCTGAATCCCGACGCGAAGGGCTCGATCCTCTGCTTCGTGGGACCACCCGGGGTCGGGAAGACGTCGCTGGGCCAGAGCATCGCGGAAGCGCTCGGCCGCAAGTTCACACGCGTATCGCTCGGCGGCGTCCGCGATGAAGCGGAGGTGCGCGGCCACCGCCGCACCTACGTCGGTGCGATCCCCGGCCGCATCATCCATGCACTGCAGCGCTGCGAGACGCGCACCCCCGTCCTGATGCTCGACGAGGTGGACAAGATGGGCTCCGACGTACGCGGTGACCCAACGGCCGCGCTGCTCGAGGTGCTCGATCCCGCCCAGAACTCGACGTTCGTGGACCACTACCTCGAGGTGCCGTTCGACCTCTCGGGCGTGATGTTCATCGCGACGGCGAACAGCACGGTGCCGATCCCCGATCCGCTGCTCGACCGGATGGAGCAGCTGACGCTCGTCGGCTACACGCCGTCCGAGAAGCTGCAGATCGCCAAGCGCTACCTGATGCCGCGCCAGATGAAAGAGACGGGGTTGGGGAAGAACAAGGGAGCCGAACAGGCCCACATCGCGGACGGCGCGCTCGACCGGCTGATTGCCGAGTACACGCGCGAAGCGGGTGTCCGGCAGCTCGAGCGCGAGATCCAGGGAGTGCTGCGAAAGGCCGCCCTGGAAGTGGTCGAGGGGAAGTCGACGATGGTGAGGGTGTCGTCGAAGAATCTCGAGAAGTACGCCGGGCAACCGAAGGTGCAGAGCGAGGTCGCGGGCCGGGCGCCGGAGATCGGCGTGGCGACCGGACTCGCGTGGACGCCGGTGGGCGGCGACATCATGTTCATCGAAGCGATCCGCATGCCGGGCAAGGGCCAGATCACCCTCACCGGCCAGCTCGGCGACGTGATGAAGGAGTCGGCACAGGCGGCCTGGAGTCTGCTCCGGGCCCGTGCCAGTGCGCTCGGCATCCCGCTCGAGGCGTTCACGCAGTCGGATGTCCATCTGCACGTCCCGGCCGGCGGCGTCCCCAAGGATGGTCCCTCGGCCGGCATCACCATCGCCGCCGCGCTCGCCTCGCTCTTGTGCCGCAGGCCGGCACGCCACGATGTCGCCATGACGGGCGAGCTGACCCTGCGGGGCAGGGTGCTCCCGATTGGCGGGTTGAAGGAAAAGCTGACGGCTGCGGCACGGGCCGGAGTCACCTCCGTGCTCGTTCCCGCACGGAACAAGAACGACCTTATTGACTTGCCAGAAGAGGTACAGAAGTTGCTGGATATCAAGCTTGTGGAGACTATTGACGACGTGCTCGCTTTGGCGCTGCTCGACCCGCCGGTCGAACGCCGCTCCGGCGGCATTCGTGTGGTGACACCTCCAGGACCTCCAGCTCCTCCACCACCTCCGGGCGAAGCCCGCAGATGAGCGACGTCGCTACGCTCGAAGCGGCGCTCGCGGAGATCCGCCGCCGCGACGGCAAATACAACGAGCGCGCCTACGTGTTCGTGCTCGCGGCGCTGGAATTTGCCCAGACGCGCCTGCCGGCGCGCCGCCACTTGAGCGGCGTCGAGCTGGCGTGGGCCTGCCGCGACTTTGCCCTCGAGCAGTTCGGGATGCTGGCGTCGGCCGTGATGACGCACTGGGGCATCCACACCACCGACGACTTCGGCCAGATCGTCTTCATGCTGATCGACGTGGGGTTGTTGGCGCGCCAGCCCGACGATCGCCTCGAGGACTTCGAGCGCGTCTACGAGTTCGCCGAGGTCTTCAAGGCCGGAGCGGGCTATCGCTGGCCGGGAGTCTCCTCTTCGGGGTGAGCATCCGTCCGCCAGCCGTCAGCGGGCGGTTCTATCCTTCTGATCCCGCCGAATTGCGGGCGACCGTCGCCACATTACTCGCGGATGCCCGTCCTCACCCCCTGACCCCCTCTCCGCACGCGGAGAGGGGGAACGAACGGGCCGTCATCGTGCCGCATGCCGGCTACATCTACTCCGGCCTCACCGCCGCCATAACGCTCACCCGCGTTACGATTCCAGGACTCGTTGTCATCCTTGCTCCGAATCACACGGGTATCTCCCACGCAAAGAGCGGAGTGTCGCTCTGGGAGTCGGGTGCGTTCCGGACGCCCCTCGGCGACGTCCCTGTCGATGCCGACGCGAGCGCGGCGCTCCGCGAAATCGCGCAGGGAGCTGTGGAAGTCGACCACGAGGCCCATCGGGCCGAGCACGCCGTCGAAGTCGAGCTCCCTTTTCTCCAGATGCTCCGGTCCGATGTGCGCATCGTGCCGTTGGTGCTTGCGTGGGATTGGTGGGAGCCGGCGCGGCAGCTCGGCGACATACTTGCCCGGCTCGTCCGCGCGGCGGCGGAGCCGGTGCTGCTGCTGGCGTCGAGTGATCTCAATCACTATGAGCCCGCGGCGGTTTCGGAAGTAAAGGACGCCCGCGCCCTGGAAGCTGTCACAGCGTTGGACGGGGAGGAGCTGCTCGCGCGCTGCAAACGCGAGCGGATCTCGATGTGCGGGCGGGGGCCGGCGGCCACCGTCATCGCCGCCGCCAGGGCGCTGGCCGCGACCCGAGCCGACGTGGTAGACTATCGCCACTCTGGTTGGGTGTCCGGCGACAACGCGCGGGTGGTGGGATACGCGGGGGTGGTGATTCCGTGAATCCGATTCCGGTACTCTCGGCGAGCGAGGCGGCAGCGTGGGATGCAGCGGCGCGCACCCAGTACCGCGTGCCGAGCCGCGTGCTGATGGAAACCGCCGGCCGGGCCGTCGCGCAGGTCTTGGTCGGCGCGATGTCGGACGCCTCCACCGGCGGTGTGCTCGTCGCGGCGGGAGCCGGCAACAACGGTGGCGACGGTTGGGTCATCGCCCGCGCGCTGCACGCCGTCGGCATTCCCGTCTGGGTCGCGGCCGTCGATCCAAAAACGGACGACGCGATCGATAATCGCGCGCTCGCGCGTCAGGGCGGCGTGCGCGAGCTGGGCCGCGAAGAAGCGTGGCCTCAAGCCGCCGTCGCGGTGGATGCGCTGCTCGGCACCGGAGCCGCCGGCCCCGCGAAAGGCGATGTGCTCGCCCTCGCCGAACGACTTGCTGCCTATGGTGCACCGATTCTGGCGGTGGACGGGCCGACGGGGCTCGATCTCACGAGCGGCGAAGCGCACGGCCCGGTGCGGGCTCGGCTCACGGTGACATTCGGGGGCCTACGGCGCGGCCATCTCCTGGCGCGTGAATGGTGTGGGAAGGTCGTCGTGGTCGACATCGGTTTCCCGCCTCCCGATAGCGCGTGGTCCTTACTCGTGACTGATCGATGGGCAGCGGAGCGGCTACCGCGGCTGGCTCCACAGATGCACAAGGGCGATCGCGGTCGCGTCTGCGTCGTCGGCGGGGCGGACGGGATGAGCGGCGCCGCGCTTCATGCCGCGCGTGCCGCCCTTGCCGCCGGCGCGGGGCTCGTGAAGCTCGTCGCCGCCCGCGAGACCATCGCCGCGGCGCAAGCGAGCCTCCCCGACGTCCTGACCGTGGAATCCGCCCTTGGCGAGACGCTCGAGCCCTCAGTCGCCGAAGCGGTCGATTGGGCGGATGCGGTGGTGCTGGGGCCGGGGCTCGGGCGCGAGCCGCGCCAGGCGCGCGCGAGTTTTGTCGCAGCGGTGGTGTCGCGCCGGCAGGTGCCGACCGTAATCGACGCCGATGCGCTGCACGTATTTCGTGCCGACGTGCCAACGGGCAGTCGTGCGCTGGTTTGCACACCGCATCTGGGGGAATTCCGTGCATTGGTGGGCGACGGGTTGGCAGACGAAGCCGCGAACGATCGCTGGTCGGCGGCGGCACGCGCGGCGACGAAGCTCAAGTGCACCGTGCTGCTGAAGGGTGTGCCGACAGTCATCGCCGATCTGCGCGGCCCCGAGCAGGTGGTGGCAAGCGGCAATCCCGGCCTCGCCACCGGCGGCAGCGGTGATTTGCTCGCCGGGTTCATCGGCGCATTTCTCGCCCGGGGAACGGCGCCCGCCGAGGCGGCGGCACTCGGCGCGCATGCCCTCGGTCGGGCCGCCGAGCAAGGCGCCCGGCAATGGACGGCCCGCAGCCTGCGCCCAGCCGACGTCCTGGCGTCCCTTCCGGATGTGTGGCGCGCCTGGAAGGACGTAGGGCCCGCCAGACCTCCAGTTCTAGTGGAACTTGAGGCTCCAGAGGTGTTGTAAAAATGAACGTCCCATGAATCTCGGTCCAGGCAAGGAGTTCGATCGTATCCGCGGCATCATCAAGCGGATCGCCGAGGTCACCGGCGACGGTACAGACCTCGGGGACGACTGCGCGTTGATTCCGTTGGGATCCACAAACCTCGCGATCAGCATCGACAACTCGCTCGAGAACGTCCACTTCCGGACCGACTGGCTCGACCTCAAGGAAATCGGTTTTCGGGCCGCGGGCTCCGCCTTGTCGGACCTCGCGGCGGAGGGCGCCAGGCCGCTGGGCGCGCTCGTATCCCTGGGCATCCCGGCGGACGGGAAGAATACCGATGCGGCCGCCGACATCATGGCCGGTGTTGCCGCCATGCTGCACAACCTCGAAGCGAAAGTGCTCGGAGGTGATCTCACCCGCGCCCCGCAGTACAGCGTCGATGTGTGCGTCATTGGTGAGACCGTGCGGCCGGTGCGCCGCTCCGGGGCGCGCGAAGGCGACGGGCTCTGGGTCACGGGATATCTCGGCGGTGCCGCGCTGGCGCTCGAGCATTTCCGCGCCGGCAAGAGCATGTCGACGGGGTTGCGCAATCGGTATGCATGTCCGGAGCCACGCATCCAGGCCGGCCTCTGGCTCGCCGATCACGGCGCCAGCGCAATGATCGATATCTCGGACGGCCTCGCCGCCGACGCGCAGCACCTCGCCGCCGCGTCCGAAGTCGGCATCGAGATCAACCTCGAGCAGATCCCGTGCTGGGAGGATGTGGCCGCGACGGCCGCCGTCGCCAGCGGGGAGGAATTCGAGTTACTATGCACCATGCCGCCGACGTTCGGTGACGCCAGCGTTTCCGCCTTCCGCTCCGAAACCGGGTTGCAGCTGAGCCGGATCGGCACGTGCCTGCGTGGCGCGGGCGGACGCCGGGGCGGCGTGCGGCTGCTCGACCACAACAAGCCCGTGGCGCTCCCGGCAGGATACGATCACTTCGCGTGAATCTCCGCACCCTCTGGTACTATGTAGTCCTCGTCGCCTCAACAATCGTCCATGCAACCGCTGCCGTCGTGGCCGGGCTGTTCCGTGTGCGCAACCGGCGCGGTGGCGTCTACGATTGGGCCAGCACGGATTGGTCACGCGACATCCTCCGCGCCGCGGGCACGCCGGTGATTGCCGAAGGCCTGGAACATATCCCGCGCGATCAGGCGGTCATGTACGCCTCCAACCACTCCTCGATGTTCGACATCTGGGCGTTGTTCGCCACGCTGCCCGGATCGGTGCGGTTCGTCGCCAAGCAGGAGTTGTTCAAGATCCCTCTGCTTGGCGGCGCCATGCGCGCCGTGGGCCACATTCCGATCGATCGGGCCGCCCGCAAGAAAGCGTTCGAGGCGTACGATGAGGCGGCGCGAACGATTCGGGAGGGCACGTCTTCCATCCTCGTGTTCCCGGAGGGGACGCGCAGCCGCACCGGCGAGCTGTTGCCTTTCAAGAACGCGCCGTTTGGCCTCGCGATTGCCGCGCAGGTTCCCATCGTCCCCGTGTACGTCCATCACACGTTCGAGATTTTGCCGAAGGGCGCCTGGCGACTCCGCCCGCGTCCGATTCGCCTGCTCGCCGCGCCGCCGATCATGACGACCGGATTGCGTGCGGAGGATCGCGAGCGGCTGCGGGACCAAGTGCGCGTGGCAATGGTTGCCCTTCAGTCCAAGGCGCGGTAGGGTTCGTTCCACGATGAGCACCGTTATCTCGGTACATGCGCGCGAGATTCTCGACAGCCGGGGCAATCCCACCGTCGAGACCGACGTCACCCTGGCCAGCGGCGCGAGCGGCACGGCGGCCGTTCCGAGCGGCGCCTCGACGGGAGAGCACGAGGCCGTCGAGCTGCGCGACGGGGACAACAAGCGCTACGGCGGCAAAGGCGTGCTCGAAGCCGTCAAGAACGTGAACGAGGTGATCGGCCCGCGGCTCGAGGGCATGTCGGCTGAGGATCAGATCGCGGTGGACTACGCGATGCTCGACCTCGACGGCACGCCCAACAAGAGCCACCTGGGCGCGAATGCGATTCTGTCCGTGTCCCTCGCCATCGCGCGCGCAGCCGCGCAGGACGCGGGCCTGCCGCTGTATCGCTATCTCGGTGGGCCCGTCGCTCACGTGCTGCCGGTCCCGATGATGAACATCCTCAACGGCGGTGCGCACGCGGCGAACACCGTGGACTGCCAGGAATTCATGGTGGTGCCGATCGGCGCCGAGACGTTCCCGGAGGGGCTGCGCATGGGTGTGGAAACGTTCCATGCGCTCAAGAAAGTCCTGGCCAAGCGCGGGCTTTCGACGGCGGTCGGAGACGAAGGTGGGTTCGCCCCGGATCTGCCGAACGATGAGGCGGCGCTCGAAGCGATCATGGCGGCCATCGAGGCAGCGGGTTTCGAGGCCGGGAAGGACATCGCCATCGCGCTCGATGTGGCGGCGTCCGAGCTCTACGCTGACGGGGTGTACACCTTCAAGAAGAGCAAGGGCGGCCAGAAGAGCGCCGACGAGATGATTGCGCTGTATAAGAGCTGGATCGATCGCTACCCAATCGTGTCCATCGAGGACGGACTGGCAGAGGACGACTGGACGGGATGGGCAAAGCTCACAGCGGCGCTGCAGGAGCGCGTGCAACTTGTAGGCGACGATCTCTTCTGCACCAACGTCGAACGGCTGGCACGGGGCATCGAAGAGAGCGTCGCGAACGCCATCCTCATCAAGGTGAATCAAATCGGCACACTCACGGAGACGCTGCAGTGCATCGAGCTGGCGCGAGGCAACGGCTACGGCTCCGTGATCTCGCATCGATCCGGTGAGACCGAAGACACGTTCATCGCGGATCTCGCGGTGGCGAGCGGTGTCGGGCAGATCAAGACGGGCAGCGCGTCACGCAGCGAGCGGGTCGCCAAATACAATCAGCTGCTCCGCATCGCCGAAGAGCTCGGAGACGTGGCACACTATCCCGGCCGCCACCTCTACGGCCTGTGACGCGAATCCGCGTTGCCGGGATCGCGGGGGGTGCCGGGCTGCTCGCGCTCGCCGTGTGGGGCGGGGAATACGGCACGGCCGACTGGATCACGATCCGGCGGCAGCTCGCGGAAGAGCGTACGCGCGTCGCGGCCCTCCGGATCGAGCTCGATTCCCTGGCAAAGCTGGCGCACGACCTGGAGACGAATCCCGCGGTGCAGGAGCGCGTGGCACGGGAACAATTCGGAATGATCCGAGACGGCGAGGTACTCTACCGCGTCGTGCCCAAATAATGAGGAGGCAGCATGAGGCTGTTTAGTCGGTTCATTCCCCTCGCCCTCGCTGGAGCGCTGGCGGCTATCGCCGCCTGCGGCGACAGCGCCGGGCCCGGCCCGCAGGCGGCATCGGTCACCGGCATCGCCGGCGACAGCCAGACCGCCAACACGGGCGCGACGCTCGCGTTTCCCCTCAGCTTCGTGGCATTGAACTCGAGTGGACAGCCGGCGTCGGGCGTGCACGTGACGTGGAGCGCGAGTCCCGCCGGGGGCGCGACGTTCACTCCGGCGACGACCACAACGGACGTCAACGGCGTGGCCTCGACGACCGCAAGACTGGGCTCTGTCACAGGTAGCATCACCATTCACGCCCAGGTGCCCGGTGTATCCGACGTGCTGTACCACGTCACCGCGGTGGACCCCTGTACGACGCTCACGCCCTACACTTTCGGGGATACCGTCACCGCCGCGCTCTCGGTCACCGACTGCAACTTCCAGAGCGCCGGTTGGTTCTACGATTTCTACCAGCTCGATCTGCCCGTCGGGCAGCAGAGCATACGCATCTCGATGCACGCGAACTTCCCGGCGCCGCCGGAAGCCCCGGGCGATAGTAACGACGCATGGATCGATTTCTTTAGCCTGGCCGGTCCCCTTGTGGCGTTTGACGACGATAGTGTTCTGGGCGGGGATGTGACCGACCGGGGCCGGAACTCTCAGCTCGACATCATCCTGCCCGGCGGCGATTACATCATCGGCGCGAACTCGTTCAACCAGTTCACCACAGGCGCCTACACGCTGACGGCCGTGGCGCGGCCATCGACCATGAACGGCTGCCGGCAAGTCTGGGTCGCGCGGGGCGTGACCGTGGACGACTCGTTGACCGCGGCCGACTGCGCCGACAGCGCGGTGACGCCGCACCACTACGACGTGGCACGGATCCAGCTCGTCCAGGGCACGGTGCTGACGATTTCCGAGCACTCGACGGCGATCAATCCCAGCCTGGCCCTCTATCGTATTCTGGACCTGCAAACCTACCCCCGCGCGTTGGTGGCTCAGAACGACGACAGTTCCGCGGGCAATCAAACTGCGTTCATCCAATACACCGTGGCATTGTCGGGACCGTACGACATCGTGATCGGCAGCAGCGCGGGCGGCGAAACGGGGGCGTACACCTTCGACGTGTCGGCGGCGACGACGTTGAGTCCGAAAACCGCTGCGCCGATCGTTCGCGGACGCACGCGGTGGGGCGACCTGGGATTGCCAAGGCGCGCGAAGCACTAGCACTCCTCGTCTTCGCGGCGGGAATTTGCGAAGCGCAGGGAGCGGGCGGGGCACGGCCGTGCGATCCGGCCGCCCCGCTCGGCCCGAGCCACGATCTGTATTGCATCGAGCTCGTGGCGGCCCCGGGCGTTCGCGGCGTTTCGGGGCGCGTCGAGCTGTCGAGTCCGCCCGGTCCCTTCACGGTGGCCGTCACCGCCGACGGCCGCACCCGTGTTCTCCCGATCTTCTATCTGAGCGGCCTCCCACGCACGACGCACGACGTACCACGCACGGATCTTGTCTACATCGCGTGGGCCACGACGCCGCAGATGGATTCGCTGATCAAGCTCGGTGAAGTGAAGAACGGTCGCGTGAAACTCCGCGCGATCGAGTTCGACAAGTTCAACATCCTCATCTCGTCAGAGCACAGTGCGCGGGTGCGCGAGCCGCGCGGCCGCATCATCCTGCGCGGTCAGTCGCCGAGCACGCGGCCGTTCCCGCCTGATTTGCTTGAGTTCTCGCTGGGAGCCGCCGGGTCCACGGGCGCGATGGATCACGGCGAGCACGACAGCGCCGGCTGGCCAATGGTCCCGACGCCGCCCGGTGTGACGATGCTGCCGTCGGAGATGGCGCTCCGACCTGCGGTGACGCCATTTCTTCCCGCCGCGGATGTGCCGCTGCCCACCGCAGAGTCGAACGAGGTGATCCGTGCGCAGGACGGCCAGATCATCGATCTCGATGCCGAGCTCGTCCGCCGCACGATCAATGGACAGACCTTCACGATGTACTCCTACAACGGGCAGTATCCGGGACCACTGATCGAGGGCGCGCCTGGATCCAAGATCATGGTGCGCTTCAAGAATCACTTGGCGGACTCGACGAGCATTCATTGGCATGGCATCAGGCTGGAGAACGCGTTTGATGGAGTTGCTGGGGTGACCGACGAATTCACATACAAACTCAAGTTCCCGGATGCGGGGATTTTCTGGTACCATCCGCACATTCGCGAAGACGTCCAGCAGGCGCTCGGCCTGTACGGCAACATTCTCGTGCGGGAGCCCGGCGCGAAGGTCCCCGCCAATCGTGAAGAGATCTTGATGCTGCAGGATCTTCTGGTCGGCGATGGAGGCCTCATTCCGTTCGGGCTGGAAGCACCGACCCATGCGCTGATGGGGCGGTTTGGCAACGTGGTGTTGGTAAACGGTGAGCCGAGGTATCGGCTGTCGGTGGGTCGCGGTGAGGTTGTGCGCTTCTATCTCACGAACGTGTCGAACACACGCACGCTCAATCTCTCGTTTCCCGGCGCGCGCATGAAGCTCGTCGCCGCGGATGCCGGCCCATTCGAGCGCGAGGCTTGGGTCGGGAGTGTGGTGATCGCACCAGCCGAGCGCTATGTAGTCGATGTACGCTTTGAGCATACCGGTAGCACCGCTCTGCTGAACAAGGTTGTCGGCCTCGATCACTTGTTCGGTCGATTCTTTCCGATGGTGGACACGCTCGGAATTGTCTCGGTGAGCGCACAACCCGTCAGCCGCGATCTAGGCGAGGCCTTTGCCGCCCTTCGCCGCCATTCGCCGCCCTTCGCCGCCGCCTTTTCGTTCCTGAATCGTCCACCCGATCGGACGCTGGTCCTGACGCTGCGCACGGAGGGCCTGCCGTACATCACCGAGCGCTTGATGCAGCTTGACTCGATCTATTTTGCGCCGGTCGAATGGGGCGGGACGATGCCGATGATGAACTGGGCGTCTACCGGGCGGCAGGTGCGCTGGGTGTTGCAGGATCCGGCGACGGGTCATGAGAACATGGATATCGCCTGGCAGTTTCATCGCGGCGAGCCGGCGAAGATCCGTCTGGTCAACGAGCGCCGTGCGTTCCACGGAATGCAACATCCGATTCACCTGCACGGCCAGCGTTTCCTCGTGCTCGCCGTGAACGGGGTGCCCAACGAAGACCTGGCATGGAAAGACACCGTGCTGGTGCCCGCCGGCGCGGTGGTGGATATTCTGCTCGATACCGCGAACCCGGGCGAATGGATGCTCCACTGTCATATCGCCGAGCATCTCTCGGCTGGGATGATGATGCACTTCACCGTCGATTAGCGAGGAGCCTGTGCACACGATCCCCTTATTGCTAGCCCTCATAACGCAGCGTCCTGACAGCTTCGCCGCGGGGGTGCGCGAGTACATCACCGTCGACACGTCACTCGTCGCCTTGACGCACGTGCTGCTCGTCGATGGAACGGGCACTGCGCCCAAGACCGATCAGACGATCGTGATTCGCGCCGGCCGCATCGCGGCGGTGGGTCCCGCCGCGTCGGTGCAGATCCCGGCCGGTGCGCGCGTCATGGATATGAACGGGTCGACCGTCATCCCCGGCATCATCGGGATGCACGATCACCTGTTCTATACCGCGGCAGGAGGCCGGGCGGTGCAGATGGGCTACACGGGACCGCGTCTGTACCTGGGCTCGGGCGTCACGACCATTCGCACCACGGGTAGCCGAGCGCCGTACGCCGAGATCAACCTCAAGGACGCGATCGACCATGGCCTCGCGCCGGGCCCGCGCATCCATCTCACCGCGCCATACATCACGGGCGAGCACGGCGGCGGCGCGATGGCGATCCTGAATTCTCCCGAGGCCGCGCGCCGCTTCGTCGCCTATTGGGCGGCCGAGGGCGCGACCTGGATCAAGGCGTACACCGACATCCGCCGCGCCGAGCTCGGTGCCGCGATTCAAGAAGCGCATCGCCGCGGCATCAAAGTGACCGGCCATCTCTGTTCGGTGAGCTTCCAGGAAGCGGTCGCGCTCGGTATCGACAATCTCGAGCACGGCATGCTGACCGCGTCCGATTTCACGTCCGGAAAACAGGCCGACGTGTGTCCCGTCAACCTGATGACGCAGATCAGCGCGTCGGATCCGAAGGGCAATGCCGGGCAGGCGACGATTCAGTCGCTGGTCCAGCACCACGTGTCGATGACATCGACTCTCGCCGTCTACGAGCCGTTCGTCGCCAATCGTCCGACCAAGGACGAGCGGGTGCTGCGGGCGATGGATCCGGAAGTGCGCGACAGCTACATGAAGATGCGCCAGGAGATCGACTCGAGCGCCAACGGTTGGGTATCGCTGCCGGCGTTCAAGAACGCGATGGCGTTCGAGCGAGCGTTCGTCGCCGCGGGCGGACTGATGGCGGCGGGCGTGGACCCGACGGGGATCGGCGGCGCGTTGGCGGGCTTCGGCGATCAGCGGAACTACGAGCTGTTCATCGAGGCGGGCTTCGCCCCCGCGCAGGCGATCCAGATCATGACCGCGAACGGCGCGAAGATTCTCGGCGTCGCGCAGAGTCTGGGGACGGTGGAGCCCGGGAAGCTCGCCGACCTCGTCGTGCTCCACGGCGACCTGACGGCCGATCCGTCGGCGATCCGCAGCCCCACGCTTGTGTTCAAGGACGGGGTCGGCTACGACTCGGCGAAGTTGCTCGCGGCGGTGCAGGGGAGGGTTGGCGTTAACTAGCGACCCCACAATTGTTTTTAGGGACCGCGTCGGCTACGATTCTGCCAAGTCACGGCAGGGTAGCTCAGCCTGGTGAGAGCACGGCACTCATAATGCCGGGGTCGTGGGTTCGAATCCCACCCCTGCTATTGAGAATGCAACGGCGGCGGTCAGGGCGGTCAAACTGCGAATGCGGCGGTCGATCCACGTTGACCGCCGCATTTGGTTTTTGACCGTCATGACTCTACCGTCATTCCCTTCCGTGTATCAGATTCTGACCCTGCCATCAACCCCAAAAGGGAGCCGTCATGACGTTCCGCGTCCTAGTGGTCGCTGTCGGAGTGGCGTGTATCGCCGCAGTGCCCGCGCGAGCCCAAAAGCCAGGCTCGTTCGAAATCGGCGCGTTCGCTGCCTATCTCAACGCCGACAACTCTCTCCCCGTCGGCAACGCGCTCGGATTCGGTGGGCGCGTAGGCGTGAATGCGCTCCGCTACCTCTCTGTCGAGGTCGACATCGCCAGCGCCTCTAAGAACGGCGCGAAATACCGCCCGCTGCACGTTTGGCTCGTCTACAACGTGCCGCCCACAAGCCGCGCCGAGGTCTTCGCGGCGGTCGGATACGTGAAGAATTCCTACACCGGCAGCTACAAGGCGAACGACAGCGGCATTGGGGGGCAGGTTGGTGTGCGGCAGCGGTTTGGCAAGACGCTCGCCGTTCGGCTCGACGGCCATGCGGATTTCATGCCGAGCTCGGCCAACAAATCCTACCTGGTCAGTTACAACGGCAACTGGGGTTTGGCGCTCGGCGTCAGCGCGTTGTTGAATCGCTAGATCACGTCGCGACGAACGACTGCAGGTCGCGTTCGGGTAGGGGCGCAGCATGCTGCGCCCCTACTTCGTTTATCAGGACGAACGCGTTTTCCAAAGCACCGGTTGGATCTTTCGCGACATCTCCGCGGCAACCTGCTGCGCGTCTTTGAGCTTCGCTTCGAATTCGATGCGCCACTCCGCGGGCATGTTCGCGCGGAAGTAGGTCGCCGTCAGCAACTCACCGCGCGACTCGAGACCGGGTGCCGCTCCGCAACCCACCGCCACGACGTCGCCGAGAAACAGCGTCGAGCTGCCGGTATCCATTACGTTGGCGACGCTGCACTCGAAGTGCGCGAAACACTCATCGAGCACCGGCACGCCCAGCTCGCCGCGGTGATGCGGCAAGCCCGCGAGCTTGTCGCGATCTCGTCCGCTGACGAAGCCGAGCCGCCGCACGACGTCCAATTGCTTGGTGTGCAGCAAATGCATCGCGAAGCGGCCCGTCTCGAAGATCATGTCGTGGCTGTAGTTGAATTTGTGGATGTACACCGAGAGCCGCGGCACCGTGGGCACGATCGACGCGCGCACCGCGGCATCGGAGATCATCCCGTTCTCCTTCCCGTTGCGCTCGGCCGTGATCGCGACGACGGGTGAGGTGAGATTGCGGAGGAGTTGGTATGTGAGGTCGGGCTCACGCATACTTCAAGATACATGACAACTGGTGCCTCGCTGCCGGCACGCGTGCTGGCACACATCCGCGCAAATCGGCTCTTCCGGGATCCCGGGGAGGCGCTCATCGCGGTGTCTGGTGGCGTGGATTCCGTTGCCCTGCTCGATTTGCTGAGCGACACGGCGAGCGAGCTCGGATTGTCCCTCGTAGTCGCCCACGTCGATCACGGTATTCAGTCCGACAGTCCAACCGTCCGACAGTCCGTCGCCGCTCTGGCGGAGAAGTACGGACTGCCATTCGAGTCCGCCGAGCTGCACCTCGGTCCCGACACGACTGAGACCGAAGCACGGCGCGCGCGGTATGCCTGGCTCCGTGAAGTGCAAAAACGCCGCGGTGCGAAATACATCGTGACGGCGCATCACGAAGACGATCAGGTCGAGACCATCCTGCTGCGCGGATTGCGCGGGAGTGCGCCCGCCGGTCTCGCAGGAATTTCCCCGCGCGGTCGTGGTGGGCTGGTGCGGCCGCTGCTGCCGTTCACGCACAGCGAGCTGCTGGCCCACGTCGCGGAGCGCGGCCTGCCCGTCTACGAGGATCCTGCGAATCGCGATCCTCGGCACCTCCGCTCCTGGGTCCGCACAACGCTCCTGCCCTTACTGAACGAGCGCCTCGGCTCACGGTTGCGGCGCGACTTGCTGGAGCAGGGTCGTCATGCGGCCAGCGATCGTCGTGCCTGGGATCACATGTTGGATATCGTGCCGGAGTTAGCGCTCACCGTGCAGGGAACGACCGTTACCGTTGCCCGCGCGAGTGTGTCCGGCTATGATAACGCATTGTCTGTCGCGCTTTTGCGCGCGGCGGCCCGCAGAGTAGGGCTGGTCCTGGGGCCCACGCGAGCCCGGCAGCTTGTGGTATTGGCGCAACGCCCCTCCGGTCGTCGTCTGCCCTTGGGCGATGGATGGTCCGCCGAAGTGGCATTCGACCAATTGCGGATCGGTCGCGATGTGGGCCACGCGATCGACTGCGCGCTCGACCGGGTCTGGCCGAGCGGCGACCGGGGCTCGGCACGGTTTGGCGGGTTCGAGATTGCCTGGGCGCCGGCGTCGGCTCCCGCGCAGATCGAGCGCGCGACTTGGACGACCTGGCTGGACAGCGACGCGTGGGAAGTGCGGCGGCCCGCTCGCGGTGATTCGCTGGTGCCGCTGGGCGGCGTCGGACACCGGCCGCTCAGGCGGTTACTAATGGAAGCGCGAGTGCCGCGCAGCGCGCGGCCGCGCTATCCCGTAGTCAGTAGAGGGGCAACCATTCTCTGGGTGCCGGGCATCTGTCGCAGTGCGGAGGGCGTGCCGGCGCCCGGAACTCGAGCGGTGAGGTTGGATGTTACCGAGCACGGCTCAGCTGAGGCAGACGGGGGGGCGTGAGCTCAAGCGTATCGTCTTCGAAGAGGAGACGATCGCCGAGCGAGTCGAGAGCCTGGGCCGTGAGATCACGGCGGCCTATCCCGACGGCGATCTGCTGGTCCTGGGCCTCCTCAAGGGCAGCTTCATCTTCTTGAGCGATCTCGTGCGGCGCATCGACCGGCCGCTCCAGGTCGATTTTATCGTCGCATCGAGCTACGGCGAAGGAACGGTGTCGAGCGGGAACGTCCGGCTGGTGTATGACCCTGAAACGGAATTAGCTGGGAAGCACATCCTGCTGGTCGAGGACATCATCGATACCGGCAAGACGCTGAACAAGCTGGTCGCGCTGCTCCGGCAGCGGCGGCCGCGGAGTCTGGAGATCTGTGCCTTGTTACACAAACACGTGGCTGAACATTTGGAGCTGGAAGCGAAATTCCTGGGATTCGACGCGCCGACGCTGTTCCTGGTCGGCTATGGGCTCGATCACGCGGAAAACTTCCGGCACCTTCCCTATATAGCGAGTCTAACGTAGATGGCTAATCGTATCCCCCCGCCACCGCGGGAATTCAACTGGGCCCGGATGCTGCGGACGCTCTCGTTCTGGGCGCTCCTCATCGTGGGCACGATCGCGCTGGTGCAGCTCGCCTCGAGCCGCCGGCGTGAAGAAGCGGAAATCAGCTACACCCAGTTCAACGAAGAGCTGAACGCCGGCAACATCGGCTCGGTGGAGATCGCCGAGCGCCAAAAAGTGCGCGGCACGTTCCAACATCCGGTGGTGGTGAAGCGCCAGACCGTGGAGCGCTTCAACGTCCTGCTGCCGTACGAAGCAGACGACAAGTTCGCCGCCAATCTCTCCGCCAAGGGCGTGGAAGTGCGCGCGCGCGAGCCGGGCCAACCGTTCGGCCTCGTGTTGCTGCAGTTCCTGCCGTACCTGTTGATCTTCGGCCTCGTGATCTTCATGCTGCGGCAGATGCAACAGGGAGGGAACCGCGCCTTTGCGTTCGGGAAGTCCAAGGCGAAGCTGCTGGCGGGTGACACCCCCAAAGTCACGTTTGCCGACGTCGCGGGCTGCGACGAAGCCAAGCAGGAGCTCGAGGAGATCATCGACTTCCTGAAGGATCCGCAGAAATTCCAGCGGCTCGGCGGCCGGCTGCCCAAGGGCGCGCTGCTCGTGGGGCCTCCGGGGACCGGCAAGACGCTGCTCGCCAAAGCCGTCGCGGGCGAAGCAGGCCGGCCGTTCTTCTCGATGTCGGGCTCCGATTTCGTCGAGATGTTCGTCGGCGTCGGCGCCTCGCGCGTGCGTGACCTGTTCGAGCAGGGCAAGGCGCACGCGCCCTGTATCATCTTCATCGACGAAATCGATGCCGTCGGGCGCCATCGCGGCGCCGGACTGGGCGGCGGGCACGACGAGCGCGAGCAGACGCTCAATCAGCTGCTCGTCGAGATGGACGGGTTCGAATCGAATGAAGGCGTGATCCTGCTCGCGGCGACCAACCGGCCGGACATCCTCGATCCCGCGCTGCTGCGGCCGGGCCGCTTCGACCGGCAGATCGTGGTCGACATGCCCGATCTGAAAGGCCGCGAGCAGATCCTGCGCGTGCACGTGCGCAAGATCCCGATGGCGCCCGGGGTGAACCTCGAGCGGATCGCGCGCGGCACGCCGGGTCTTGCCGGCGCCGAGCTCGCGAACATCGTCAACGAAGCCGCGCTGCTCGCCGCGCGCCGCAACAAGGCGCAGGTGGACGGCCAGGACTTCGAAGACGCGAAGGACAAAGTGATGTTGGGCCTCGAGCGCAAGAGTCGCGTGCTCTCGGACGAGGAGCGGCGTCTCGTCGCGTATCACGAAGCCGGCCACGCCCTCGTCGGGCTCACCGTGCCGGACGCCGATCCACTGCACAAGGTCACGATCATTCCGCGCGGCCGCGCACTCGGCCTCACGGCCTATCTGCCGGAGGAAGAGCTGCACAAGTACACCAAGCGCTCGATCGAATCGCGGCTCGCGATGGCGTACGGCGGCCGTGTGGCGGAGGAGCTGGTGTTTGGGCCGGAGAAGGTGACGACGGGCGCCGCGCAGGATATCCAGCAGGCGACCAACATCGCGCGCCGCATGGTGACGCAGTTCGGGATGAGCGCGGTGATCGGTCCGATTGCCGTGGGCGACCGCGAGCAGGAGATCTTCCTGGGCCGCGAAGTCGTGCAGCGCCGCGAGATTTCCGATCGCACCGCCCAGATCGTGGACGAAGAGGTGAGGAACATCCTCACGCGCGCCTACGCCGAGGCGGCGCGCATCGTCAGCGAGCGGCGTGCCGCGCTGGATCGGCTCGCGGCCGCGCTGCTGGAGCGCGAGACGCTGGAGCGCGAACAGGTCGAGATGGTGATCGCCGGCCAGCCCTTGCCGCCGTACGTGCCCCCCCCGGCGCCGCCGGCGCGCGTCGAAAGCGGCGAGCAGGAGAAAGAGAAGCCGTCGCAGCGGACGTCCGGGGGTATTCTCCGGAATCCACCGCCTGAGCCCGCTGGGGCGTGACCGCTTCTCCGCCCGCCGCAGACCTCTCAAAGCTCCGGATCAATCGCGACGACCCGCCGCCCGCGGTCAGGCGGGCGCTGGGTCGCGTGCTGTGGCTCGTGGGTGCCGCCGCGTTCATTATCGCCGTCGTCGTGGTTATCGCTCGGCGGGGTGGGACGGTGCCGGTACAGGTGGTCACCGTAACGACGGCGGCGGGGGGCGGCGAAGGGGAGGCGAGGGGCGGCAACGGCGGTTCCGTTGCAGTTGTAGCGAATGGATACGTCGTCGCTCGAACGAAAGCCGCGGTGTCGGCGAAGATTCCGCTCGATAACGCCGACTACGCCGCGGCCGTGGGCCAGGCGGAGGCCGATCTCGCCAGCGCGAAAGCCACGTTGATCGAGGCCCAGTCGGACCGCGACCAGCGGCAGCGCGATTACGTGCGTGTGCGGGACATCCACGCGCAGAATCCCAACCTCGTCTCACCGCAGGATGTCGAGAACGCCGACAGCCGCGCTCGTCAGGCCGACGCGCGCTTCGGCGCGCAGTCCGCGCGTGTGGATGCCGCCGCGGCGGCGCTCCGTGTGGCGCAGGCCAACCTCGAGAACACCTACATCCGCGCGCCGTTCAGCGGCACCGTGCTGCGCAAGGAAGCGGAGGTCGGTGAGGTCGTCGCGCCGTCGGTGGGCGGGGGGCTGACGCGCGGCGCCGTCGTCACGATGGCCGATCTCGCGACACTCGAGGTCGAAGTGGACGTCAACGAGGCGTACATCGCGCGGATTCAGGGCGGGCAACAGGCGCGCATCACGCTCGACGCCTATCCTGATACGGCGTTCCGCGGCACGGTGCGGCAGGTCGTGCCGACGGCCGACCGCCAGCGCGCGACGGTGCAGGTGAAAGTCGCGATCGTCGATCGCGATCCGCGCATTCTCACCGAAATGGGCGCGAAGGTCGAGTTTCTCGCGGCGCCGCGGGTGGCTCAGGCGGGCGCGGCTCAGCCGGTCGAGCGCCCGCGTATCATCGTCCCCGCCGAGGCGGTCCGATCCGAGAACGGCCGTGACGTGGTCTGGATCGTCCGCGATGGGAAGTTACAGAAGCGTGACGTTGACGCAGGTCCGGTCAGCGGTAACTTCCGCGAGATTCGTTCCGGATTGTCGGGCGGCGAGCAGCTGTTGGTGGGTGGCGTTGAAACTCCACGTGATGGTCAGCGCGTTAAGGTCGGGCAGTAGTTCAGGCACGAGATCCGTTGTTTGTAGGGGCGCAGCATGCTGCGCCTCCACCCATTACCAATCCTGAAACTGGTCACACCATGGCGTTAGTCGAGATTCGCGACGTCTACAAGTCATTTCAGCGCGACACCCAAAAGATCGACGTCTTCACGGCACTCACGCTCGATATCGAAGCGGGCAGCTTCACCGCGCTGATGGGACCGTCGGGGTCGGGCAAGTCGACCCTCCTCAATCTCATCGCGGGGCTCGACAAGCCGACACGCGGCACCGTGCGAGTCGGCGGGGCGGAAGTGAGCGCCATGAGCGCGGGGCAGCTCGCGGCCTGGCGGTCGCGCCACGTGGGGTTCGTGTTCCAGTCCTTCAATCTGCTGCCGGTGCTGACGGCGTATCAGAACGTCGAGCTGCCGCTGCTGCTCACGCGCTTGTCGGGCAGGGAACGCAATGAGCGGGTGAAGATCGCGCTCGACCTCGTGGGTCTCGCGGATCGTGCCGATCACTACCCGCGGCAGCTGTCCGGCGGACAGGAACAGCGCGCCGCTATCGCGCGCGCCATCGTCGCCGATCCGACGGTAACGCTGCTGGACGAGCCGACCGGCCAGCTGGACGCCAAGAGCTCGCAGGAAGTCCTGACGCTGCTGCAGCGGCTGAACAACGAGTTCAACAAGACGATCATCATCGTCACGCACGACGCGCATGCCGCCGAGCGCGCCAAGACGGTCCTGCACCTCGAGAAGGGCGACCTGATCGAGAAGCCGCGCGTGGCGGCGGCCGCCCGGTGAAGTACGCCCGGCTGGTTGTCGCCAACCTCGGCCGCCACAAGCTCCGGTCGATCCTGACGATCGCGAGCGTGGCGCTCGCGCTCTTCCTCTTCGCCTCGCTCCGCAGCGTCACGACGACGATGGCGGCCGCGGCGCAGTTCGGCGGCGCGCGCCGCCTGGTCACGCTCAATGCGACCGGGCTCGTGTTTCCCCTGCCACTCGCGTACGGCAATCGGATCAAGGCGATGCCCGGCGTGACCGGGCTCTCCTGGGCCAACTGGTTCGGCGGCCGGTACGGCGACGGCAAGAACTTTTTCGCGAATTTTGCGGTCGATGCCGAGTCCTATCTCGACCTGTATCCCGAGATCGTGATGCCGGCCGATCAGAAGCAGGCGTTTCTGCAGGATCGCACCGGTGCGATCATCGGCGACCGTTTGATCAGTCAGTTCGGCTGGAAGCTGGGGCAGAACGTCACGCTGCAGGGAACGATTTTCCAGGGTGACTGGACGTTCAAGATCGACGGCGTCTACCATCCCACCGATCCGGCGATCGGGGACAACGTGCTGATCTTCCATCACGACTACTTCGACGAGCGCATCGGCCGCGCGGGGATCGCCGGCTGGTACATCGTGGAGATCGATGATCCGGCGCACGCCCCCACCATCGCCAAGGCGATCGACGACCTGTTTCGCAACTCGAGCTCGCCGACCAAGACCGGCACGGAGCGGGAGTTCCAGGCGAGCTTCGCGACGATGTGGGGCAACGTCAGCTTTCTGATGAGCACGATCGGCCTGGCCGTCGTCTTCGCGATCTTGCTGATCACGGCGAACGCCATGATGATGAGCGCGCGCGAGCGCACCGGCGAGATCGCCGTGCTCAAGACCGTGGGCTTCTCGGACCGGCTGCTGTTCACCCTGGTGATGGTCGAGGCGGGCGCGCTGGCGCTGACCGGCGCGGCAATCGGCCTCGGCGGCGCGACGCTCTTGTATCCGGCGATCAACTTCAACGGCGCCGGCTTCCTGCCGGGATTCAAAGTCGCGACCAGCACGCTCGTGATCGGCGCGCTCGTCGCCCTCGGCCTGATGCTGGCGAGCGGTCTCGTGCCCGCGGTGCGCGCGGCCCGCCTGCCGATCGTCCAGGCCCTGCGGAAGGTCGAATGATCCCCATCGCCTATAACGTTCGCAGCGTGGTACAGCGGCCCGTCTCCACCGCGCTCACCGCGCTCGGCGTCGGCCTGGTCGTTGCGGTATTCATCGGCATGCTCGCGCTCGCCAACGGCTTCAGCGCGGCGCTCGCCAAGACCGGGTCGAGCCGGAACGTCCTCGTGCTGCGCAAAGGCGCGGACTCCGAGCTCTCCAGCGGGCTCGGGCGCGACGTGTCGAGCATCGTGGCGGCCGACCCGCACGTCGCGGCGGGCACCGATGGCCGGCCGCTCGTGTCCCCGGAAGTGTACGTCCTGATTCCGCTCGCGAAATCGTTCGACAGCACGCAGATCGCCAACGTCGTCGCGCGGGGCGTCAGCGATCAGGCCTGGCAGGTGCGCAACAACGTCAAGGTCACCGCAGGTCAAAAGCCGACCTCGGGCCGCCCGGAGGTCTGCGTCGGCAGCCGGTTGACCAAGCGCTTCCCACACACCGGCATCGGTCAGACGCTGCATTTCGCCGGCCGCGACTGGACGGTGACGTGCCACTTCACGGCCGCGGGCTCGGCCTTCGAGTCGGAGATCTGGGGCGAGAACGAGCAGTTCATGCCGGTGTTCCGCGGCGAGGTATTCCAGTCGATCAGCTTCCGGCTGAAAGACCCGGCCTCGTTCGAGGAAACGCAGCGCGCGCTGCAGGCGGACAGGCGCATGACGATCGACGTGCATCGCGAATCGGAGTTCTACGCCCAGCAGTCGCAGCTCCTGGGCCGCATTCTCAGCTTCCTCGCGGTGATGATCACCGGCATCATGGCGGTGGGTGCCGTGTTTGGGGCCATCAACACGATGTACGCCGCCATCGCGTCGCGCGCGCCCGAAATCGGCGTGCTCCTCACGCTCGGCTTCAGGCCCTGGAGCGTGCTCGTGAGCTTCCTCGCCGAGTCGGCGTTCATCGCGGCGATCGGTGGATTGCTGGGATGCCTGTTCGCACTGCCGCTGAACGGCATCGTGACGAGCACCACGAACTGGTCGAGCTTCAGCGAGATTGCGTTCAGCTTCCGCGTGACTCCGGCGCTGCTGCTGGTCGGCCTGATCTTCGCGGTCGTGATGGGCGTCGTCGGCGGGTTCTTCCCGGCGCTCCGCGCGGCCCGTCTGCAGGTGGTGCAGGCGCTCAGGTGAGAGTCACCGCGCTCGCCGCGCACACACCCGAAGCGGTGCGCGCGGCGCTCGCGGCGCGAGGATGGGAAGCACAGCCGGCCTGGTTCGCCGCCGTCGGCATCCAGCCTTTCGTCGTCCTCATCGAAGCGATCAGCGAAGCTGAGCGGGAGGCGCTCGTGCATTGGGGCACCAAGTCCGGCGCTGACGTTCTGACGGGCGACGGGTGGGCGCTCGTCGCCGGCACTGCGAGCCGCGTCGCGCCGCTCGCCCGGTACGATCGCGCGCCCGCCGAGCTGGCGCGCCTTGCCCCGGAACTCGGGAAGCTGCTCGCCGCGCGCGCCGAGCCGCCGCGCTCCTGGGCGATCCGAGGCGGGGAACTGTCGCTGGAAAAGCCCGTGATCATCGGTATCGTGAACGTGACACCTGACTCGTTTTCTGATGGTGGCCATCTGCCGTCAGCCGACGCCGCGATCGAGCATGCCAGTCGGCTGATCGCAGACGGCTGTAGGCTGTTGGACGTCGGTGGTGAGTCTACGCGGCCGGGCGCAACGCCGGTCCCGGCCGAGGAGGAGATCGCGCGGGTCGTGCCGGTGATCTCCGGGCTGGTCAAGCGGGGCTTTGGCGCCGTCTCGGTCGATACGCGCAAGGCGGCCGTCGCGCGCGCGGCGCTCGACGCCGGGGCCGCGATCGTGAACGACGTCTCCGGGTTGCATTTCGATCCCGCGCTGGCCGCCGTCGTGGCGCGCGCCGAGGTCGGACTGATTCTCATGCACACGCGGGGGACGCCGGCCACGATGGACGACCTGGCGAAATACGCCCACGTGGCCCCGGAGGTAGCGGCGGAGCTTGCCACGACCGCCGACAAGGCGGAGCGGGCCGGCATTGCCCGCGAGCGTATCGTGGTCGACCCAGGATTTGGCTTCGCCAAAACAGCCGCCCAGAATTTTCGGCTGCTCGACGAACTGGCAACGATCGTCGCCCTGGGCTATCCTGTAGCAGTCGGCCTGTCGCGGAAGCGGTTCTTAGGCGCGGCGACGGGACGGCCAGTCGAAGAGCGCGATCGCGCCACGGCTGTCGCCTGTGCCCTCGCCGCGGAGCGGGGGGCGCGACTGTTCCGGGTTCACGACGTCGCACTGACACGCGAAGCCCTTGCACTGGCAGGCGCTACGACCAATCCACCATGAATGTAGACGCGTTCAAGTTCCTGTCGCCGCGGCTCTGGCCGGATGTGTTCGAGATCCTGCTGGTCTCGTTCGTCATCTACCGCTTCCTGTTGTTCCTCGTCGGGACCCGCGCGATGCAGATCGTGATCGGGCTCGTGATCCTGTCGCTGACCTACTTTGTCGCCGTGTTCGCGAAGTTCACGATCATCTATACGTTGCTGGGCGTGGTGTTCACCTATGGCGCGTTCGCAGCGATCGTCGTCTTCCAGCCGGAGCTGCGCAACGCGCTAGCGCGGCTCGGGCAGTCCCGCTTCATGCGCGCCTTCTCCCGCAGCGACCGGCAATCGGTGGCGGAGGAGATTGCGGAGGCGCTGGACCGGCTGTCGCGCGCCGGCACCGGCGCAATCATCGCCGTCGAGGGCGACATCGGGCTGGAGGAGTTCATCACGACCGGCGTGCCCGTGGAAGCGAAGGTCTCGGCCGACCTCCTGACGACCATCTTTACGCCGTACTCCCCGCTGCACGATGGCGCGATCCTGATCCGCGGCGATCGCATCATCGGCGCGGGGTGCGTGCTCCCGCTCACGCAGTTCAAGGTCGCGGACAAGTCCCTCGGCACCCGCCACCGGGCAGCGCTGGGTCTGTCCGAGGAAACGGACGCCACGGTGCTCGTCGTGTCGGAAGAGACGTCGACGATCTCGGTCGCCAGTCACGGGCTCTTGTATCGGCATCTCACTCCACAGCAGGTGCGCGATTTGCTCTCCGGCGCCGTCTCGCATCTCGAGGGCGGCGAGCGCGTGACTCAGCCTGCCACCTAAACCGCCCTACCGGGAGGCGGCCGCTGTCGCACTCCTGGTCCTCATCGGCTACGTGATTACCCTCGCGCCCACCGTCACGCTGTGGGATGCGGGCGAATTCATTACCGCCGCCAAAGTGCTGGGCGTGCCGCATCCACCGGGCACGCCCTTGTTCGTGCTCGTGGGTCACGTGTGGGGCGCAGTCATGCCGATCGGGAGCTATGCCTGGCGGCTCAATCTGATGAGCGCGTGCTTCTCGGCCGCGGGTGCGGGCTGTCTCTTTCTCGTCGCACATCGCTTGCTGCAGGGCGAGGCCCCGTGGCTGCGGCTCGGCGGCGCGGCGGCGGCCGCGATTCTGTCGGCGTTCACGTTCACGGGCTGGCAGAACAGCAACGAGACCGAGGTTTACACCTTCGCGACGTTCAGCATCGCCGCGATCTGCTGGCTGTGCCTCCGTTGGCGCGATGTGCGTGCGACCGCGCGCGCGCCGCACATCCTGCTGCTCATCATCTACATCGCAGCGCTGTCGGTCGGGAACCATCTCCTGGCATTGCTCGCCGGGCCGGCCGTGTCGCTCTTCATGCTGCACACGCTGCGCACGCTGCCGGCGGCTGAGCCGTCCGAGCGACAGATGGAATGGGCGGAGTGGGCTGCCGTGACCGCATTGTGGTTCATGCTCGTCGCGGTCGGTCTCGGCAGCACGACACTACTGATTCTGGGCGGCGTGGCCCTCGCCGCGGCGGCGGCGTGGTGCCTGGTCACCGGGTCCCGCGCGTTCCCGCTCGTGGCGATCGGCGCGGCCGCCGTCGGAATTTCGATCTACGGTTTCCTCTATATCCGCGCCGGTTTGCACCCGGTGCTCAACGAGGCCGATCCCGAGACGTGGAAGAATCTCGTTGCGGTGATCCGTCGCGAGCAGTTCGGCAGCCGCGGCCTGCTCGACAACCCGATGTTTTTCCCCGGCCCGGACAATCCCGGTCGCACCCTGGCGATGTTCGGGCAGCAGTTGCTGAGCTATTCCATTTACTACTCGTGGCAGTGGGCCCGTGCGTTGCCTCAGGTCGTCATGGTCGCGGTCGCGCTGATCTTCGCCACGCTGGGAAGCCTTGGATTCTGGTTTACGAGCCAGCGTGACCGGGGCATCGCCTGGCTGCTTGGCGTGCTGTGGCTCGTCACGGGCATCGGCCTGGTCGTGTACATGAACTTCAAGGCCGGCTTCTCGATACTCTGGAATCTCTATCCGTCGATGGATCAGCATGAGGTGCGTGAACGCGACTATTTCTTCGTGGTGAGCTTCCAGGTGTGGGGCATGTTCGCGGCATTCGGGC
>WNFU01003562.1_pt1 | contig 33105 bp, 29 predicted proteins | sample 5400121 | NCBI WGS metagenome assembly WNFU01 (sample SAMN13153360, study PRJNA577476) | soil metagenome | isolation source: 100 cm soil or saprolite under grassland replicate 1 | place: USA:California | collected 2016-06-15
TAGTGGGGAGTCCACGACCTTGACACCTGAAGGTCGGGCGGCCATTGCTGAATTCGAATTTGTGGGTACAGGCTTTCATGTTGGCAATGGCTACATAGTAACCAATCGTCACATTGCTCAACCCTGGCTCGCTGATGAGCGAGCACAGGGCCTCAGCAGCAGTGTCAAAGGCCAACCCAGGCTCAAGAAATTGAATGCGTACTTTCCAAATCATACGCAACCTATCCCGCTCAAGTTCAAGCTCGCGGCCCAAAGAGACGATCTTTCTGTTTGCAATCTAGATACCACAGTCTTACCCACAGATATCCCTGTCCTTCCGCTTGAAACGGAAAATGATGTCGTTGCTGTAGGTAAGACGGTAGTGATGATGGGCTATCCCTCAGGACCGGATCGCCTGCTAGCCCTCCTTGATGATGCCGAGTCACGCGGTATTCAGCAACGCTATGGCTCGATGGATGCTCTGCTCGGTTACCTGGCCGAGAGCAGGCGAATTAACCCCGCAACTACTCAAGGCAACATTACCGACGTGAATGCTCGTCGTATTGCTTATGACGCCCGCACGGCCGAGGGCGGCTCCGGGGCGCCACTTTTTGGGCCGTCAGGTCGCGTAATTGGGGTCAACTTCGCAGTTTTTACTGAAAACCAGACCTCCAACTTCGCTGTTCCAATTCAGTATGGAATTACACTGCTCGAACGCGCGGGCTGGCAAGTGCCCGTGCAGAATGACACAAAAGAGACGGACGCCGCCAACATGCAACAGAACCCTCATCTCACCGCGGCGGCCCCGAAATAGCTGGTCTAAGCAACAATTTTGTTTCCCATGATTGTACGATGGGAACCAAAATTAGTTGATCAGATCGCTACTAAACAACCTTGCGAGATGTCCTTCACGTGATCAAAATCCTGACTTTTGTTCAATCCGGTCAAAATTTCTTGCCAGCGGCAACTCAATCCGCGACCCAGGCATCGGAAACCCGATGCTGCAATCTACCGTCTGCTGCAATCTACCGTCCAGTCTATGGACCATCAAATTTTCAGCGCCACCGGCGAGTAGTGTTACAGTGTTGACTCCTTGACGCCGGAGCATCAGGTTTGCACGCAGAGCGCATGACAGCGCAAGTGCTAACTGCCGCCACTTGGGTTACGCAGTGTCTAGAGTATGCATCACCGGTAGAGATTTTCCAGGGGTTTGAAAAAAATTAAGGATAAAAGGAAGATGCGCTTTACCCCAAAAAGACGTCAGCCCTTTCTCATATTCTCTCTCCTAGTACTATTCTTATTAATTACACAAACATCAGCCAATGCCCAGGATGCAGCTCCGAGCCAGGCCTCCGGCGACACTGCATCTCCGGCGAGCATGTTTCGACTCGAGCGTGTTCCGATTAAAGGGGGAGCGGAGCTCCTTACGATCCATGCCAGGCTGGATGGTCTAGACGCGAGCGAGGAACAAAAATGGGTGCCGCTCGTAACGATCCTGCGCGATACTCTGGGCGATCTCAATTCGGAAAATGACCGACTTCGTTATCTCTGGCCGCTTACCTACACGCGTCCTACGGTGGCCCAACAGCTGTCAGCTGCTGTACCGTTTCTCTATACCCGTGTTGGCAACAAGAACGATGTATCGGCCACTCCCCCACCGTCAGTAGTGGATCTTGCGTCTCCCGATCACGATGTTTGGGAGAAGATCTTTTGGACGGCACTGCAAAACGTGCTGCTGGATCCGTATGGTCTGCCCGTGAAGGCTTCGAGCCGATCTTATAGACGCAACATCAGCGACTATCGCAAGTCTCAAATCATTCGTGCCCTATCAGTGCTTTCGCTCTATCAGGCGTTGAAAGGGACGCCGGCTTTTTCGGACTCCGAGATGAGCGAGATTCAGGCTCGTCTTCTGCTTACAGATAAGACATTCGGTGGCCTCGTTGACAATATCAATCTGCAGCGATATTACGAGAAACAATTAACCCAGGTCCGTGACGACCGCGGTCACAACTGGGAACTCTTGCGTCAGCGCGCAGAAGCGGAGTCACTCTATTTCGACCCTTTGCAGATGCCGGACGGAACTGTGACACACGCGCTACTCTGGGTGGCCAAACCGGATCTCACCACAAAGAGATCCCAACGTTATGACAGTCGATTCTTAAATCTGGCAGATCCATGGTCTGACAGACGTCTTCTCAATTGGCAGGGTTATGTAGAGACCAGGTATTTCAACGCGGAGAATCAGCAGGTACCGCCGGAAACTCCTGGCTCCAGGCCCATCGAAATGATTCCGCTGGCCCTGTACGGATTGGATTATCCGAAAATTCCGGTCGTGCTAGTGGATTTTCGCGATGCCTTAAATCCAAAGAAGCGCGAAATGTCACGTCGCGCCCTACAGGATGTTACGCGAAATGTTCTTTCACTTTCACAATTTGGTGACTTGCCGTACTTTCTCGGGCGGACCGTCTTCGACTTCATTACCGGCAGACGCGGAATCGACGTAAACCAACCGTCGCGACTCAGAACTTATTCGCAATTGAAACTGCTTCTGGCGCTCAATCAATCATTGAACCCGGGCTTACGCAGCCAGATAAGAGATCGGCTGGAAAAGGTCTCTCTAAACCCACTGGAAAACGATCTGCAAGCCGAGTCTGAGCTTGCCAGGGCACAATATAAAGCGCTGCTCCTGTATGCGGAGCAACCTGACGGCTTGCCAGCAAAACTGGACCGGGACCGACGCAGCGAAATGGTCCATCTGGAACATGGAAAAACAGCTCAGTTCTTTTTTCGACTCACAAATATTCTCAGCTTTGGCAGCTATGCCCATCGGGAAAAAGGCTCGCCGGAAATGGAGGCGCGCTTGGATACAACTCGTCGTCTCACTTATCACACTCGATTTCTTCGAGAAGTCTCCAGATCGAACGCTCGCATCGAAGTCGCCTGGAATCTTGATGAAGTTAAGCGATCTTTGCAGTTCATTTCAGAACATGGACCAGCAGCCAACTCTCAGGCTATTGGCGCGGCGGCGGAAATTTTTCTGCGAACCGAAGATCCGGAAACGCGGCGGCTGTGTCTTGAAAGTCTCTCCCGAATAAACAGCTCAAAGGCTAGAAATGAACTAATTCGCATTTCTCAAAAGCAGGAAATCGATCAGACCTGGAAAGACCTGATTGCTTCCTATCTCACCCAGCCGCACAAGGAGCTGGTGCCGCTAGCAGCCTCCGAAGCCAACACCAATATGCAAAGAGTCGAACAGCGCTGAATGATGGATCGAAGCGATGCCCCATCTTCGTTTCCTGCCTGTTCGACAAGGGCGGACCTCCTGCGCCTCTTTCGGCTGTCCTGCGTTTCTCTTATTAGCGCTCTCTTATTCCTGCTCTGGCCGGCCATTTCGTTTGCCCAAGTCCAAAGGTTGGTAATCGTAAAATGCGATGGTCTTCCATACGAGGTGGTTGATCAATTTGTCCAGGAAAAAGATCCGCGCACGGGGAAAAGCCAACTGCCGTGGATCGACCATATCTTTTATCAACGAGGTGTTCGTCTTGCTAATTTCTACGTTCGCGGAATGAGTCTTTCCGCCCCTTCCTGGTCCCTTCTGGAAACCGGCCAGCATCTGCAGATCAAGGGCAACGTAGAATTTGACCGTTTCACGCTCCACGCTTACGACTATCTAAACTTCTTCCCCTATCTGATGACCGCTGCTACCGGCAGTCGAGTGGACACGCCTGCCGTAGAAGTCCTCGACTCGCTTCACCTGCCGCTGCTGATGGATGCTTTTCCCCATAATGAACGATACATGAGCTTTTCCTTGTTCCAGCGGGGACCGCGTTTCGTCACTTTCCAAAGGAGTATGGAGAACAAACTCAAACAGCCTGCCAGGGAACTATTTGATGAATGGACGATGGGCTTGGGATTGCGCGATGTTTTGCCCGACCAGTTGCTAAATGAGTTAATCCGGAATTTGAATAACCCTAAGGTTCGTTTGCTCGATCTGATGCTTGCGGACTTCGATCACGTGGCCCATCATAACAACGATCGGGAATCACATCTGTTGGTGCTAAAGCAGATCGATTCAGTACTGGGACGAATCTGGACAGCAATCGAAAAGAGCCCACTAGCAGACAGTACGGCGCTGGTCCTCGTCTCCGATCACGGTTTCAATACCGACGAAAAGGTCTACAGCCAGGGGTACAATTTGGTCAAACTGCTCGGTTCGCCTGCGGCAGGCGGGCATCATGTGGTTACCAAACGCAGGCTATTGCTGGATTATTCGATCAAAGGCATGAACCCGTTTGTCCCACTGATCACGACCAATTCCCATGACTCGTATTACCTCAAAGGCCAGAGCATCGAATATCCAACGGCGATGCTCGACTTTGACGGCAACGAACGTGCTTCGATCCATCTCCGCGACAGCGATCTCAATCTGCTGCAAATTCTGCTCCAGCAGTGCCAGCGAACCGAACTGTCCGAGTCGCTCCGCCAGGCCTTAAACGCCACCCTTTTCGCAACACTTGATCGCAGGCGTCCCGATTGGCAGAACTCGCTGGACCAGCTCGAGGAGGAGTTGGCTGCGTTGCGGCGTCAGATCGAGCGGCAGAGAAAGCTCTGGGCGACGCAACCGAAGAAGTTTTCGGCGGAAGAGATGGAAATGGGCCGCGATGACGAGTCGAAACGAGTGTTTGCTCAACTCGAACGATCGATCGGCGAGGAACGAGAATACGCTGAATATGCCAGGAGTTTAAAGAATCTTCTGGCGCTACAAAGGGATAGCTTCAATCCGAGCAAGGTGAAAATTGAAGATGTTATCGCCCAGCGCGCAATGGGTGAACAAAATAACATCTATCAACTACAACACTACGTCGCCGGCATCGCGCCCGGCGGGCTGGTCCTCCGCGGCGATGGGTCTCTTGACCTGGAAAGAAGCTTTGTCACTATCGACTACTTTTCTTTGTTGCACGGAATCTCGGTTAGAAACAATGTCCAACCGGAGGTCGGCAATCGCCCCGTCGACCTGATTGCTACAAGCTTGCCCGGCGATCAAGTAGGGCCGCTTCTAGGTGAAAGGAAGGTCAATCCGCAGGTAGTTTGGGTATACGGTGGACCCGACAAGCAAGCGCTTATTATGGCCCGCGAGGATCAACGCGGAATGAGCCTTCGTTACCAGCCGATTAAGAATCTCACGCAAGATAGTGCGGGTCGCTTCCATTTTGAGATCGCTCCGTGGCAGCCCGGGTTGCCGTTGCACATTCTCGAGGATAAAGACCTGGGATTGTCAGAAGCGGAGCGAGAAGGTTGGCTCAGCCAATGGCATACCGACCTTGAGTGGCTCCGCGTGCTGCACAGAACAAACTACTCTAACGGCTTGATTGGCCTGAACGAAGAATTAGCCCGCCATGAGGTGGCCAGTGCTTCTGGGGAAGAGCCCGGAATCTCGTCAGATGAGCGCCTGCTCCTTCGCTTTGTTGCCCGGCAACGCCAGCTTGTCGAAGCGGATATGCTGCTGGTGGCCAACAATCATTGGAATTTTGACGTGCGTGGGTTCAATCCCGGCGGCAATCACGGATCATTTTTCCGCATCTCCACGCACTCAACTTTCATGGTGGCTGGAGGCGAGAAAACGAACCTTCCCCGTGGCACAGTTGTGACAGAGCCTTACGACAGCCTCAGTTTTGTGCCCAGCGTACTAGCATTAACTGGTAATTTACGCGATGATAGCAGTCCCGTTCCGGTGTTGTGGGAAAAAGGCTTCAGGAAGTTTCCTGGTCCTATTGTCAAAGAGGTTCTACCGCTAAGACGAGAGAAGCAGAATATAGCGGTTACTGGAGCAACTGCATCCCCTTGACGACCTCTGAAGAAGACCTGACAGAAAACTGGAATGATGACGAGATAGAACAACTCGTCGACCAATCGGAGCCTCCCTCCGCGAACAATTCTCGTCGCTCGTTCATCTGGCTACAGACGCTTGCCTTTATTCTTGGCCTTGGGCTGCTCGTTTTCATAATCAATCGCGTCGGTCTGCAGCCGATCTTTGATGCTCTACTTCGCATCGGTTTTGGTTTCTTTTTACTTCTGGCCATTAGCGGCTCACGTCATGTGCTGCGTGCGATTGCGATGCGTGCCGCGGTTCCGGCTGAACACAGGCACTTCAATTTTTTCCAGGCCTTCGCGGCCCGTCTGGGCGGTGAAGCCATCAGTTTTCTAACGTTCACTGGACCATTACTGGGCGAGGCCACGAAAGTAGCACTCTTACGCCGCAAAGTGCCACTCACGTACGGCGTTCCGGCCCTGGTGGTAGATAACCTGCTCTACAATCTCTCGGTTGTCTTTTTTATTCTGAGTGGCGCCTGCGTGATGCTCTTCACGTATCGCCTTTCTCCGCCAGTTCATTATGTCCTGATTGGTATTGCGGCTATCGCCGCGCTGGGGATACTTGCGGCTGCCCTTGCGGCCAAACGACGCATTATGGTCGCCAGTTGGGCCATGGATCGGCTTGCTGAGCTTCGTCTCAGTCCAAAAGTTATTCTCAAACGCCGTCAACATGTTCGTCACATCGAGTCAAAGGTCTACGACTTTTATAAACATCATCCCGGTGTTTTCTTCGGCATGATTGGTTGCGATCTGCTCTCACACGCGTCGAGCGTAATTGAAGTTTATGTGACTCTGCGCATGCTCGGTCTCGCACCCCAGGTGGCCCAAGCTTACATTATCGAATCCCTCACAAAAGTAATCAATTTCGCTTTCGCGTTCGTTCCCGGCACAATTGGCGTTTACGAGGCCGGCACGCAAATTATCCTGCAAAATCTTGGCTTTGCGGCGGCCATAGGCGTGGCTCTGGCGCTTGTTCGCAAAGCGGGAATCATATTTTGGACCTCCATCGGGCTGCTGGTTCTGACCTGGCGTACGGTGCCGGGAGCATGGCAACGCGTGCTGAACCGCAATCCTCGGCTACAGAGAATCATGGACAGCCTCGTACTTTCCAACATCACTCATCGCCCCGCGCGCACCGCCGTCAGCATTCTGGGAACGGCTGTTGGGGTCCTGCTCATCGTGTTTACCGTGGGATTGGCCCACGGCGTCCTGCACGAACGAGGACGCCGTGAGTCCAACATAGGCGCACAAATAATGCTCCGCTCTTCCGGCTCTCTCGGGTTCGGTGGCTCGGCGCCATTTCTCCTGCCCGTATCCAGAGCAGCAGAAATCTCCGCTATTGAGGGTGTCCGCGCAGCTACGCCTATAGGGCAAACTCTCGATCGAAGTGATGCCGGCTTCGGTTCACGACTGCTCGACGGTATTGAGTTTGACGATTACGCCCGGCTGGCGGGGATCTCGATCAGGGAGGGCGCCAAGTTAACCAATGGTGATCAAGCGATCATTGATCCGGTTTGGCAACAACAAAGGCATGCCGCGGTCGGTTCAACGGTGGTAATCTTTGAGCGTCCGTTTAAGATCGTCGGAGTTTATGAGCCGCCCGGCGGCGGACGCCTAAAAATTCCCCTAGCCACTATGCAGGAGCAGGAGGGCAGCGAAGGCCGCGCCTCAGCTATTCTGATTGCCTGCACTGACCCCGCTCGGCAGGACGATGTAGCTGCAAAAATCAGAGAGCGCTTCCCGGAGGATCAGATCATTTTCACGCGTGACCTGCCGGAGATCTATGCGTCAGGAGTACCGGCGCTGAACGTTTTTATCAAAGTAGTCGTCGGGGTTTCGGCCTCAATCAGTATGCTGGTGATTCTACTGGCAATGTACACTACAGTCACCGAGCGTACGCGCCAGATAGGAATACTCAAAGCCCTGGGAATGTCAAAAACTGCGATTGCCTGGGTCATCGAACAGGAAGCGATTCTCGTAAGTTTGCTGGGCGTAGTGGTTGGCGTAATCTTCACGCTCGGCGCACGTTTCGCGGTGATGCGAATAACTAGTCTAACAATTGAAATAGAACCACGCTGGATTCTGATTTCACTGCTCGTGGGACTTGTAGGCGGGAGCGTTGGAGCACTATATCCAGCCGTGCGCGCCGCTCGTCAGGATGCCGTCGAAGCCTTAAGTTACGAGTAAGCGGTTTACACATTAGTTGTGTCGTCATGCAAGGCATACGATGTCGGCCCCCGCCAGATGCCCCTTTGACGCAAACGATCGGCCGGGTTAGCATTCGGCAGCGGGTTTCGTTCACAATGGGAAAAGTCATAAACATCGACTATTACGAAGTGCTGCAAGTCAGCACAAATGCAGAACCGGAGACGATCAGTCGCGTCTACCGACTGCTCGCCCAGCGCTTGCATCCCGATAATCAAGAGACCGGCAACGAGACCCTCTTCCGCGAGATCACCGAGGCTTACCATGTTCTCAGCGATCCTGAAAGACGGGCGCAATATGATGTAATGCACCAGCAGCGGCGGCAGGATCGGTGGCGGCTTGTGTCCAGCGGTGCAAACTCCGAGAACGACTTCGAGATGGAGCAAATTACTCGACTCACCGTACTCGAGGCTCTCTATACGAAGCGACGATTGGAGGCGGCGAGCCCGGGAATCTTCTTTCGAGATCTTGAAGGACTCACTGGGAGGCCCCGCGAGCACCTCGAGTTCACCATCTGGTACCTCATTCAGAAAAGACTAGTGACCCGTGACGACAATTCCCGCCTGCTACTGACAGTTGAAGGTGCTGAATTCCTTGAACAGAGCTATCGCAGCAACCTGCATCAGAAGCGGCTACAAGGAGCCAAAGAAAGCAGTTAAGCGTAAACGCCCGCTCGACGTATCCGAACACTTCCATTTTGATGTGGCCGAAACGAACATTGTTGTGTTGACAACGCGAAACCCAAATTACCCAACGCGGAGACGAGGACGAAAAATCTAATTTATGCCTGTGCCGTCTCGTTTCGTATTGTGGTTAGCCTTACTATGCGCTTACGTCCTCTCGCCCCGTTACTGGCCCGTACAGGGTCAGGTGAAACAATCTCCGGAAGTGTTGCAAGCCTACCATGTCTGCGAGACATTCGAACGATTGCTCGGCGAGAACCTGGATTTCGACCGCGCTTATGAGGCAACATTCACCAAGGACAACGCTCGGCGTCGCGAGATCGCTATCGCTGACGGCGAATTCGGAGATCTAAACTACACAAGTATCGATGGCCAACTGCTCGTTAAAGCTTACAAATTGCGAATGCAGATCCTTTATCTGCTTCTGCCTTTGACCAACCCCAGCGACAAAGAGCAATCCTTCTTCTTTCCCCCAAAAATAAAAGAGATCCTGGAGCGGAAGGGTCCACGACTAAACCGGGATTTTCCCTCTTATGTTACTCAATTAGAACAGGACGCAGCGGTTTTCCGATCACATTTGAACACTCTTGTCGCTCGAGATCCTTCAGTGGCCGAACGGGTTAACGGATTTAAATCAGAAGCGCTCGCCGCCACATTCGAGCCGCCCGCTGATACCAGGGTCACCCCGCAACATGGATATTACCGAAGCAACGTCCTGGACAAGGATGAGAGCTATTACGAGATCAAAGGCTATAGCGTTGCCAAAGATGGGCGAGACATGAAAATCATCGGGATTAGATTTTTCAACAGGCTGTTTTGACCCCTCTCTCTTCCCTAACCACGGCATCAACTAACAACCGGGTTCACTTCAGGAAATCTTATGATCGAACGATTAATGGCCGTACTCATCTACTCATGCAGCACTGAATAGAATTAAAGGGTGGGACAATGGAAGCTCCAAATTTAAAAGATCCGCACAGGGACTATCAAAATTTACGCGACGATGTAAATACTCGATCGCGCTCCGCGGTCAAACCTATGCTGGCTATTTGTCTGTCTTTCTGTTTTGGGCTTGTCGCTTTTCCAAATGCCAATTCGTTGCTTTCAAATCTATCAGCACAAAAGGGCGCCATCATGACGACACAAGCAAGCGGAACGTTTGAAGTAAGGCTGACTCCTCAGACTCAGGACGAACAGTTTGGTGATGCCATGCTTGGGCGAATGACAATCGATAAGCAGTTTCATGGCGATCTCGAGGGTAACAGCAAGGGTCAGATGCTGACTGCTGGCACAGCGGTTAAGGGTTCTGCGGGTTACGTGGCAATCGAGCAGGTGAGCGGCAAATTGCATGGTCGCAATGGCACGTTCGTGCTCCAGCACAGCGGTACCATGACGCGCGGCGTGCCGCAATTGATTGTTACTGTGGTGCCAGACTCTGGCACAGGACAGTTGGTGGGACTTACCGGCAAGATGATCATCAAGATTGAAGATAGTAAACACTCTTATGAATTCGAGTACACGCTTGCCAAAACACCATGATTTCCTGCACGTGCCAATCTGCACATTTTCCACAAGCGACAAATATTCCCGGACCTGTCCGGCATCGGCGCTGGTTGCCGACATCGACTTGTACTATATTTGCGAAATGAGAGTCAGAACTTCATTTCCTCACGCACTTTATAGATCGGCACGTTTGCTCATCATACTTCCAGCGCTTGTCATCGCCTCTATCTTCGTAGCTGCGGCACAGACTTCAGACAACAGAGCTAAGCCCGTTATTGTTGAATACGACGAGAAGAGTGACACCACTAAAGTGACTCTTAACCCCATTATTCTGGTTAGTAGAAAGCAGGAGGAATTGCGTTTAGGAGCAGTCGCGAGCTACCGAGGCAAGGCACAAGCCCAACCCACGGAGGTGGCGCTAGTGTTCCTTTCCTTATCAGCAGCGGGTGATAATAAGTACGAATTTGCACGAAAACTAACTATCTCGGCAGACACGCAGCGGTTCACGTGCGGCGAAGCGCAACGTTCGACCCAATCACAAAATGGATTGTTTGTTGAATCGTTAGTATCCGTGGTGTCATTCGATACGTTTCTAAAGATCGTTCGGTCCGAGAATGTCGCGATGAAATTGGGGATCACTGAAATTAAACTTAAGTCAGAGCAGCTAATGATGTTGCGAGCCGCGGCAAGCTATATGGGCGAATAGATTGGCAGCAAGATCTTGCCTTCCGAAATGATGGCAACAATGACTTGCACCGTCGGCATCTGCGCGTTCGAGTCGATCGGTAAAAACCGGAGGCTATAACATGCCTACAAACACTGCTGCAGGCCACCAACAGCGGGAAGAATTGCCGCTATCAAAAGCGGCAGAATATCTGCTGGAGGAGTGCCGCATGGTGCTGCCCGGTATTCAAGCCCTCTTCGGATTTCAATTAATCGCAGTCTTCAATCAAAGCTTCGGGGAAAAACTGAGCCCGTTTGAGCAGCGTCTACATCTCGGAGCTATTGCGCTGATCGTTGTGGCGGTGGCGATTATCATGACGCCGGCTGCATTACATCGCGCCAGCGGGCCACAGGAAGTGACGGCCACGTTCGTTCGAATTTCCACGCGGCTACTGGTCTGGAGCATGTTGCCGCTCGCTTTGGGTATTTGTACTGACTTCTACCTGGTGGGTCGCATAGTTCTGGGGAGCAGTTTAATCATAATTCTGGCTGCATTACTATTCTCATTGTTCCTTTTATTGTGGTTTGTACTTCCGCGGGTACGGGCTCTACAGACGATCGTTGCTGGCGTCGACAAGTAATTACAGTCTGACTAAAGTTAGAGATCGCTATTCTATCGAGACCAGTTCAGCTGCGGGTTCCGGTTTCGCGTCGGCGCCCTCCGCTAAAAGCTTTTCAGTCTCCATCACAAAAGCTTCGACGATATTTTCACCGGCGACTTTACGCATCGGCACACCATTCTTGAAAATCATGCCAACTCCACGACCGAAGGTTACGCCAAGCTGAGAATCATGGGCCTCGCCAGGCCCATTGACCGCACAGCCCATTATAGACAAGTGTAGAGGCTCTTCTACGTGGGCCAGCCGTCTTTCGATCTCCGTCACAATTTCCACGAAATTGTCCACGTCCAGGCGGCCACAGGTGGGACAGGCAACTACCGTTACGCCACGGGTACGCAATTCCAGCGATTTGAGAATTTCCCACGCAACACGCACTTCTTCCTGCGGTTCGGCTGCCAGCGAGACTCGAATCGTGTCCCCGATCCCTTCGTGAAGCAGAATCCCCAAACCGATTGAAGATTTCACAGTTCCGGTAAATGCCGTACCTGCCTCGGTCACACCCAGATGAAACGGATAATCAACTTTTTCCGCAAGCAGTCGATACGCCGCGACGGTGCGACGCACATCGGAAGCCTTTAACGAAATTATGGTATCGCTAAAACCCAGATCCTCAAGGATACGAATATGGCGAAGCGCGGATTCCACCATTGCTTCTGGAGTCGCAGTGCCATATTTTCGAAGCAAGTCCCTCTCCAGAGACCCACCGTTGACGCCAATGCGGATGGGAACCTTCTGCGCCTGCGCTGCACGGACGACTTCCCGCACGCGCTCTTGGGCGCCAATATTGCCGGGATTCAAACGCAATTTGTCAATTCCTGCGTCCAGCGCCAATAACGCAAGTTTGTAATGAAAATGGATATCCGCTACGAGAGGAACTTCAGGTACGCGTTTACGAATCTCCTTCAGTGCCAGTGCGGCATCGTTGTCGGGAACAGCAAGACGCACAATTTCGCAGCCGGCGCAGACCATCTCCTGAATTTGCGCCACGGTGGAGCCAGCGTCGGCAGTATCGGTTTTAGTCATCGATTGCACCGCCACGGGAGCACCGCTACCGATCTGGATATCTTTGACCTTTACTGCTCGAGAAACCCTCATATCGAATTCCATTTCCACTCGAAGATCCGAAGAAAGAGCTTCGTATTCACTTGCTGGTTGCTGCTGGTCTCTCACCTTCTAATCCATGAGAAAATTGCTTAAGCACATCGTTCGTGATAACGAAAACCATTAATAAGATAACCATCACGAAACCGACTTGTTGTATTCGTTCCCTTATCGCGGTGGATAGTGTCAGACCGATGACCGCCAAAATGCCCTCTATCAAAAGCAGGAAGATGGCGCCACCGTCAAGCACTGGGATTGGCAACAAATTGAATATGCCTAGATTCAGACTGAGAAAGCCCAGCATTCCGAAAACGCCGTCCCAGCCCAACCTCTCTACGGAGTTAGAAGCGGCGCGATAAATCCCAATTGGTCCAGACAGAGTGTTTCTGGCGGATCGCTTCCCCGTGAAAAACTGTCCCAATGCCTTGCCGGTTAAACGCAAAATCTCAATATTGGAGGTAAATGCGTAAGAAGTGGCGGCAGCAATACCAGGTCTGCGGAGCGGAAAGTCGTCCACAGGCCAAATTCCTAAACGCTCCGTACCGTCCGCTAGGCGCCTCGCACTTGCCGTTATATCCGTTCTCTCTCCATTCCGTTCAACGGTGATAGTTATAGGTTGACTCCTGTGTTCACGGACGAATTGAGTGACGTGTTCCGCGCTCCTCACATGTTGTCCATTCACCGCCAGGACTCGATCACCAACCTGCAGGCCTGCCTGGGCCGCAGGCGAATCGTCGGTCACCCCCTTAATGACGACGGGAAATCCGCCATTATCGGGTACAAAGTCAAGCAGGCCCACGGTCTCTCCACCTTCAGTGTGGGAGGTCGGTTTTATGGTAAGGGGTATGCGCTGACCGTTTCGCTCTACGACGAGCGGCAATGACTGATCGGGTGATAAGAGCGCATCTCCGCTGATTGTGTCCCACTTGGGATTTTCAGTACCACTAAAAGAAACCACACGGTCGCCGGGCTGTACTCCGGCCGTCTGAGCAGCGCCCCCCTGGGAAACGTAACTGACTACAGGCGCGGGCGTTAGTGGAATTCCAGAAAGCAAAGCACTACCCAAAGGTACGGCTAGTGCGGTCAAGATATTCATCACAGGCCCTGCAAGCGCAACCAAAACCCGCTGCCAACGAGGACGCATGTTGAACATCTCCCACTCGGGAATATCCGCCGCGCCAGCTCCTTCCAAAGGTGCGTTGGACTCGTCGCCGCCCAGCTTTACATAACCGCCGAGAGGAATCGCCGAAACCCGATAATCAGTTTGTCCCCACTTTTTACCAAAGAGGCGCGGACCAAAACCGATTGAGAAGGTCTCCACCCTAATCTTGAAAAGTTTGGCTACCATGAAGTGGCCGAACTCATGCAGTATTACGGCAGATCCCAATATGAAAATGAAAGCCAGCGTTCCAATTAGGTAAAAGCTCATTTAACTTCTTTCTATATTAGGTTAACAAACAAAAACTCAATAGGTTGAGGTATTTAGACTCCTAAAAGCAAAGCCAGGTTGCCGAAGTGAGTTTACGCGGCGGTTGAACCGTCGTCAAACATTCTTGTCAACGCGTCAACGCGGCGTCTAAGCGGCGTCTAAAAGGAGCAATCAGCGACCCTCAGCGAAGGTATCGATCCAATCCGATCTCCAACCTATGAAAACAGCGTATTTGACTAACTTTTAGCGAGCAAACTGGAGGACTTGGTGAGCTTTTCAATTTCCGCTGCCGCGCTTAAGCGGGATGTCCGATCAGTGTCAATGATCGTTTCCAGATCGGCCGCAGGTTTTAGCGCATGTTGGTCCATTACTGCCTCAATCACTCGAGGAACGTCAGTTAAACTGATTCGTTCATCGATAAACGCGCGCACTGCCTCTTCGTTAGCGGCGTTCATAGCGGCTGGCAGAGTCCCCCCCTCGCGGAGTGCCCGGTAGGCCAGAGGAATACAAGGAAAGCGTTCAAGGTCCGGGCTTTCGAAGTGAAGGGCAGACACGCTGGTAAGATCCAGGGGTGGAAGTTCGCAGACATGGCGCTCCGGGTATGTCAATGCGTACTGAATTGCATGCCGCATGTCTGTGATCCCCATTTGGGCGATAACAGAACCGTCGACCAACTCGATCATTGAATGCACTACCGATTCTGGATGAACGACTATGCCGATTTGATCCGCCTCAAAACCGAAGAGCCAGTGGGCCTCGATTACCTCGAGTCCCTTATTCATGAGTGTAGCCGAATCTATTGTGATCTTCGCACCCATGTTCCAGGTCGGATGACGCAGGGCCTCAGAAACGCTTGCCTCTTCCATCTCCGCCTTCTTTTTGGTTCGAAATGGGCCACCAGATGCGGTTAGAAGTATCCGCCTTACTTCCGAACGCTTTTCTCCGCGCAAACACTGGTGCAGCGCATTGTGCTCCGAATCAACTGGTAAGATCTCGGCACCCGCTGCTCGGGCAGCGGCAGTCATCAACTCGCCCGCCATGACCAGCGTTTCTTTGTTGGCCAGCGCCACACGTTTTCCGGCTTCCAACGCCCTCAGAGTGGGCACAAATCCCACCGCGCCGACGGTTGCGGACACAACGCAATCCGCCTGAGCATGCGTAGCAACTTCTATCAGGCCAGACTCTCCAATTGCGATTCGAGGAAGGTCGAGGTCGCGCTCAAATAGTTTAGCGCGCAAATTATGGGCCGCTTCTTCTGTATCGACTGAGACGACTTCAGGCAGATGGCGGGCTACCTGGTCGGCAAGAAGCTCAATATTTCGGCCGGCGCCGAGCGCGACGACGCGAAAACGCCTGGAGCCAAACGATTCGACCACACGTAACGTATTGCAGCCGATCGAACCGGTGCAGCCCAGAATCGCGATGCCTTTTGGAGTCATATGAGATAGAGATGCGCGGTAATGGCTTTCCTGGTTTCATACGCATCTAAGAGGGTTATGGTCTGCCCGGCGTCGGTTTTGTACGAGGCCCCTGTAACACGCCACGGCTTTCCCGCACGGTAGACCAGCTCTACGGAAACCTTGACTGTCTTGCGTTCGCCAACCACTTTCAGATTCAAGGTGGCCGTGCCATCGCCGTTCACAACGCTGATGTTGCCCGTTACGAATCTCCCAAAATCTTTGATTTCACCGATATCCTGTTTCAATTTGTCGTTCTTGCGCAGAAACTCTCGAGCCTCAATGGCTGCTTCACTGTTGTGTACACTATAAAAGACAAAACCAACAATTCCTGCTACGAAGAGCGTGATCAGAAGTCCAAGCACGATGACTACCGCACCGATGACAAGGACTATCTTCTTAGTAGTCACGAGTTTATGTAAGACAACTTACCTAAAGTAGATACGACCGAAATAGTAGATGACCGGCGCATTCAAGAGCAAGCTATCAAGTCGGTCCAATAGACCGCCATGACCGGGCAGCGTTTTGGCTGCATCTTTTGCTCCCGCGCCCCGCTTGAGAGCACTTTCTGTCAAGTCTCCTAATACTCCAATAATCATTAACACTGCTGCTAATGGAAGAGCCCACCGCAGAGGCAGTTCACGGAAGAACCAATAATGGGCAAGCCATGCCAGTAACAAGGCCGCGACCAGGCCGCCTGCGACACCTTCCCAGGTTTTTCCGGGACTGATCGTGGGTGCAAGTTTATGTCTGCCAAATAGTTTGCCAGAGTAAAAGGCACCGGTATCAGCGCCCATGATTATCAGAAAGAAGAAAGACAAAAGGTGGGCCGATAGCGTTTGTCTGAATCCGGTGCGCACGGCAAGCAAATGTCCGCCAAGAAAAGCAATGTACAGCACGCCAAGCAATGTGGCGCCGGTCGAAGCAATCATCTTGTCGAAGGGACCGCCGCGAAGGGTTGCCGCAATCAAGGTAGCCGCGGTGAGAATCAGAAGGACCAGTTGGACCATCTGCACCATCACTACATCTGCACCGGTGTCTGGCACATTGAAATAGAAGACTGTAAAAAGCGCGGCAGCGCCGAGATAACCAGCCACCACGTCTGGCTGCAGATCACGACGTCTGGCCAGGAAATAAAATTCATAAAGTGCAAGTACCATTGCTGCCGCAAGCAGCAAAACAAAAAGCGGTAGTAACCAGGGGATAAGGATTGAAGCGATTAGAAACGGTAAAACGACACCAGCAGTGATGATGCGAGACATTTGCGATAGTCGGAAGGAGTTTAGATTTTCCGTTTGCGTTAGACTGATAGCTTTAGAATTTTAAATTTAGGAGCGGGTTACTTTGCGTTTGCCACCAGCTTCAATCCACCAAAGCGTCTGTCTCGCCGTTGGTAATCAACGATCGCCTCGAGCAGATGCACCCGGCGAAAGTCAGGCCAAAGCGTTTCAGTGACATAGATTTCACTATAAGCAGCTTGCCAGAGGAGAAAATTTGATATCCTCAACTCACCACTGGTCCGCACCAGCAGATCAAGTTCCGGAAGCGTGCTGGTGTAGAGTTCGCGAGCGATTCGCTCCTCACTAACTTGATCGGGAGACTCTCCCTCTGCCATCAGGCGTCGTACCGCGGCGCAACAGGCGTCAATGATCTCGGCACGACCTCCGTAATTCAGCGCGACCGTCAAGACCATTCCGGTGTTATCTGCAGTTCGCTCAGTTGCCTTGGCGATCTCTCGTTGCACGTTGCTCGCCAACGCACCTGTGCGGCCAATAGTTTGAAATTTGATCTTTTGCTGATCTATTTCATCAAGCTCGAGTCGCAGGTAGCGACGCAACATGCGCATCAAGGCATCTATTTCGAAGCGAGGCCGTTTCCAGTTTTCCGTAGAGAATGCGTACAAGGTAAGTGCGCCAAGCCCGAGTCTTGCTCCGGTATCAACAGCAGCCCGAACGGCTTCCACACCTGCTCTATGGCCAGCGATCCGCGGTTGTCCGCGCTGTGCCGCCCAGCGACCATTTCCGTCCATAATGATGGCAACGTGGCGCGGCAGGCGATTCCAGTCGACCACTGCTAACAACATGTCATCGCGTGTTCCAGGCTTTACCACTTCAGAGAAATCAGAAAGCATGCCGTTTGAGAGCCTATTGATGAGACCAGTTGAGGCAGAGACTTAGACCAAAAACAAGACCATTCTTGTACCAACAGTGATGCCTGTCAACAATCTCCAGGTTTTACGAACGCGTGAGCGCATAAATAGAGCTTTTGGGGTTACTTATAACAGACGTTCAGCAGCGTTAGTCCTTTAGCCGGAGCAGTAGCGCCAACTATTGACCGATCGCCTTCCTCGATTGCTCTCTTGACCTGCTGCCGGTCCAGTTCTCCCCGTCCAACTGCTAGCAGCGTACCGGCAATCGACCGCACCATATACCTAAGAAATCCGTCAGCGCTTATTCTGAATTCAATCAGGCGAGCATGTGCGCGTTCATCGCGCCGTTCTGAAATTTCCAAATGCGTGATTGTCCGGCTCCTGTTTTCCACTTCCGCCTGAGCCGCGGAAAACGCTGTCCAATCGTGTAATCCCCGAAACATGGCAGCGCACGCGCTCATAGCTGGCAAATCGAGGGACCGGGCTTCCTGATGCGCATAGCGTTGCCAAAACGGCGACATCACTGGGCCATTCATTACGCGATAGAGATAAGTCTTGTGTCGAACCGAGTAACGGGCATGAAAATCATCAGGTACCACTTCTGCTTCCATCACGCGTACATCCTGCGGGAGATTTCCGTTGATTGCCGCGCGGAGCTTTTCAGGACTGATCTCCCTCAGCAGCGTTGTACTTGCTACCTGGCCTTCTGCATGAACTCCGGCATCTGTTCTGCCGGAACCATGGACCACAACCGGACCGCCTTCGATCAAAGCCAGTATGCGCGTTAACTCACCTTGGACCGTTCGCAAATCAGGTTGCGTCTGCCATCCATGGAAATCAGTGCCGTCGTATTGGATAGTTAGCTTGAAATTCACTGGTTCGGACCAAGGGCGGTTGGGAAGGGGCAACCGGGAAGAGCGAACCGAGGAACTGAGCCCCAACAACTAAGTGGTGAGCCCGCCTGTTTCCATCTGTCTGCTCCCGGGTTTAATTGCAAGCTCTCCCCGTTTGCAGGACTCACAACTAGCAGGATCTACGGAAGGAACATCGAGAGTGGCAAGAGCGATTCGCGGAACTCCAACATCAGCTTTGCCGGCCGAACGATCAATGATTGAGCCAGCTGCAATAACGTCGGCGCCTGCAGCTCTGAGTGTTTCCAACGTTTCTCGCGTCGATCCGCCGGTTGTAATAACATCTTCAATGACCAACGCAGTCTCGCGCTCTCTTACGGAAAATCCGCGCCGTAGTACCATCTGGCCTTGAACACGTTCCGCCCAAATGAATCGCGCGTCAAGAGCCCGAGCTACCTCATGTCCAATGACAATTCCGCCGATTGCCGGCGCCGCGACTAATTGAATATTTCTGTTGCGAAAACGCTCCGCTATCGCTCGACCGAATTGCTCTGCCCGATCTGGATACTGAAGCACAAGTGCGCACTGGAGATAATTCGAACTATGGAGTCCGCTTGTCAGAATGAAGTGCCCCTCAAGCAAGGCTCCTGTCTGTCTGAAAATTTTAAGAACTTCCTCAGCTCGCAAGATCATGTCTCCCTAGAATCGAATGCATGCTACAATCGCAACCCGATGGCGCCGTATCCCAACCTAGTCTCTGATTCAACACTTGTCCAGGAAACAATAGAACTATTACGCGACTGTGGCGGTCGCGCTAATGCTGCTGAAATCGTCGACGTGGTGTTCAAAGTTTCCCACATTGACGAAGAATTGGCCGGTCTACTCGTTGCCGATCTCATCAGGGACGATCGCCGGTTTAGGCTCATCGACGGCAAAACGATTGAGTTGCAGGCGGACCACTATCAGTCTTGCCGTCTGGAAGAGCTGGACTTCGTGGTTGTGGACGTTGAGGCCACCGGGGCCAAAATGCCTCCTAACCGAATTATCGAACTCGGCGCCTATCGCGTCCGCCGAGGCCGGATTGTCGACAGTTTCATTACGCTTCTAAATCCCGAAATTCCGATTCCCAGATTTGTGATTGCGCTGACGGGAATTACTAACGCGATGGTCAAAGAGGCACCATTGTTTGCCGAAGTGGCGCCGCGGTGGCTTGATTTCGTGAGTGACGCGGTGCTCATCGCTCACAATGCACCCTTCGATACCAATTTCTTAAACCATGAGATTTCCCGGGTTTATCCCGGACACCGCATGATCAATGCTCATCTCTGCACGGTAAAGTTATCGCGCCGTGCGGTTCCCGGTCTCATAAACTATCGCCTTGATACGGTGGCGGACCACTTCTCAATTCCGATTTTCGAACGTCACCGCGCCGGCAGCGACGCTCTGGCAACTGCGGAAGTTTTTCTTCACCTGCTTTCCCGATTAGACCAAAGCGGGATTCGAGATCTCGCTTCGGCCCAGAACTTTCAAGCACCAGAAACTAGACGCCCAGAGATCCTGCCTCAGATCGTGCCCTTAATTCCCCGCTTCTAAACTCGGCTCAACTACCGCTGGCGACTTCCGTTTTAGAACACTCCGAATCACAAAGCCAACCACAAGAGACGCAGCTAAACCGACGCCGATCCAGGGATAATACCTGGCCAGCAGTACCTTAGCCTGGGCACCATAGCGGACCGCGAAATACCCCTCCAACAGAAAACGAAACCCGCGACCGGCAACGATAGCAACCATGAAACGCGTTAAGCTGAAACGAAATACGCCTGCCGTGATTACAAACAGCTTGAAGGGAAACGGTGGCGGCAATAGCGAAGCCACTAAAACGGAAAGCACCTCGTATCTTTCGATCAATGCCGACATCCTAAGGCCGACCCGGAGGTCGCAAGCACTGCATAAAGAATCATCCAACTGGGATGGGCGGCAGCCAACAGAAGCATCAGCGCATCGGTGCTGCTGGGCAGTGGCACAAAAGTCGAGTCGAGCAGCGCCAGAGCAAACAACCCAAAGGGTCCCAGCGCCACCAGAAGGTCCGAAAGTCTTAAGAGTGCTTTGGTAATTTTGTGAATGATTAGTTTCAACGTGTTAATTTCGCCTTTTCACTCGAGATCTGCTCGACCTGAACCTGTAGTGAATTGATTCTCACTCGCCGCTGGAGGCTGTTTCGATGTCCGCTTCACCGGAAGGTCTTCAGCAGCCCCGGGTTCGGGGGCAACATTAAGGCCACGTCGATTAATAACTGCATAAACGAACACCGCGATGATCGCGATTGACGCCACTACACTGCCCATCACAAGCCCATTATCTTTGAGAAACAATAGCACCCGCCGACCATAGAAGACCGCCAGAATGCCCTCAACATAATAACGTATCGACCGGGCGAGCATCACTGTAATCAGAAATTTCCAACGCGGATATTCAAGTGTGCCAGCCGTGGCTACAAAAATCTTAAATGGCATCGGGGGTGGTAGTAGGGCCGGAATCGCTATCGCCAGAAAACCGAAACGGGCATAGACCTGTTCCACTCGTTTGATATTTTCTCGCCGAAAACGCTTTCGCAGTAAAGCCTGGCCTCCTCGTCGCATAATCTCGTAGAGAATCAGACATCCGATTACCGATCCCATGGCTGCGAAAAGCGGGAAATAGAAAGCGGCGCTCGGATATTTAAAGCACCGGCCTACCACGAGATAATCATTGATTTCCGGAAGGGATAATAACGAAGAATCCAGTGCCCCAATCACCACCATTGCCGGCACCGCAAGAACCAGTGGTGCACTGATTACATAGTGCTCGAGCCAGCGACCAATGAGGCGCAACCAATCAAACATGGCTAGTCAATTGTTACGCAACACCTGAATTTGATTCATTTGGCGGGGGCAAAGATGGACGGTGTATCGTAAGTGACTCCGACCGTGACCCCGGAATTGTGAGTGAAGCTGGTCAGGCCTTTGATCCCTGCAAAGTCAAAGCGCAACCCGGAAGCGCGAATCTGCATACCCAATCGCGCTTCGGCTTGAGATTCAGTGCCCAGAGGACCATTAACGGGCCGTGTATTGGCCCGGCCATTGACCTCTCCGGCCAAACTGTACTTCCTGTTGAAGCGGTAAATTCCGGCCATGCCGTAGGTTAAAACGTCGTTCTGACTGAACAACGTGGTGGGCGCAGTCAGGATGGCGATGCCCAAATTCCCAAATGTATTGAAGCGTCCCTGAGGCCCAAATTTCTTGCCGACCAGCACTGAGCCATAAGCATTAGTCTGGTTGAGCCCGATACCTTGCGCCTGATTGGAGTTTGGCAATTGCACGCCAAAACGGAATCCTAATGATGGCCCAAGCGGCGTTTCATTGCGCAGCTTTATTTTGGCCGAGAGTGTAAAATCACCGATGTCATTTACCGAATTTGCCGTCGGCCCAAAGGCCAGTGGAATTGCCGAGACACTTCTTGAGTTTATGCTGAGGAAATTTTGAGCGACACCTTCAATTTGAAATTCGACATTTGGCGCAAAACCGATGTTTACACCAATGACACCCACTCGCGTGAGATCTCCTGTCAGACCTGAAACAGGAAACCGCGAACCCTGCAAAAAGTCTATTCCGGCCTCGATGCGCAGACTACCAGGAGGAATGATGTCGACATCTTCCGTTAACAAAGGTCTCTGTTGGGCTTGGATCTGTAAGGCAAAGGGAAAAAATGCCAGCATCAATATTACGATTGCTTTGGCGAACCCGCAGGTCAACATACTCGGATTCTATAGATAGCGATCAGTGCAGTCAATAATGACCTATTCATTATCAGATGCTCTGGGGCAAAGGGTGCACGAGGCTCCAATCTGATCAGGATTTCCTATGCTACTATTCTGGTCTCAACAGAAGGACATATCGAACTCCCTGGCAACCCGCTTCTCGAGTAGGTCCAGGTACACCGCAAAGAGAGGGTGCTAATGGTCGCTAGACATTTAAAACTCAACTTGAGGTTGGTACTGCTGTCCGTCGTCAACGTTGTAACTCTAGCCGCCATCCAACAGCCCTCTCCCTCATCGAGTTCACCAAGTTCACTGGAAGTTTCCGGCTTGCAGGACCAGGTAACAGTACGCCGCGATGAGCGCGGCATCCCCTATATTCAGGCAAAAAATGATCATGATCTATACTTGGCCCAGGGCTACATCACGGCCTCAGACAGGCTATGGCAAATGGATCTATTCCGTCGGACCGCACGAGGTGAACTGGCAGAGGTTCTGGGCAAGAACGCATTAGAAGAAGACAAGCGTCACCGTACGTTTGGTTTTGCCCAGGCGGCGGAAGCAGAAGTGTCAAATGCTTCTGCCAAGGCCCGCGCGGTCCTCGAAGCCTATGCGCAAGGCGTCAATGCTTACATTGCCTCACTGACAGCGAAGTCGTTACCGCCAGAGTTTCAGACACTTCAATATCAGCCTCGTCCCTGGACGCCTGCGGATTCCCTCATCATAATAAAATTGTTTTTTGAGAGCTTATCGAGCAGCTGGCGTTTGGATGTAATGCGCGAGGCGTTAGCCGATTTGCCCCCGGAAAAGCTAGCTCGGTTGTTGCCAGAGACCTCCCCGCTGGATGTTCTGGTTATGGGCACTGATGGCCCAAGTAAACGAACTTCCGTGACTGCAGAGAACGTCAACCGGTTCAGCGGAACATTTACCGCTCAATCTTTCGCGGAGTTGGCTGCAGATCTAGCACTTGAATCGCGTTCGCTCTCTCGTCTTGGGCTTGAATCGGAGGGCCTGGCTGCCAGCAATAATTGGGTGGTTAGCGGCAAACGCACCACCTCCGGCAAACCGTTGCTGGCTAACGATCCTCATCTCGCACCCTCAGCTCCCTCAATTTGGTACCTGGTTCATTTAACTGCCCCGGGAGTGCGTGTTGCCGGTGTCACCGCCGCCGGTCTACCGGGAGTAGCGATTGGTCATAACAATGATGTGGCCTGGGGCTTTACCAATGTTGGTCCTGATGTTCAGGACCTCTACGTTGAAAAGGTCGATCCCGAGAATTCCCAACGTTACCTGACACCCAACGGCTGGCGCGATTTCGATGTTCGTCATGAGCAGATCAAAGTCAGAAAGGGTTTTACGGAAACTAGTGCGGATATTGTCCCTCTAGATGTGCGAGTAACACGGCATGGACCGATTGTTTTCGAACGTCCGGGAAAGCCGTATGCCCTTCGCTGGACCGCTCTCGATCCCAAGCTGAACGAGCCGTCCGGGTTTTACACGATTAACCGGGCACGAAACTGGCAGGAGTTTACCGACGCATTGAAAACTTTTACGGGGCCGACGCAGAACATGGTCTATGCCGATGTAGGCGCGCACATCGGTTATTACGCTGCCGGAGTTGTTCCGGTAAGAAAATCGGGTGATGGCAGTGTTCCTTACGATGGCTCGACTGATGCCGGCGAGTGGACCAGTTTTGTGCCTTGCGACAAGTTACCGCACGTCCTGGATCCGCCTGCAGACATAATCGTCACCGCGAATCAACGAATTGTGGGAACCGACTATGCGTTTTTTCTCACGCATTCCTGGGCCCCGCCCTATCGTGCTCATCGCATCATGGAACTCCTGCAGAAGAAGCAAAAGCTCAGCGCGGATGACTTTCGTGATATTCAGGGCGACATTTATTCAATCGCAGGCGTAACTTTCGCGCGTAGTGTTTCTAAAACACTTAGCGGTCAGCTCAATTCGACCGATGATGACAAGCTGAGGCAGACCATCACCGCCTTCGAGCAGTGGGACGGTCGCCTGAATGCTGATTCTACAATTGCGCCCTTGTTGGCACAGATGCGCACGGCATTTCGCAGTCGGATTATCAACAATGCGGTTGGTGAAGAGCGTGCGAACGCCTTTGGCTGGCCCAATTTTGATACAACTGTGGATTTCCTAATTCAAGAGCAACCTACGGACTGGTTGCCAAAAGAATTTAAGACCTATAAAGATCTGGTGCGCGCCTGCTATCAGGATGCCCGTCAGTCCTTAACAAAGAGCCTTGGAGAAGATGAATCTAAATGGACCTGGGGGAACATGGTCAAGACCCGCTTCCCTCATCCTCTTGCCGTTGCTCCGTTAGTAGGTCTCCAGTTTACGATCGCACCTTTTCCTCAAAATGGAACCGGATTCCTGGTCGGGGCAAGCGTTAACGTTGGCAGTTCCGTTTCGATGCGTCTTATTGCGGATCCGAGTGATTGGGACAAAACCCAACAGGGGATCGCCCTGGGCGAGTCCGGCCTGCCCTCGAGCCCTCATTGGAATGACCAACTGCAGGATTGGCGTGATGTAAAGCCCCGGGCTTTTCCATTCACGGACCAGGCAATCACAAAAGCCACAAAAGAGACGATCACTCTGGAACCGAAGCACGCCGCTCAATGACAACTGATCGCGACTTACCGTCGCTGACTCCTGACGCAAACTCTCAGCACTCGCCGGCCTGTCACACACGCGAAGTCAGATGGCGTGTATTCTGCGCAATCGAGATTCCCGTGGAAATGCGGCAGCGGTTGCTACAACATGTTGAGAAACTGCGAAAGGCCGTACCCGAGGCACGGGCGAGCTGGAGTCACGAAGGAAACACGCATCTCACACTGAAATTCCTGGGTGATATTTCCCGGTCAGTCGTTAACCAAATCTCCGCAGCAGCCAGCCGGGCCGTGCTAAGCATTCGCAGGTTTCCAGTGAGTGTGGAACAGACGGGCGTATTTCCCTCTCGCGGTACGCCGCGCGTCCTCTGGATTGGTATCAACGATGCGACCAAGATCCTGGGCGAGCTTCATTCACGCCTTGAGAATGAGTGCGCAACCGTGGGCTTCTCCCGGGACGAACGCCCATTTCATCCCCACATTACCCTGGCAAGACTCCGCAAGCCTCAGGCTGCTCGTAGCTTGGCGGTCACGCATAAACACCTGCAATTTGAGCAGGCGACAATGACGATTGAAGAGTTGCTGGTAATCCGAAGTGAGCTTGGTGGCGAGAGATCCAAATATACGGTGATTTCAAGACACCCGCTGCTCGATTCCTGACAAGGGTGATGGACCAATCTGATAGCCGACACCATTCTTCTTTGTCGTTCAGGCAATAACTATGTGGGCAATTGTCGCGGTTTCGGAGGTGGCGGTGGTGAATTCTCTCCACTCTTCTCGCCAGTTTGGGCCAGCACTTCCTTAATAGCGCCCACGCTTGACAACATCGCTGATGTTTCCACTGGCATGAAAATGACCTTTGCGTTATTGGTGCGCGTCATATCCCGTAAGCTTTCAATATAACGAGTAGTAATCAGATATTGCGCCGGGTTGCCGTGATTTAGCATTGCCTGAGAAACCCGCGCAATTGCTTCGGCCTCAGCTTCGGCGTTCCGCAGACGCGATTGGGCAGCTCCCTCCGCCTGCAAAATCGCGGACTGTTTTTCTCCTTCTGCTCGAGTCACCGCTGCCTGCTTTTCACCTTCCGCACGAGTAATGGCCGCCTGACGGTCACCTTCAGCCTGCAATACTAAGGCGCGACGATTCCGCTCAGCAGTCATCTGCTTTTCCATGGTGATGCGTACATCTTCCGGGGGATTGATATTCTTCACATCGACCCGGGTAACTTTAACTCCCCACTTATCAGTTGCTTCATCAAGAATAATCCGTAGCTTTGCGTTTATTTGATCGCGCTGTGAAAGCGTGTGGTCAAGATCCATGTCGCCCATTACCGCGCGCATTCCGGTAATCGTTAATTGCACGATGCCGCCAACCAGATCGTTCATTTCGTAGACCGCTTTGATGGGATCGGTAATCTGCCAATAAACAACCGAATCGACATGAATGGTCACGTTGTCCCGCGTAATCACCGGCTGCGGTGGCAGGTCTATATATTGTTCACGCAGGTCAATTTGAGTTAGACCGGGCCGGGTGTTGGTCCAATAAACTGCCCGCGGCCTGTCCAAAAAAGGAACCAGGATATTTAGTCCACTGCTAGCTACTTTGTCGAACCGACCGAGCCGCTCAACCAGCATGACCGTGGCTTGAGGGACTATGCGGATAGTTTTTGCGGCGATTACCAGGAGAACGATCGCAATAAACCCAAAGAATAATAAGGCAAGAAAGGTGGCAAATGCATCCATGGCTACTCCTCTATAATAATCACGAAGTGCGCATTGAGTGTTCTTAACACGGCACTATATCGGATAGTCGGTCGAATTTGTAGGCAAGCCGCCGCGTGATAGTGGATCATTTGCCTTCGCTCTCACATTACATTGACTGATTGATTCGACGATGAAGCCTCTGAGACTTGAGCGGGGGCGCCTTGAATTTACCGAACCTTGAAACTAATGACTGCCCCCTTCCCAACCTGCAAATTTACTCAGCTTGAATTGTCCAAATCCTCAGCTTCAAAGCTCCAAGGCACACTCAGAGTTTTCCCAGTATCTTTTGGCCCGGTGACTGTCAGCCACGCCTGTGGGCGCACCTACATTCCCACTGGCGGCTGCCAGCCGCCTAACGCTTCCTCGAGGATGGCTCCAACAGCAAGCACCGTATCTTCTGCCTTCGGCTTGCCAACAACCTGAACTCCAATTGGTAACCCTTCGGATGAACGTGCGACCGGCACTGTCACCGAGGGCAGATCAAACACATTAAAAGCCTGCGAGTAACTGAAAGCGCGAAATACGCTTATCGTTTGACCCGCTACCGTAACTTTAACAGCACCATGTTTCATAGCGGGCATGGCGCCAACGGGAGTCAAAAGCAGAGGTATCTCTTCCATCCAGTCAAGTAACTCGGCACGTAGACGATCCCTTTCCATCCAGCTCTTGATGTACTGGTCGAGCGTTGGCAGAGGATTATCGTCAGCAGTTGCCAGCCTCCAGCGGACAAAACTGCCAACCTGCTCTTCAGCACCTGTATAGACCTCACGCAATTGGACCACCGATGCTCGCGAAAATAAACTCAGCCACAGATCATAACCTCGACTAACAGAGGGAGGCAGACGCTCCTCTACGACAAGACCGGCATCATGCAGGACGCGAGCTGCAGATTCCACCGCCGCTCGCGTTTCCGCGCTGACAGGAGCGACCTGGTCATCCGCATACCATGCTAGTCGCCGGCCACCGAGACGTGCGCGGATCTCAGCTAAATCCTCTTCCAGCATTTCCGCTGGCGCCAATGCTTTGAAGAGCAAGAGCAGATCCTCAACTTTTCGCGCCATTGGCCCAATGGCCGCCCCCAGAGAATACGGTCCGATACTGGGGGGAAATTGTCCAGAAGAAGGTACCCGTCCACTGCCGGGCTTTAACCCCGCAATGCCACAGAAATGCGCAGGGATGCGAATCGAACCGGCAAGATCACTACCCAGCCCGCAGGCAGACATACAAGTAGCAATCGCTACGGCCTCACCGCCGCTTGATCCGCCTGGGGAGCGTGACAGTTCATGGGGATTATTCGTGCGCCCGAACACCGGATTGTCAGCTGTGTAATCCATCGCCATTTCGGCAGCATTCGTCTTGCCTAGTATGATTGCACCCGCCGCTCTCAACCTCGCTACGGCGGGGGCGTCTACTTGAGGAACGAACTCGGCGCGAACGAAGGACCCGCTTGTGCTTCTTAGCCCCGCTGTCTCAATTGTGTCCTTAATCGTAATTGGCAGCCCGTGTAAAAGTCGCGTCGAACGGTTTCGGGCAAGATCGAGTTCTGCTGCCTTTGCTTTGGCCAGGGCATCTGGCGCAAACGTTACCATCGCATTCAACCGTGGATTCAGTTGCTCAGCACGGCGCAAGTAGCCTTCCATGACTTCGACGGGCGAAAGCTTGCGGGCTTTCATTAGCTCAACGAGGCTTTTTGCGGATTTAGCGACGATGTCATTCATCGTGGTGGTTGGTCTTTAGGTCTTTGGTCTTTGGTCTTTGAACTTGGTACTTTGAACTTGCTTTGAACTTTGAGCTTTGAGCTTTGAACTTTGAGCTTTGATGTTTGTACTTAGTAGCGTTTGAATAAAAGCTAGGGCCACTACAAAACACTAAGTTCAAAGTACCAAGTTCAAAGTACCAAGTTCAAAGTACCAAGTTCAAAGTACCAAGTTCAAAGTACCAAGTTCAAAGCTCTAAGTTCAAAGCTCTAGGTTCAAAGGCCCAAGACCCAAGGCCCAAGACCAACTTTCTGCTATCGTTTGGTTTTTCTCAGGCTTCCCAATATAATTTCTTTGTTCTAAAGATTCTCATGACCCTGCCTGATCGAAGACTATCGGCTTTCGTGTTTAAGCTCAGCAGCAGCAAGGGAGAGTGTTCTTGGCGATCAATCTGAGCAGGACGTTTGTCTTGCGCAAGCTACATCAACTTTCCGGTATCGTCCCTCTTGGCCTTTTCTTATTAGAGCATTTTTATACGAACTCCAAGGCTCTTACAGGTCCCGCGGACTTCAATAATGCAGTCAAGGATCTGCAATCAATTCCTTATGTACTGTTTGTCGAGGTTTGTGGAATCTTCATACCGCTCATTTATCACGCCGTTTATGGCCTGGTGATCACGATGGAGGCGAGACCAAATAATCTCAATTATCCGTACCCGCGAAATTGGTTCTATCTGATTCAGCGCATCACCGGTTTTATTCTATTCTTTTTCATAACGTTTCACGTGCTCAATTTCAGATTTGGACTCATTCCGCGATTGAATGAACTCTCAGTCGCCACGCATTGGGATCAGGCGTTTGCGATCGTGCGGGGCGAATTTGTAAATCCAGCTATCTTTATTATTTATTTGATCGGAATTACAGCGACTGTCTGGCATCTGGCCAATGGGATCTGGCTGTTCATGGTCGACTGGGGAATCACGGTTGGCGAACGTGCGCAGCGTCTAACTGGTTATGCTTGTATTGCATTTGGCATAGTGCTCTTGTTGGTGGGAGTCAACGCTGCCGTTGCTTTTATACATCCGGGCGGCTTGTTGGGAGGAATCCTCTAAAACATGGCAAGTAACGGTATCAAGATCGCGATTGTCGGGGGCGGGCTGGCCGGTCTTGCGGCGGCGATGAAGATCGCGGAAGCAGGCCACGCCGTCGACCTATTCTCAGTTGTTCCTGTAAAGCGGTCCCATTCAGTTTGTGCCCAAGGCGGAATCAACGGCGCCGTTAACACTAAAGGTGAAGGTGATTCCACTTGGGAGCACTTCGACGACACGGTCTATGGTGGTGACTTTCTTGCCAATCAACCGCCAGCAAAAGCGATGTGCGAAATGGCACCCTCCATTATTTATCTTTTCGATCGAATGGGTGTCCCGTTCTCGCGTACTAATGAGGGGTTGCTGGATTTTCGACGCTTTGGCGGAACCAAACATCATCGTACGGCATTTGCGGGAGCTTCAACAGGCCAGCAGTTGCTTTATGCGCTGGATGAACAGGTGCGACGTTATGAAGTTTCCGGCAGAGTAAAAAAGTATGAACACTGGGAAATGCTATCTCTGATCTTAGATAACCATCAGGTCTGTCGCGGTCTGGTGGCGATGGACCTTCAGACGCTGGAATTGAAAGCATTTCCCGCAGATGCGGTAATTGTCGCTACCGGTGGTCCAGGTTTGATCTTTGGGAAGTCAACCAATTCCATGGTCTGCACCGGCAGCGCTGTTTCTGCTTGTTATCAGCAGGGAGCTAAATACGCTAACGGAGAGTTTATTCAGGTACACCCAACCTCAATACCCGGAGAAGACAAGCTACGTTTGATGTCTGAATCAGCCCGCGGCGAGGGCGGACGTGTCTGGGTACCGCGGCAAAAGGGAGACACCCGCTCGCCTTCCGCAATACCCGAACGAGAGCGCTGGTATTTTCTGGAGGAGAAATACCCGGCCTACGGCAATCTGGTGCCGCGCGATATAGCAACGCGCGAGATTTTCCAGGTGTGCATCGAGGGATTCGGGGTCGGCGGCCAAAACCAGGTCTATCTGGATCTCACACATATTCCTGCCGAGACTCTCGATCGAAAACTGGGAGCCATTCTGGAAATCTACGAGATGTTTGTGGGCAATGACCCACGCCACGTTCCCATGCGCATTTTCCCAGGCGTGCACTATTCAATGGGTGGGTTATGGGTTGACTTTAATCAGCGGACGAACATTCCCGGGTTGCTCGCTGCCGGCGAATGCGACTATTCCATACATGGCGCCAACCGCCTCGGTGCAAACTCGCTCGTGAGTTGTGTCTACGGAGGGTTCGTCGGAGCTCCTGCGGCTATCGAATACGCTACGAATGTCGAACGAAACGGCGCAGATGGATCGCGGCTTTATGAGGAAGAGCTAAAAAGGCAACAGGAAATCAACGACACTCTGGTTAAACAAACCGGCACGGAGAACCAGTACGTCATTCACCAGGAGATGGGCAAATGGATGACTGATAACGTGACGGTGGTCAGATACAACGAGAAGTTAAAAGCTACCGACAATAAGTTACTTGAGTTGATGGATCGCTACAAACGGATCTCGATCAACGATTCGAATCTTTGGGCCACCATGGCTCTACCTCATGCCCGCCACCTGGATAATATGCTCGAACTGGCGCGCGTTATTACCCTGGGTGCCCTGAACCGCAACGAATCCCGCGGCGCGCATTACAAGCCGGAGTTTCCCAACCGCGACGACGAAAACTGGCTGAAGACGACCATAGCCGAGTATTCAGGCGAAGGGCCGGTGCTTTCATACGAACCAGTCGATGTCTCGCTGATCATGCCGCGCAAACGAGACTATGCTCATGCCAAAAAAGAGACAGCGAAGGTTTGAACCCAATTTATGGCAACCCAATTAGAAACACCGAACCGTGTCTCACCCAAAACTGTCGAGATCCACATCCGGCGGCGTGCCAATCCCGACTCACCTCAATATTGGGAAAGATTTGAGATTCCTTACCGACCTAATCTCAATATCATTTCCTGTTTAATGGAGATTCAGAAAAACCCGGTGACGAAAGAGGGAAAGCCAACAACGCCACCGGTTTGGCAGATGAACTGCCTGGAACAAGTCTGCGGCATCTGCACGATGATCATTAACGGACGAGCACGACAATCCTGCTCGGCGCTTATTGATCAGCTCGAGCAGCCAATTAGACTTGAGCCGATGTCAAAATTTCCAAATATTCGCGACCTGGTCGTTGATCGTTCTCGGATGTTTGATCATCTCAAGCGCGTTCACGCGTGGATCGAATTGGATGGTACACATGATCTTGGACCTGCACCGCGTATGGATCAGGAGGATGTCCAGGAACGCTATGCTTATTCGCGCTGCATGACCTGTGGTTGTTGTCTCGAGGCCTGCCCGCAATACGAAGACGACCATTACATTGGACCGCAGGCCATAGCTCAGGTTCGGCTTTTCAACATGCATCCCACTGGAAAGATGACCCGTGACAAAAGGCTCGAAGGAATTATGGGTGGGGATGGAATTACAAATTGCGGAAACGCCCAGAATTGCGTCAGAGCCTGCCCTATGAATATTCCGCTCACTCGGGCGATTTACGAAGAAAACCGTGAAACCGTGGTTCACGGTTTGTTTGGCTGGTTGAAGGGATAGATCAAGAATGGTAAATGGTAAATGGTGATCGCTTACCATTTACCATTTACCATTTACCACTCTTGGCCCAACCGCGGTTCAAAAGGCAACCGCTCGGAATGCAGTGCGGCTGAAACTCACACTTACATCCAACGTATCTTCTCGTCCCAGGCAAGCCAAGTAACGTTTATATTCAAGTGTGCCGGATGACACTGTCGGATGACAGTTTTCTATTGGCTGTACGGGTAATAGCGCTTATAATGGCGCCCGACTCTTTAAAGCATCTAGTCTACTTAATTGCTGGTTTCCAGCTTTATTCTGAGCATCCCAATATGCTTCAGACGTGAAGGTCCACTTTTAAATGTGCAGCTGTTTGTTGCTTGCACGAAGCTGCATCTTCACAAACCTGAATATTAATACGAAATCCTGTAGTAGTTTGACTTTGAAGTTAGAGCACTGAGTCAATCTGAATGCTGGTACGTCCCTACTCCTGCGTTCTAAAGGTTCCTTCCCGCACCTCATTGGGAACGCATTTGTGTGTCCCGGCTCATATCCACGTTCTCAACTATTTCCCTGGAGAGTCCATATGAAGCAAATGCCTGCAACACGCCTCTTTTTGATATTCATCTTTCTACTTCTGGTTGGCCTGATCTTTCTGCCTGTGAGCGAGGCAAAACGCGGCAATACACAACCGCCGCAAAAGACCAGCTCGACTCAGCCACAGCAGACGACAACCTCAACCGGTAGTGATGTCGTAAGCACTGCTCCGACACCGGATCAAAATGTCGAAGATGCTGACGATCCTGACTTGCCACCGGGGCTTGCGGGAAAGATAGACAAAGAGGCTTATTTGCGCGCCCGCGGAGATTACATTGACATGCTGCGGGGCCGTCCTTTGAGTGGACCCAGTGACTCCCGAGAAAAAGCTATCGAAATGATGGACAAGCAAGAATCGCAAATGAAGGTACG